>Ga0209583_10000035_pt1 | contig 41339 bp, 42 predicted proteins | sample Str014_FD_187201 | JGI IMG/M metagenome (GOLD analysis project Ga0209583, IMG submission 187201) | Freshwater sediment microbial communities in response to fracking from Pennsylvania, USA - Straight Creek_MetaG_SC_2014 (SPAdes) (version 2) | ecosystem: Environmental > Aquatic > Freshwater >... | reverse complement strand
CTTTGGTTGCCAATGATCTGCGCGGCCGTATTGCTGTGCAGGCTGATGGCGGCATTCGTTCAGGCCGTGATGTGATGATTGCGGCTTTGCTCGGTGCTGATGAAATTGGTTTTGCCACAGCGCCATTGATCGCCGCTGGCTGCATCATGATGCGCAAATGCCATTTGAACACTTGCCCGGTTGGTGTTGCGACGCAAGACCCTGAATTGCGCAAGCGATTCAAGGGCGAGCCTGAACATGTGATCAACTTCTTCTTCTTTGTTGCTGAAGAATTGCGTGGGCTGATGGCGCATATGGGCATCAAAAAATATGATGAGTTGATTGGTGCAACAGAATGGCTCGACACTAAAAAAGCCATCTCGCATTGGAAAGCCAAGGGCTTGGATTTCACCAAGCTTTTCGCCAAGGCCGATGTGACAGGCCCGATTGCAACCAAGCACGTCGGCAAGCAAGATCATGGCCTTGATAAAATCTTAGATCGCGAATTGATCGCAAAGGCCATGCCGGCGCTTGAACGGCGCGAACCTGTGGTGATTGAAAGCAAAATTCGCAATCGTGATCGCACGGCGGGCGCCATGCTCGCTGGCGAAGTGGCCAAACGCTATGGCCATAATGGTTTGCCGGAAGATACAATCACGGTGAAATTCTCTGGCACATCAGGCCAAAGTTTTGGCGCTTGGGCCGCAAAAGGCATGACGCTGGAAATCACCGGCGAAGGCAATGACTATGTGGGCAAAGGTCTTTCTGGCGGCAAGATTATTATAAAGCCAAATGCCAACATTGGCTTTGCCGCTGATAAATCCATCATCGTGGGCAACACCGTGCTTTATGGTGCCATTACGGGTGAGGCCTATTTGCGCGGTGTGGCGGGCGAACGTTTTGCAGTGCGCAACTCTGGCGCTGTGGCCGTTGTTGAAGGTGTGGGCGACCACGGCTGCGAATATATGACAGGCGGCTGCGTGTTGGTGATCGGCGAAACAGGTCGCAACTTTGCGGCCGGCATGTCGGGGGGCGTTGCCTATGTGTTGGATGAAGACAAAACCTTCGAAAAGCGCTGCAACTTGTCGATGGTGGATTTGCAACCCGTTCCAGAAGAAGAGGAATTGTTGGAAAAGCACCAACACCATGGCGGCGATCTTGAGTCTCATGGCTTGGTGGACATCACCACTGGCATGGACAAGCATGATGCCACGCGCATCCATGAATTGCTGGCCCGGCATTATAAATATACAGATTCGAGCAAGGCCAAACTGATCTTAGACAACTGGGCAATCTATTTGCCCAAGTTCGTCAAAGTCATGCCGGTTGAATATGCCCGTGCCTTGGCCGACTTGGAAAAAGCCCAAGCCACCAGCAACGGCATGACAGTTGGCGTGAAACGGGCGTGATGTTTGTGGCTAGTCACTTAAACGGATTGACAATTGAAACGCGGCCAATTTTTTGGCCGTGGCTCAAATCCTCCGTGTACAGAACATCACAGCCTGCAAGTTCAGCAGCTGCAACGATGTTGGCGTCATATATATTGATGAGATTTTTGTCTGCGATTTCGATGGCTTTTATATGTACTCCCAATGTGAGTGGTAGCACTTCACAAAAGTCTGTGATGTGTTCAAGCCCGTCACGGACATCTGGCCAACTGAGTTTGTATTTCTTGCGAGCCACACTCGTGAATTCATTGAGAACCTGGACACTGATGAGTGGCCTTTGGTCTATGAGTTCGTACGCTCGCAGTGCTTTCCTTTCATCATTTGCCACTGTGTACAAAAGTATATTTGAATCTACAAAAATTCTATTCATCGCGAGAATTTGCTTCGTCACGATTAAACTTGTAATCGGCAGGAATCTGAACAGTTTTGCGAATTTCTGCAAGGCGCGCACGCAACTCTTCCTTGGTGCGCTTTCGTCTGATTTCTACAGCACCTTCGTGAAGGCCCCCACGGACTTCGACGTCATCACCCTCACGAAGACCAAGATGTTGCACGGTTTCAGCACTCAATCTTATCGCCAGACTATTGCCCCATTTCGAAACTTTCATAATCTTCTCCATAGATATACATCTTCACAAATGTATATCATTAAAGCGTAAAGGTATCAACCATGGGAAAAATCACTGGCTTCCTCGAAATCGATCGGCAAGACCGTAAATACGGCCCCGCCGCTGATCGTGTGCGCAACTACAAAGAATTTATGATCCCGCTGGGTGATGAAGGCACGAAGGCGCAAGCGGCGCGCTGTATGAATTGCGGCATTCCTTATTGCCACAATGGTTGCCCAGTGAACAACCAAATCCCCGATTGGAATGATCTGGTTTACAACAACAGCTGGGAAGAAGCCGCGCGCAATTTGCATTCGACCAATAACTTCCCAGAATTCACGGGTCGCATTTGCCCTGCCCCTTGCGAAGCCAGTTGCACATTGAATATTGATGACAACCCCGTCACTATCAAAACCATTGAATGCGCTATTATTGATAAGGCTTGGGAAAATGGTTGGGTGAAGCCCATCATCGCTGCAGAAAAAACCGCCAAGAAAATTGCCATCGTGGGTTCAGGCCCCGCAGGCTTGGCCGCAGCCCAACAATTGGCGCGGGCTGGCCATGATGTGCATTTGTTTGAAAAGAACGCGGCGGCGGGTGGGCTAATGCGTTACGGCATTCCTGATTTTAAAATGGAAAAACATTTGATTGATCGGCGTGTGGCGCAAATGGAAGCCGAAGGTGTAACCTTCCATTACGGCGCACATATTGGTGTGACGCAAGATGCAAAGCAGTTGGTTGATTCATTTGACGCTGTGCTTCTTACAGGTGGTTCCGAAAAGCCACGGGATTTGCCAATCCCAGGCCGTGAACTCACTGGCGTGCATTTTGCCATGGAATTTTTACCGCAACAAAACCGCCGGAACTCAAAGGAATCGCCGTTGGATAATCGCCCGATTTTGGCCACGGGCAAACATGTTGTCGTGGTGGGTGGTGGTGATACGGGTTCTGATTGCATCGGCACATCTATTCGCCAAGGTGCATTAAGTGTGACGCAAATTGAAATCATGCCGGCTCCACCTGAAAAAGAAAACAAGGAGCTCACGTGGCCGAACTGGCCGATGAAAATGCGCACATCATCTTCGCAAGCTGAGGGTGCCATCCGTGATTTCGCTGTGGCGACAGTTTCACTTGAAGGTGAAGACGGCACTGTCAAAACTTTGAACTGCGCCCGTTCTGGCCCGGATTTTAAGCCAGTGGCGGGAACTGAGTTTGAACTGAAAGCCGATCTCGTACTTCTCGCCATGGGCTTTGTTCACCCGGTGCAGGACGGCATGTTGAAAAACCTCGGTGTCAGGCTTGATGCACGCGGCAATGTGGACGGCAATGTGAAGGATTATAAAACCTCAATCGACAAAGTGTTCAGCGCTGGCGATATGCGGCGCGGCCAGTCGCTTGTGGTTTGGGCTATTCGCGAAGGCCGCCAAGCAGCACGCGCCGTGGATGAGTTCTTGATGGGTGAAACGGTTCTGCCGCGCTGATGGCTCGTCTCGAACTCAGGCCCAATTGCGAACTTTGCGACAGGGATTTGCCACCGCAAAGCGCTGATGCGCGCATCTGTAGTTATGAATGCACTTATTGTGCCGATTGCGTTGAAAAAGTTTTGCACAATGTCTGCCCGACGTGCGGCGGGAATTTTGTGCCACGGCCAATCAGGCCGACGAAGCCTTGGCGGCCAGAAGAAAAGCTTGGCTTGCTCAATCACCCGGCAAGTCAGGTCCGCGTTCAGACGCCTTTCACAGTGGAAGATATTCTGGCGCATGTCGCGATGATCCAAGGGATCGCACCGGAAGATCGGTGAACTCAGAATGCTTCGTTCAAGGTTACAAAGCTGAACCCCTCTTCCTTCAATTTCAAAATACCCTTCACCACGCCTTCCCCTGCGGGCTTTGTCGGCTGGTTGATGTGGGCGATGATCACATCACCATCTTTGGCGGCGGAAATAACTTTCTCGGCGTGAGTGGCTGTCCAAGACGCGCCGCCGTCGCCGGACATGGAAAAACCGCCAAGTTTGAATTCCAGCGTCTTCACCAGTTCCATGGATGTAGGGGTGTAGATGGCCCCAGCGCCGCGATACCATTGGGGCCAATGGCCAAAGGTTGCCTGCACTGCTGCCGCGCCATCTTCCACTTCCGCAGCCACGGCTTCGGCTGAGCCCGCGCTTTTGAGGCCGAAAACATCTTTCACTTCATCAACAGCAGGCAGATGTTGCGCGCCGTGATTTTCGATCTCGAAGAGATCAGGGTGTGCCTTCAAAATCACAATCGCCCGCGCGTTATATTTCATCCACCGCGCTGATGCGAAAATAGTGGCCTTGATGTTGTTGTTCACCAGCGCATTCAAAATGCGATCATCCACCTTGCCCATGCAGGCATCAAAGGTGAGGGCCACGCGCTTCTGGCCAGACTCTGATGCGGCCATGTGCATGTGATATTCGATGAGGCTGGCAGCGGCGGCAGGCGAGGTAAGCTCAAACCCGACCAGTGCCATTGCCAAAAAGGCGAATTTGTGTGTAAATGTGTGTAGGAGTTCACACATGGCAACCAATCTGGCCTTAGACCCCGAATTGATCGACACGGCCCTGAAATTGAGCGGCGAGCGCACCAAGAAGGCCGCAGTTACCCTTGCGTTGAAAGAATTTATTGCGCGGCGCTGGGTTGAGGAAAACCGCGATGGCATTGCGGCCTTTAACAAGGACATCGAAGAACGGGGCGTGTGGTCTGAAAGCATGCGAAGCTGGTAATGCGCCAATACGACATTTGCCGCAACAGCAATGCGGTCTCACGCAAGCAGGTGCCATTTGTCATCGTGTTGCAGGCCGACCTGATGGGTGAATTCAGCACTGTTGTTGTGGCCCCCTTGATGGCCGAAACAGCTGCAACAAAAATCAGCAGATTGAATCCCTCGGTGAAAGTGTTGGGCAAAACCTACCGCGTGTCCATGGCGGAATTGGCCAGCGTGTTGCGCAAGCAGCTTGGCGAAGTTGTGGTGAATGTTGAGGAGCAACATGGTGAGTTTGTTGCAGCGATTGATTTTGTATTTACGGGGATTTAAGGTTTAGTTCGTCATTCCGTGCAAGCTGTCGCGCGCTGAATGCTGGCGCATTCAGGTCGCTTCAGCCTTCGCCAGAAGGCTTCGGCGGACAACTGCACGGGATGACAGATTTCAGGAGGAGGGGAATGTTAGTTCACACTCCGCTTGCTCCTAACATTAATAAGATGCGCATGCTCAATAATGTAAAAAGGGCGATTGGAATAATTGACGTGAGAATTCGAAACACGGCGATCGCATAATACGCATAAGGTCTTTCAGAATGTACAAACGCCGCGCCTAAGAAATTGATGTTGGCCTTCTGGAGTGCTTTTTTAATGACACTCCGAATGGCTAATATCGTTAGTACCAAGAAAGTTACCCAGATCAACAAAGCAGTCAGTAGGATACTTAAGACTATCATGTCATCCGTGGTCATATCGGCAACTCAGTTCCCCACAATCGCCGCTTCCAGAATATCCAACCCTTCTTTCAACACCAACTCCGATGCCGTCAGCGGTGTCAGCAGGCGGATGGTGTTGGCGTAGACGCCGCAGGACAAGATCAACAGCCCGCGTTCCATGCATTTTGCCACCAGCGCTTTGGTGCCTGCTGCGTCTGGTTCATGGCCGCCGTGCTTTGTCACCACATCAAAAGCGCACATGGCGCCAAGGCCGCGCACGTCGCCAATCGGCATGCCCTTGCCTGTGGCCTTGATGGCGTGAAGGCGCTTCATGATGGTTTGGCCTTGCCTTACTGATTTTTCGAGCAGGCCTTCGGTTTCGAAAGCTTCGAACACGCCCAGCGCTGCCGCACAGGCCACGGCGTTGCCCGCGTAAGTTCCGCCGATGCCGCCCGGGTCAGGCGCGTCCATGATTTTGGCGCGGCCTGTGACAGCAGCCAGTGGAAACCCGCCAGCCAATGATTTTGCGGATGTGATCAAATCAGGTTCAACACTGAAATGTTCCATCGCGAAGAATTTTCCGGTGCGGCCGAAGCCGGATTGAATTTCATCGGCGATCAAGAGAATTCCGTGCTCGTCGCAGAGCTTGCGCAGGCGCTGCATCAGCTCCTTGGGTGCCACATAGAAACCACCTTCGCCTTGCACGGGCTCAATGATGATAGCCGCCACGCGCGCGGGTTCCACGTCGCATTTGAACAGAAGTTCGATGGCGTGGATTGCATCTTCAACGCTGATGCCGTTGTGCTCAATCGGGAAGGGCACGTGCCAGATGCCTGCAGGCATGGGTCCGAATTTGGCCTTATAGGGCAGAACTTTTCCGGTGAGCGCCATGCCCAAGAGTGTGCGGCCATGAAAGCCGCCGTGGAAAGCGATCACATCGCTGCGGCCTGTATAACAGCGCGCGAACTTGATGGCGTTTTCGACGGCTTCGGCACCTGTGGTGACCAAGGCTGATTTTTTCTCGCCGCTGATCGGGGCCACGGCGTTGAGCTTTTCACACACCTCGATGAAAGGTGCGTAGGGCATCACCATGGCGCAGGTGTGGGTGAAGGCTTCCATCTGCTCATAAACGCGTTTCATCACCAAGGGGTGGCGATGACCGGTGTTGACCACGGCAATGCCGCCGCCGAAATCCACATAGCGGTTGCCTTCAATATCCCAGATTTCAGAATTCTCGGCCTTGGCCGCCATCACGGCAGCACCCATGCCAATGCCGCGCGAAACAGCTTTTGTGCGGCGATCCACCCAGGCCTTGTTGGAACCGGCGGGTTGGCTTTTGATGGGTGCGTTCATGGGCGATCTCCTCTGGTGTTTGAATTTAGCAAGGGTTGAAGCTGCGGCGCAAATGGATTTCATGGAGCCAGTTTTCTGCTCGCGCGAATAGGTTATAATGCCGTATGATGGAAGCAAACTGGTTTGAACAACAATATTATCCGAGCCTCAGCGTGGCAAACGCGCCGGAGATCTTCGAGACTTGGAAAGTGCGTGCGGCGGCGACGCGGGCGAGGTTGAAAATTGTAGGGGATATTCCCTACGGTCCGGACCCGCGCGAAGTGTTGGATTTTTATCCCACCGAAAATTCATGGGGCTGTGTGGTTTTTATTCACGGCGGTTACTGGTTAGATTTTTCTAAGTTTGAAACCAGTTGGGTGGCGACTGGTTTTGTAGGGCAGGGGCTTTCGGTGGTGCTGATCAATTATCCTTTATGTCCGGAGGTTTCGATTGGCGAGATCCAAGCGTCGTGCCTCAAGGCTTTTGCACATCTCTACAAGAATGTTTTGAGCGATGCAGAGCGCGGCGCTGTTGTTGTGACGGGGCATTCGGCCGGTGGTTATTTGGCTGCGGCGCATCTGGTGCAGGATTGGGCCGCCATGGGTCTGCCTGCTGATCCAATCAAGGGCGTTGTTGCGCTTTCAGGTGTGTTTGATGTTGCGCCATTGATGCAGACATCGATGAATTTTGAATTGCGGATCACGGCGGAATCGGCAAGCACTTTGAACCTCAATACGCAGGTGCCACGCGGCAAGGCCAAGTTGACCTTGGCGGTGGGGCAGGCGGAGTCGGCGGAATTTCACCGCCAGTCTTCGGTGCTGGCGGAAAATTGGGAGGCGTTGAAACCAAAGATTCTCGATCTGGTGGGGGCCAATCATTTCACCATTGTCGACAGCTTGGCTGCGCCCGGCGGTGAATTGAACAGACTTGCCCTTGCCATGGCTGGCCGCTAAAGCTTTCGTAACAACAGGGGAAACAAAACGATGAATGCCACACTTGCCCAACGCGCCTTGCCCACGAGCAATGCGACCCTTCGCAACATTCTGCTGGCTGTGGCCGGAAGCTTACTGGTGGCTGGCGCTGCGCAAGTGGCTGTGCCTTTCTGGCCCGTGCCGATGACATTGCAAACGCTGGCTGTGCTTCTGGTCGGTGGGGCTTATGGCGCAAGATTGGGCGCTGCAACGCTGGGGCTTTATGCACTGGAAGGTGCAGTGGGCCTTCCGTTTTTTGCGGGCGGTAAAAGCGGCGTGTTTGACGGTAAGTTGGATTATCTGTTTCCTGCTTCGTCGATGGGCTATGTCGTTGGATTTATGATGGCCGCCGCCTTGGTTGGCTATCTGGCGCAATCTGGCTGGATTAATTCGATTGGTCGCATGGTTGTGGCGACGCTCGTCGGGGGCGCTGTGCTTTATATTCCCGGATTGATCTGGCTTGGCATTTGGGCCGCGAAAACCAAGGGCATGGATTTGTCTTCAGCCACCCAGGCTGCTTTCAATTGGGGTTTGATCCCCTTCATCCCCGGCGACTTGATCAAAGCTGTGATCGCAGGCCTTGGGCTTTCGGCGACTTGGAATGGGCTAAAGCGCTAATCAAACAGGCTCAAAATCTGTCGCTCCGCGAATATAGTCATTCAGGCCGGCGGGGCGGGTGGCAGATGCCGCTGTGCGCTTGGAACAGTTTTTCACCTCACACAAACGGCAGGTGGCGCCCAGTGGGCGCTCAACTGGTTTTGCGACATAGTTGGTTTTGGCGAAGTTTTCCGGCGTGAAGAACAAGGCATAGGCTCTGCCTGCCTCTTTGATGCAAAGCACAATGAGGCTTGGCCCTTCGAGCGGCTTCATCTCTGCGGCGTGAGGCCCGCGACCTTCATCAAAGAGCGGCAGTTGGGCGCAGAGGGCAACATCCTTTGGCAAGAAGAAATGCAAGTTGCCAAGGCGCGTTGTCACCTGTCCGGTCGTGGCAATGGCTAGAAAGCCTATCGATTCGCTCAGCATGGCAAGGCGTTGCATGGCTTGGGCCTGTGTCACGCTGAAACGGTGGGCTAGCGCATCAAGATTATATTTCAAGTCTTCTGCAGATGTATTGAACCTGCCGCGTGGCATCAGCACTGCCAAAGCGAGATGGTCAAATAAGATTGCTCTGGCTTGACGCAGGTGTTCGGGATTGTCCTGCAACGGCGAAGTTGCGAGGGCGGCATTAATTGGTTCACGCCCTTCGAGGCGTGACAAGAGATGAGCCGCCTCAAAGATGCGCGCTTCAAAGCCCAAAGTTTCCGAGATCAAAAGGCGCTGTGCGTGGCGGTCATAGCGCGAGCGATCTTCACCCAGAACAGTAGTGGGCAGAATGCGCGTGTCGATCCCAAAGCTGGCGCGCAGCCGGGCTTTGAGGCCTGCGAAAATATCGTCCTTGGGCGAAAGTTCACCCCAAGTATCTTCGGCCGCGCCTTCAATGTTTTCGTTGCTTCGCGTCGCAGCCCAAGTGGCAGCGTTGGATTCTGGTGGTGCAAGGGGCGCGTTGCGTGCCGCTTCGGCCAAGCGCTTAAGCGCTTCACGGTAGGCTGTGTAGAGTTTGAGCGTGGCCGCAGAGAAATTAGGCACTGCCTGCAGCGCTTCGTGCAGTTCATTGCCCGGGGGGATTTCGCCAACAAGCAAAGGATCAGCCGCCATCTCTCTCAGCGGTTGGAGCAGGCCTTGCGTGACATCGCTGGCGGCAAGTTCTGCTATATCGACACCTTCCATGCCAGAGAGTTTCAACACGACTTGTGCTGTGAGTGGGCGCTGGTCGCGTTCCATCAAGTTGAGATAGCTGGCCGACAGGCCAAGGCTTTGCGCAAAGGCCACTTGGCTGAGGCCGAGCTTGAGGCGCAAACGGCGCAGTTTGGAGCCGGCGAAAATTTTGCTGCTTGTAACCATGGATGTGACTAGATTTACAATTTAAAATAATTAACTTTACAAAACATAACACAATTACGCGAAAGCCATCCGTTGCACCAGCGAAATCCTCAAAAATTGCTGTATGAGTTTGTCATTAACGCCTTTTTGGAGATTCCCGATGACAAGTTTCGCTAGCCTGATCCCCGCAGCTCATGATGGCCGCTTTGCTGGCATCAAGCGCCCTTACACGGTGGCCGATGTGCAGAAGCTGCGCGGTTCGGTCACCCAGCGTTATACGCTAGCTGAAATGGGGGCCACGCGGCTGTGGGAGCTGCTCCATGGTCAGAGCTTCACCAATGCCTTAGGCGCACTTTCGGGCAACCAAGCCATGCAGATGGTGCGCGCTGGCCTCAAGGCGATTTACCTTTCCGGCTGGCAGGTTGCCGCCGATGCCAATGTGGCTGGGGCCATGTATCCCGACCAGTCGCTTTATCCGGCCAACTCCGGCCCGGAACTTGCCAAGAAGATCAATCGCACTTTGCAGCGGGCTGATCAGATCGAACATGCAGAGGGCCGCAAGAGCGTTGAAAATTGGTTTGCGCCCATTGTCGCAGATGCTGAAGCGGGTTTTGGTGGCCCGCTCAATTCCTTTGAGATTATGAAAGCCTATATTGAGGCTGGGGTTGCCGGGGTTCACTTTGAAGACCAACTCGCGTCAGAAAAAAAGTGTGGCCATTTGGGTGGCAAGGTGTTGATCCCCACTTCAGCCCACATCCGTAACCTGGTGGCCGCACGCCTTGCTGCCGACGTGATGGGTGTGCCGACTTTGATTGTGGCGCGCACCGATGCGGAGGCGGCGAAACTGCTGACTTCAGACATTGACGAAAATGATAAGCCATTCGTATTGAAAGACGCGCGCACCAATGAAGGCTTTTATCATGTGCGCAATGGCATGGACCCCTGCATCGCCCGCGCCATTGCCTATGCGCCCTATTGCGATTTGATCTGGATGGAAACCTCCATGCCTGATCTTGGTCAAGCCAAGAAATTTGCTGATGCTGTGCATAAAGTGCATCCTGGAAAAATGCTGGCTTACAATTGTTCGCCTTCGTTCAATTGGAAAAAGAAGTTGGATGATGCGACAATTGCCAAGTTCCAAAAAGAATTGGGGGCCATGGGTTACAAGTTCCAGTTCATCACACTGGCGGGCTTCCACCAGTTGAACTTCGGCATGTTTGAATTGGCCCGCGGTTATGCCGCCGAGCAGATGACGGCCTATTCCCGCCTGCAAGAAGCTGAGTTTGCGGCCGAGGCCCATGGCTACACCGCCACGCGCCACCAGCGCGAAGTGGGCACGGGCTATTTCGATCTTGTCTCCACCACCATTACGGGCGGCACATCATCCACCACCGCCATGCATGACTCCACCGAACATCATCAATTCAAAGCCGCTGAATAAGGGAGAATAAAAATGTTGCAAACCCATGTGAAAGACCGGGCAGAGGCGCAGACCTCGTCCATGAATGACAAGCAGAGCGATGCCATCCGCCGTTTGGCGAATGAGTTGCACCGCTTGAACAATGCTGTGATCGCGGCGGTGGATTCTGGCTTGTCTGTTGAACTGCAACGCGGCGCACGCCATCATGCTGAAGGCGGCTTCTGGGGCGACCTGATGATCCCCATTGTGGTGAAGCAAGGTTGATCGTGTGAAATTGGTCGGAGTGGGGAGATTCGAACTCCCGACCCCCTGCTCCCGAAGCAGGTGCGCTACCAGACTGCGCTACACTCCGAACTCTAGGAAACACGATGTTTCTAAAGGTTTTCTGCGATCTTACGGCTCATTCGTCAAGCTGCAAAATCGGAACAAAACGGCAAGATCTCAGCCCTTTTCAAGCTTCCGTCCCGGAATAGAGCCGGAATCTCCCCCCTGTTTTTCGGCTTTTGTTTCGTCGGGTTTGTGAAAAGTGCGGCACTCCTGCTCAACCTCGAAGGGTTCTCGGCCACCAAAATAGTCCCTGTGATAGATTGGAATGACATTTCAAAGAAATCAATAGCTTGGTAACCGCCGTGTGCGCTGCGTGTGCAGCAAGGGACGGTGAAATCCGTGCGGTACGATACACAGTTCAACTCATTCTTGGGTTGCCTGTTTTGACTTGAATGTGGCTTCAGTTTGTTTCACGCGCGCGATTTTATAGGCATCGAGTGCCGAGATTCCGTAAACCAGAAAGCCGCCACCGTGCCTTGCAAAAAAACTTGCAGATTGCGGCATCAGCCGAAAGCTGATCCAACCCAAAACAATCATGAAAAATAGAAATATCAATCCGCGCTGCGGCTTGCCCAGAATCACATGTCCGCTGGCCGGCAAACACAGGCCCGCAAGGAGGATGAGATAGGGGTTAAGGGGCTTGCTAAACATGTCTTTCCTCCAGCGAAGCATGCAGCTCAAGCAGCGTTTGCATACAGCGCGTTGTTAGCTCGGCATCAATGACGGTGGCTCCAAACTCAGCCTCGCGGAGCACAACATAGCGTGAGCGATCGGCCTCGGCGGCCTGCACCACAATGCGAAGACCCTTTGGCGAAATCAGCAACTCCTTGCCTTGGCTCCCATGAAATATGTCCAGAAACGGCAAGACGCGCTCAGCTGCGACAAGTTTCAATGGGTTGTCGGTGCGGATCACCGCGTGAGTGGGAAATTGTGGGGGTGTTCGAACTGTTGACGTCAGAAAATCAAAATTTGAAAATGTTGTTGGCCCAGAAGGACGCATCATCAAATCGAAAATCGCTGCAACAGGTTGGGGCTCAGGCAGGGTGATCATCAACCACAAGCTGGGCAGTTTGCGTGTGGCCAGAATATCTATGACGGTTTGGATTTGAAAAAAATGATTTTGAAACTGTCCCGTCAGCGTCCAGCTTCCGATGGTTTTGCCAGCTTCGATGTGTGGATCAGCCAGCAGAGGCAAGACATCACGAAACAATATTGAGTGTGAATCCGCGAGGGATTTTTGTTTTGATGATCTTGCTTTTTGAAACAATAGAAACGCCAATCCAACTGCAACCAGTGCGGCGGTGATGAGTTGAACGCTTTGCATGAAATGATGTTGGCCCGCTTTTTCCAGCGGGCCAAACCTTTATTGGACTTAATATCCGATGGGCTTTGGCCATGGCATGGTGAATTGGTCGCCGCGCTTCACATATTGGTAGCGATAGAAGTGAAACCAAATCGAAACGATCAAATAGAAAGACACCATGGCCGTCAGCTGCGCGCCATAGCCCAGGAAGATCGCAAAGAAGGTGATCACGCACAGGATAAACAAAACGATTGCAGGCAACGGGTGGAACGGATGGGTATAGCCACGTTGAATGGAACCAAGGGGCCACTTGTTGCGGAACATCACAATGTTGATGCTCATGAACGTGTATTGCAACACGCCCGACAGAATCGAGAAGGTGATCGCCTGGTTCAAATCTGAAATGAAGGCAAATGCCAAAGCGATCGGCAGCAGGAACAGAATGGACCGATAGGGTGTGCGATATTTCGGATGAACAGCCGAGAACCATGTTGGCAGATAGCGATCACGACCAAGGGAAAACCAGGCGCGCGCACTGTCATTCACACAACCATTGGCCGATGCGATGGCCGCAAGCAGTGTGGCGATGAACATCATGTTTTCGAGAAGCGGGTTTCCAGTCAACTTCCCGGCATCCCACAAGGGGTAGGCCGTGATGCCAAGATATTCCCACGGCATAAGGCTGGCGCAAACATACCACGTCATGGCGCCAGCGATCAGCAGGGTAATCATGCCGGCCATCGTGCCATAGGGAAGCGCGCGCGCTGGTGAACGCACTTCTTCGGCGGCCTGGGTTGTGCCTTCAATGCCTAAGAAATACCATATGCCAAAATGGAATGATGCGATCACGCCGATCCAGCCATAGGGCAATCCATTCTGCGGAGTCACCATGTCACCGAGTTTCAGAACCGTGCCTTGCGACCATGGCGATACGCTTAAAAACAAAATCACGATGGCAGCGTAGGCCAGCGCGGTGATGATAAAATTGAAATTCAACGTCATCAACACACCGCGGTAATTCAACCACGCCAAGCCAACGATGGTGAGCGCCAGGAAAGCATTATGGTTCAATCCATCAGTGGCGGCCTTGGCAACAATTGTATCGCCCACGAGAATGGCATCGGACACTTCAAGCATTGTATAGGCAAAGACCATGTAAAGCGCCACGTTGAAGGCCATCAAAGGGCCCACAATGTGTTTGGCCTGCGCATATTGCCCGCCCGCCGCTGCAATTGTTGAGGTGACTTCACTATCGATCATGGCGACTGATGTGTAGAGAAGACCGATCACCCAACACACAATGAGGGCCGCAAGTGAGCCGCCCTTATCGGCGGAAAAATTCCAGCCGGTATATTCGCCGACCAAAACGATGCCAACGCCCAGCGCCCAAACATGTGCTGGACCGAGAACGCGAGAGAGTGATATTTTTTGTGGAATTGTCGAAGCTGTTGTTGCGTGTGACATTTTCAGCGCCTCAAACCTTTTGCTTTTCAGCGGTGGACTCGATTTCACCTTCACGAGATGACGTCAAAACGGATTCGGAATAGGTGGTGTCTATCTTGTACCAATCAAAAAGCATCCAGGCTGCAAGTGCGGCAGAAATCGCCCAACACAAATATGAAAAATTGATCCACATGATTTTTGTTTCCTACTTCTGGCCGAATTTTTCGTCGATGACGTCACGGTATTCGCGCTCTGATGCGCGGAACAGAAAGATGAAATAGCCGATCACCACGGCGGCCATGATGAGAAGCTGAAACCAATCAATCGTGTAGTGAAACTTGTTTTGAATGACATCATGGGCGGCCGCAGCGTCGGCATAGCCAAGCTTGACCCATTGTTCGACTTGCGCCGGTGTTTGGTGCAGCAATTCCCAAGTGGGGTCAGCAATTTTGTCGATGCTTTTTGAAACACCGGCCCAGCCCATATAGAGCGGGAACCAGAGGGCCAGGAAAATCGCACCAACAAGGCAGACAATATCAAACACCTGCATAAGTTTTGGTTGGTCGGGGGGCGAGTATTTGGCCATGATTATCCCTTTGCTTGCTTGATGGCGTCCGAGGTTTTGATGTCGAGACCGTAGATGAATTCCTTGTCTTCTGCATAATGGCGCACCATGGCCACAATCGATGCGGTATTAAAAACAAGAAGAACCAGGGCCGATAAAAGCGAAACAATACGCACAGTGCTATCGGGGATGAGGTTCCACGACATCACAAGAATGAAAACCACGATGATCCAGAGGAAGGCCAGAAGAAGCCATGCGCCGCGAACGTCCTTGCGGTACATGTCCTCAATGCGTTGATTGAGATCCGACATGTTTTTTCCTTTCGGAAGGCCCGTATTGTCCCCACAGCTACAGGCCACCCCTTGTTTATTTTTTTGCTACGGGGCAACTTTATTGTCTGACAGGAAACATCTTGGTTAGTGAATTGTCAAGGACGCTTACAGGAACCCGTGATATAGGGAGGCATGATGTTGAAAGCAGACAAAAAAACTGAAGTCTTTCAAAACCCGCATGGAGCTGACACAGGCAGTTCGCGCTATCTTGAGGAGGCCATCGGTCGCGAAGTGAAGCGATTCCGCGAAAAACTGGGATTGACGATTTCTGAATTGGCCAAGGCCGCTGATATGTCGGCGGGGATGTTATCCAAAATCGAAAATGGCGCCACTTCGCCGTCACTTGCCTCACTCCAGGCCTTGAGCAAAGCCCTGCAAGTTCCGTTCACCGCGTTCTTCAAGGGCTACGAAGAAATTCGTGATGCGACGTTTGTGAAATCAGGGCAGGGCCTGACAATCGAACGCCGTGGTACGAGGGCGGGGCATCAGTATCAATTGCTCGGCCATTCCACCCATGGGCCGGTGATGGTTGAGCCCTATTTGATTACGTTGGTGAGTGAATCAGACGTATTTCCCACATTTCAGCATCCCGGAATGGAGTTTCTTTATATGCTGGAGGGCAATGTGGTTTATCGGCATGGCGACAAAACCTATGACATGCACCCCGGCGATGCGCTGTTCTTTGACGCCGAAGCGCCGCATGGGCCAGATGAACTCAAAAAGCTGCCCGCTCGTTACCTCAGCGTCATCAGCTACCGCAAGGAAGACTAGGACTTTAAAGTTTTAATAGGTGTTTAAATCTATTTTAAGAGGGCTGGGATGGGTTTGCGTGTTTGGGTGCTACCTAGGTAGCGGGTAACAGAGTTTGCGCTATATGAGGCTGCTGAGTGGCCCAGAATTGATTTCTATTATAGGTTTTAAATCTATATCAAACTCAACCAAACCTCCACTCTGGCATTCCCCCAGTGAATAAATATTTCCTTACAGTTGAAATTCATTTTCCGGCCTGATAGGCTTCACTTACCAATCCGGAGAACCGCCATGTGTGGCATTGTTGGACTTTACCTCAAGAATCCCAAATTGAAATCCAAACTGGGCAAAATGTTCAAGCCCATGTTGATTGAAATGACCAATCGCGGGCCGGACTCGGCTGGTGTTGCGATCTATCGCAATCCAACCAAGAAATCGGAAACCAAATTCTCACTCGCCCATGATGATGCAAATTTCAATTGGAAGGGCTTGGTCGCAGGTCTCAACAAAGCGCTCAAATGCAAGTCCACATCAAGCAAGATCGGCAATCACTGTATTCTGGTGACCTCGGGCAAAGAGGCCGCTGTCGTGAAGTGGCTGAAGGTAAATCATGCTGGCGTTCGTGTCGTCGGCTCAGGTCACTCAATCGAGATTTTCAAGGAAACTGGCCTTCCCGCCAATGTCTATGACAAGTTTGATTTGGACAATGCCCAAGGCACCCACATCATTGGCCACACCCGCATGGCCACTGAAAGTGCGGTGACCACGGCTGGCTCTCACCCCTTCGCAACGGGCGCTGATCTTTGTTTGGTTCACAATGGCTCACTCTCCAACCACAATCGTCTTCGCGAAAACTTGCGCAAGGAGGGCATGGAATTCCAAACCGAGAACGACACTGAAGTGGCAGCCGCTTACATGACGCACAAACTGCGCACAGGCTCAACATTGAAAGAAGCCCTGGAATCTGGACTGAAAGATTTAGATGGCTTTTTCACCTTCTTGGTGGGCACGGCTGATGGCTTTGCCGTGGTGCGTGATCCCATCGCCTGCAAACATGCGGTGATGGCCGAAACCGAAGATTGGGTAGCCATGGCCACCGAATATCGCGCTATTGCCCATTTGCCAGGTGCGGAAAATGCGAAAATCTGGGAACCCGAGCCAAGCAAGATTTACACTTGGGGCCACGCATGAACGAACTTGATCAATCGGCTGTCGGCGTACGCGGCATAAATTCAACACTGCAAACCTTGCCGGCCAACACCAATGAAAAACATTGGGTGGTGAAAAATCCAAAAGGCCAGCACAATATTGCTGTGGGCCTCTCTGCGCCGCTGCAAGTTGAAATCAACGGCCATGTTGGTTTTTATTGTGGCGGCATGAACCAACATTCCGAGATCACCATCCATGGCCATGCCGGCGTCGGCACAGCCGAGAACATGATGTCGGGCCTCGTGTGGGTCAAAGGCAATTCATCCGAATCCGCTGGTGCCACTGGCAATGGTGGTTTGCTGGTGATCGATGGCGATGCCTCATCACGCTGCGGTATTTCAATGAAGGGCATTGACATTGTGGTGGGCGGTTCGGTTGGCCACATGTCGGCTTTCATGGGGCAGCGCGGCAATCTGGTTGTGTGCGGCGATGCGGGCGATGCGCTGGGTGATTCCATTTATGAAGCTCGCCTTTATGTGAAGGGCAAAGTCGCAAGCTTGGGCGCTGACTGCATTGAAAAAGAAATGCGTACCGAACACATTGCTGATCTCGAACGTTTACTCAAGGCCGCTGGCCGCAAAGAAAAGCCATCCGACTTCAAGCGCTATGGCTCGGCCCGCAAACTTTATAATTTCAGCGTTGACCACGCCGACTCGTATTGAGGGAAAAATGGAAAGCACCCCGCGCACCCCGCCGCGCAAATCGGCAACATTTGATGACGCAACGCTGGCCGAAATCCGCCGTGCCGCGTCAACCGGCATTTATGATATTCGAGGTGCGGGCGCCAAACGCAAGCTGCCGCATTTTGATGATCTCCTGTTTTTAGGTGCATCAATCTCGCGCTATCCGCTGGAAGGTTACCGCGAAAAATGTGGCACTGATGTTGTGCTCGGAACACGCTTTGCCAAAAAACCAATTGAACTCAAAATTCCAATCACTATTGCGGGTATGAGCTTTGGCTCGTTGTCAGCCAATGCCAAAGAAGCTTTGGGCCGCGGTGCATCAGCCGCAGGCACTTCCACCACCACGGGCGATGGCGGCATGACGCCAGAAGAACGTGGCCAATCCAAATATCTCGTCTATCAATATCTGCCATCTCGCTATGGCATGAACCCGGATGATCTGCGCAAAGCAGACGCCATTGAAGTGGTGATCGGCCAGGGCGCCAAGCCCGGTGGTGGCGGCATGTTGCTTGGCCAGAAAATTTCAGACCGCGTGGCAGCCATGCGCTGTTTACCCAAAGGCATTGATCAACGCTCGGCCTGTCGTCACCCGGATTGGACGGGGCCTGACGATCTTGAAATTAAAATTGCCGAGCTGCGCGAAATCACCAATTGGGAAAAACCGATTTATGTGAAAATCGGTGGGGCGCGGCCTTATTACGATGTCGCTCTCGCCGTGAAAGCGGGTGCTGACGTTGTGGTGGTCGATGGCATGCAAGGCGGCACAGCGGCAACACAGGAAGTGTTCATCGAGCACGTTGGCCAACCGACACTGGCCTGCATTCGCCCTGCCGTTCGAGCTTTGCAAGAGCTCAATATGCATCGCAAGGTTCAACTCATCGTTTCAGGCGGCATTCGCAATGGCGCAGACGTGGCCAAGGCCTTGGCACTTGGCGCAGATGCTGTGGCTATTGGTACGGCAGCACTCGTGGCGCTTGGCGACAATGACCCGCATTACGAAGCTGAATACAATGCGCTGGGCACAACGTCGGGCGCCTATGATGATTGGCACGAAGGCCGCGACCCAGCGGGCATCACCACACAAGACCCTGAATTGTCGAAGCGTCTTGATCCGGTGAAAGCAGGACGCCGTCTTTACAATTATTTGAAGGTGCTCACCCTTGAAGCGCAAACCATCGCGCGCGCAAATGGCAAAAGCCATGTGCATAACTTGGAACCCGAAGACCTCTGCGCTTTGACAATCGAGGCTGCCGCCATGGCGCAAGTTCCACTGGCGGGCACAGATTGGATTCCAGGGAAAGTAAGATTCTAAGAAAATCGAGGGGACGTAAAATGTCGATTGATCTGGTTCAATATGCCAAGAAGAACAAAGTAAAATATTTCCTGTTTAACTACACCGATCTGTTCGGCACGCAACGCGCCAAGCTTGTGCCCGCTGAAGCGGGTAACAAAATGCAAAAAGCTGGTGCGGGCTTTGCTGGCTTCGCCACTTGGCTCGACCAAACCCCAGCCCATCCTGATGTTCTGGTTTACCCTGACACCAGCACCCTGATCCAATTGCCATGGAAACCCGAAATCGCGTGGATGGCAGGTGACCCGCATATGAGCGGCAAGCCCTTGGAACAAGCGCCGCGCCTCGCATTGAAACGCGGCATGGAACGCGCCGCCAGGCAGAACATGAAATTGATGGCAGGCTGCGAACCCGAATTCCATTTAATCAATGCTGACGGTTCAGCCCCTTCAGACGGTAAAGATCATCAGGAAAAGCCCTGTTATGATCAATCGGCAATTATGCGCCGCCTCGATGTGATCACCGAGATTTGCGACATCATGACCAAGTTGGGTTGGGGGCCATATCAAAATGATCATGAGGACGCCAATGGCCAATTCGAAATCAATTGGAACTTTAGCGACGCGTTAACAACGGCTGACCAACTTGCCTTCTTTAAATTCATGGTGAAAGCCATTGCTGAAAAGCACGGAATGCGCGCCACTTTCATGCCCAAGCCTTTCATCAACCTGTCTGGCAACGGCAACCACGCCCATCTTTCCGTGTGGGACAAGGCCGGCAAAAAGAACCTGTTCGAAGACAGCAAAGACGAAATGGGCCTTTCGCCCTTGGCTTACAATTTCATCGGTGGCTTGATTGAACATGCTGATGCACTGGTTGCCATCACCAATCCAACGGTGAATTCATATAAACGCATCAACGCACCGCGCACCATTTCTGGTGCCACGTGGTCACCCAATACCGTGAGCTTTGGCGGCAACAACCGCACACATATGGTGCGCATACCTGATGCGGGTCGTTGTGAATTCCGTCTGCCTGATCCATCGGCCAATCCTTATTTAATGCTTGCAGGAATCTTAGCTGCCGGAATGGATGGCATTGATCGCAAAACCAATCCGGGCCAACGCCTTGATATCGACATGTATACCCAAAGCCACACCGTGAAGAATTTGAAAAAGTTGCCACTCAATCTGCTGGACGCGTTGCGCAACCTTGAAAACAATAAGCTGCTTTGTGCCGCATTGGGCGATGAGCTTTCATCAGGTTATTTGAAGCTGAAGCACAATGAGTGGAACCAATACGCACGGCACCTCACGCAATGGGAACGCGACACAACACTGGATTGTTGATGGAAAGAAAATCTCCCCTCCGCCCTTCGGGCACCTCCCCCTCAGGGGAGGATAAAAAAGGCCCACCTCATCCTCCCCGAAGGGGGAGGTGGCGCGTAGCGCCGGAGGGGCTCTTTCCTCCGTATACGGAACATAAATGAAATACTCGGTCTTTTCGCTTCTCAAAAACTCCCTGTCGGGTCACAAGAACTGGACACCGGCTTGGCGCACGCCTGAGCCGAAAAAGCAATATGACATCATCATCGTGGGGGGCGGTGGCCATGGGCTGGCCACGGCCTATTATCTTGCCAAAGAACATGGCTTGAAAAATATCGCGGTTTTGGAAAAGAACTATATCGGCTCGGGCAATGTGGGCCGCAACACCACAATCATTCGTTCGAACTATATGCTGCTTGGCAACAATCCATTTTACGAGTGGTCAATGAAGTTGTGGGAAAATCTGGAGCAGGATTTCAACTTCAACGCCATGGTCTCACAGCGCGGTGTTTTGAACCTGTGTCACACCGATGCGCAACGCGATGCTTTCGCAAGGCGCGGCAACGCCATGCGCATTGATGGTGTCGACGCGGAATTGCTCGACGCGCACGCCGTGCGCGAGATGTATCCTTTTTTTGACTATGACAATGCGCGCTTTCCGATCAAGGGCGGTCTGTTGCAGCGGCGCGGCGGCACTGTGCGCCATGATGCTGTGGCTTGGGGCTATGCGCGCGGCGCTGATTTGCGTGGTGTTGATATTCTGCAAGGATGCGAACTCACCGGCATCAAGACCGAAAGCGGCAGGGTCGTCAGTGTACAGACGAACAAAGGTGAAATTAAATGCGGGAAACTGGCCCTCTGCGCCGCGGGCCATTCCTCTGAAGTGGCTGCCATGGCCGGATTGAAACTGCCGATCGAAAGCCATGTGTTGCAGGCTTTCGTTTCAGAAGGCCTGAAACCCTACATTGATGGCGTGGTGACGTTTGGCGCAGGCCACTTCTATGTGTCCCAATCCGACAAAGGCGGATTGGTGTTTGGCGGTGATATTGACGGCTATAATTCTTACGCTCAGCGCGGCAATCTGCCGATGGTGGAGCATGTGATTGAAGCGGGTGTGGCCATGATCCCGTCGCTGTCCCGCGTGCGTGCGCTTCGTTCTTGGGGCGGGGTCATGGATATGTCGATGGATGGTTCGCCGATCATTGATAAAACATCCGTACACGGATTATATTTGAATGCTGGGTGGTGCTATGGCGGGTTCAAGGCAACACCGGCTTCTGGCTGGTGCTATGCGCATTTGATTGCCAAGGATGAGCCGCACAAATTTGCAACGGCTTATCGTTTGGATCGTTTTAGAACAGGCCACATGCTTGACGAAAAAGGGCAGGGCGCAACGCCCAATTTGCACTGATGCTGATCCCTTGCCCCCATTGCGGAAGTCGACCCGTTGAGGAATTCACTTTTCTTGGTGATGCAGCGCCAACGCGGCCTGAAACATTGGAAGACCCGGGCTGGCATGCTTATGTTTATGAGCGGGGCAACCCACGTGGCGCTTTCGATGAATTTGCCCACCACTCTGGTGGCTGTCGCGCTTGGTTGGTGGTTTCGCGCGACACCAAAACCCATGAAGTATTCGGCGCTGTGATTGCCAGGAATTATGCGCGGAAGAAAAAATTATGACTGGCTTTCGTATTGAAAGCGGCGGGCTTATCAACCGCAACGCCAAACTGAATTTCACTTTTGATGGCAAAGCTTATGCGGGCCATCAAGGCGATACTTTGGCTTCTGCCCTCATTGCCAATGGCGTGCATCTTATGGGTCGCAGCTTCAAATATCATCGCCCGCGCGGTGTTATTTCGGCAGGCAGCTCAGAACCTAACGCGTTAGTGGAACTGCGCGAAGGTGGCCGCAAAGAAGCCAACACGCGTGCCACCATGGTGGAACTTTATGATGGCCTTGTGGCGAAATCACAAAACCGCTGGCCCTCATTGGATTTCGATATTGGCGCAGTAAATTCGCTGGCCTCGTCCATCTTTGTTGCCGGCTTCTACTATAAAACCTTCATGTGGCCCAAAAGCTTTTGGGAAAAAATCTATGAGCCGCTTATCCGCAAAGCCGCCGGGCTCGGCACGGCCTCGAAGGAGGCTGACCCCGACACATATGAAAAATCATATGCCCATTGTGATCTGCTGGTTGTGGGTTCTGGCCCGGCTGGGCTGATGGCGGCAATCACTGCGGGGCGGCAGGGCGCACGCGTGATGTTGGCCGATGAAGGTTCGGCCCTGGGTGGCTCGTTGTTGTTTGAGCGTGAAGAGATTGCGGGCCAGTCTGGCCATGATTGGGCGCAGGGTGTTCTTGCAGAGTTGCGTTCTTTGCCGAACGTAACACTCATGCCCTGCACCACAATTTTCGGCTGGTTTGATGGCAATGTGTTTGGGGCGCTCGAACGCGTGAATGATCATGTCGCTGTGCCTGCACCCTATGAGCCACGCCAGCGCTATTGGCGCATTCATGCCAAGCGGGCTGTGCTGGCCGCCGGTGCTGAAGAGCGCCCGTTGGTGTTTGGTGGCAATGATGTGCCGGGTGTGATGCTGGCCTCAGCCATGCGTCATTATGCCAATCGTTATGCGGCAGCGGCGGGAAAATCCATTGCGGTTTTTGCGAACAATGATTCCGCAATGCGCACGGTGCGCGATATGCAGGCCCATGGTGTGAATGTTGCAGCTGTGATTGATACGCGCAAGGGCGGGCGCATTCTCAATGTGAAGGGCGGCAAGGGCGTTGCCGCCATTGATGGAATTCCTTGTGATGCGGTGGCCATGTCTGGTGGGTGGTCTCCCATCGTCAACCTCATGTGTCATCGTGGTGCAAAGCCGAGTTGGAATGAAACCATCGCCGCCTTCACGCCCCCAGATGTGGGCGCGGAATTTGTCGCGGCAGGCAGTGCTGCGGGCCACATGTTGCTTTCAGAATGTTTGGCCGATGGCGCACGGGCTGGTGCGATCAAGGGTAAAACTCCTGCAGCGCCAATATGTAAAGACGAGGCCTGTGCCATTCAGCCTTTCTGGTGGGTGAAGGAATCCACTGGCAAGGCCTTCATTGATTATCAAAATGATGCCACCGCCAAGGACTTGCCGCTCGCGGCGCGTGAAGGCTATGGCCATGTGGAACTGGCCAAGCGCTACACCACAACCGGCATGGCCACAGACCAAGGCAAGCTTGGCAATGTGAATGCCATTGCCATTCTCGCCGAAGCCTCGGGCAAGTCCATCGCCGAAATGGGAACGACAACATTTCGGCCATTCTACACGCCTGTTTCATTTGGTGCTTTCGCGGGCCCATTCTCCGGCCACCATTTCCAACCGTCACGCAAAACACCCTTGCATGAGTGGTGCGTGGAACAAGGCGCAGTGTTTGTGGAGTCCGGTCTGTGGATGCGCTCCAGCTGGTTTCCCAAAGCAGGCGAAGATTGGTTGGCCGCAGCTTCGCGCGAAGTGAAAGCCACGCGAAGTGGCGTTGGCCTTTGTGATGTTTCAACCTTGGGCAAGATCGACATTCGGGGCAAAGATGCAGGCCAGTTTCTTGATAAGCTCTATTGCAATACCTTCAGTACACTGAGCATTGGCAAGGCCCGCTATGGTTTGATGCTGCGCGAAGACGGCATTGTATTTGATGATGGCACCACGTCGCGTCTTGCTGAAGATCATTTCGTGATGACCACCACAACTGCGAATGCCGCCCGCGTGATGAGTCATATTGAATTTTGTCACCAAGTGCATTGGCCGGAACTTGATGTGCAATATGTTTCGGTCACCGAACAATGGGCGCAAATGGCCATTGCTGGCCCCAAAGCCCGCGCCACACTGCAAAAGCTTGTCGATAAACTCACGCTGAATGACGAGACCGTGCCTTATCTGGCGGCCAAGGAAATCACCATTCTGGGTGGCGTTGAAGCCCGGCTGTTCCGCATTTCATTTTCGGGTGAACACGCTTACGAACTCGCGGTGCCCGCCGACTTTGGCAATGCTGTGGCGCGTGCGATTATGCAAGCCGGAGCTGAATTCGGTATCACACCTTATGGCGTGGAAGCACTTTCCATCATGCGCATCGAGAAGGGCCACGTGGCCGGCGGTGAATTGAACGGCACGACCACCGCGACTGATCTGGGCTTGGGCAAAATGATGTCCACCAAGAAAGACTATATCGGTCGCGCCATGTCCACCCGTCCTGGCATGGTTGATCCCGCACGGCAATGTGTTGTGGGCATTAAGCCTGTGGACCGAACAATAAAAATCCAATCCGGCGGGCACCTGTTGAAACAAGGCGATGCGCCGAGCATGCAAGCCGATCAAGGCTATATTTGCTCGGTCGCGTGGTCGCCCATGCTGAACATGTGGCTGGGTCTTGCACTTCTGTCCAATGGCCGCGCCCGCCATGGGGAAATTGTAAACGTGTTTGATGGTCTTCGTGGCCACCATTTCCGCGCCGAGATTTGCGATCCGGTTCATTTCGACCCGAAGAATGAGAGGCTCCATGCTTAGACCCTCTCCTTTGGGAACCGTTGCAAAACCTGGCCGCTTTGGGGCTGACAAGGGCGCACCTGGCGTTGTCTTGTCGGTCGTTCATCCGATCACCTTGTCCATGGTCATCGCCCGCAAGGGCAAAGCCAAAGTGTTGAAAGATGTTTTGGCCGCAATGCAGAAAGTGGAAGTGCAGTGGGCTGGGCCTGATCAATATTATGTCTATGATGCTCCGTATACGGAGTTAAAAGCGAAGCTCGAAGGCTTGGCATCAGTTTCGGATCAAAGCCACGCCCGCATGATGATCAAAGTCGCGGGGCCAAAAGCCCGTGCCTTGCTGGCAAAAGGCACGCCAGTTGATCTGCATGACAGTGAATTTCCGGTTGGCAAATCCGCCCTCACCCAAATGGCGCATGTCTCGGTGCACCTCACGCGCACCAGCCAAAATGAATTCACGCTTTCGGTGTTTCGTGGGTTCTCAGAAAGCTTCTGGGAATGGCTCACCAGCCAAGCGGCAGAGTTCGGCTATCAAGTCTCATAAAAAAGCCACCACTGTTTCCAGTGGCGGCCCATAATTGCTGTATGGTCTAAGCAGGCAATATGAAAAACCAGTTGGCCCAGAGCACTACGATCAAGCCACCAGCGATGGCCAGATAGGGCCACATGCCAGCTTGCCTTACGCCAAGGTCTTGGCCTTTCAACCCCATGTCGGTCAACATGCCGTCGGGGAATTGGCCACCATCGCGCACGTAGTGGCGATAGGCAAAGATCGGAATGATCAACAAAGCCATGCCAAAGCCCCAATAAAGGCCAGTGGAATAGCCCCAGGTTTTTGCTCCAGCGCCCAGCAACACGGCGTTGGCAAAAGCCAAAACAGTGTTGAGGCCGATGAGCCAGGTTGGGGCCTTCCAAGGGCGTTCCATATTGGGTGAATCGACGCGGTGGATCCAACCCGCATTGAGATTCAAGAAGTTGAAAATAATATATCCAACGTTTGAAATCGCCAGCACGAAGAAGAAGCCTGTTGCGTCTGATGCTATTGCGAGTACTGCAACATTGAACAGCAGATCCGTCCACATCGCACGAACAGGCGCGCCATGTGAATTCACCGTGCTCAGATATTTGGGCAACCAGCCATCCTTCGAGCCTTGATAAAGTGTGCGCGATGAACCGGCCATGGCCGTCATGATGGTGAGAACCAGCGCCATGATCATCAGGAATACCAAGATGCCATGAACGATTGATCCGCCACCCACCATATTGCCCGCTGCATCTGCAATGCCAGCACCGCTGACAATTGGCCCGGCCAACATGCCATCCAAACCAAGCACGCCTTGGAATGTGAAGGGCACGAGGATGAACAAGAGAATGCAAAGAATGCCAGAATAGAAGATCGATTTGAAAGTATCGGTCTTTGGGTTCTTTAGTTCGCGCGTGTAGCAGACGGCCGTTTCAAAGCCATAGGTCGACCAAGCCGCAATGTAGAGGCCGCCCAGGAAAAGTGTCCAACCTGGAATGGACCACGTGCCGTCGTCAGCTGTGGCCAAGGCCTTTGGAGGAACCAGTGGGCCGAAGTTGCCCCAGTTCACTTTGCCTGTCAGGATGGGAATAATGCTGACCGCAAACAATGTTGCGATAACAGCCATACCAATCCATTTTTGCACTGTGGCTGTGTTGGACACACCGCGATGTTGAATGGCAAAAATCGCCAACATCAAAATCACGCCAATGACAAACACGGCATTGAAGTGGGCCGAGCCAAACAACGGCACTTGGAAGCTCAAAAGTTCCCACGTTTGGATGGCTGGCGTATGTGCTGCTGTCACTGCTGCAATAGCATCTGCTGCCGCCTTGCCTTCATTGGCTTTATCTGCCAGCCAAGCAATAACATCAGGCGAAGTCGCATCAAACACCGGAATTGGTGCCCACGCGCTGAGGATATAACCAGCCGCAAGTGCGCAACCCAACGACAACACAGGTGACCATGCAAACCAATAGCACCAGACCAATAGCGGCGCCAAAAACTTGTTGTATTTGATCCAAGCCGTGCCGCCATAAACGGCGGGACCGCCTGACTTGCTGCCAAACATGCCAGCGATTTCGGCATAGGTGAATGACTGCACAAAACCCATCAGAATCGAGATGGCCCAAACTAAAAAGGCGAGCCTTCCGGCCACGCCTGCAATTCCACCGATTGAGAAAAGCACCAAAGCTGGCACGCCACTCGCGATCCAGAAAGCCCCCTTCCAATCGATCGTGCGAACCATTTCGCCCGAGTTGGTTTCAGATGACATAATTGTTCCCTCCAAATGTCCCAAATATCAAGAATTGAGCCCTCGGTTCTTTTGCCGATATTGCTCCTTCTCAGGAAACATTTGTGAATGACATTATATCGACGGTCAAGTGAAACTGTGAGATAGTGGCCGCCATCATGAACCTATTTGTGCCCCAAGCCCGCAATTTTCCCGCCGCCAGCCGCATCTTGCGTCCGGGCCAACGCGTGCTGCCACCCAATGTTGAGCGTTATTCCATTGCGGGTGGCGGTTCGCTCGTGGTGGATGTGAATGTGGGGGACCAGATTTCACTGAAAGATGTGGAAGGTGGGCAAGGTGTTGAGGTTGGTTTTTGTGATGCCAAAGGCCGGAGTGATCTTGCTGGCATTGAACTAAAGGCCGCCGGCACCGCTGTGGGTTTGAAATCCATGTTGCAGGGCGACAGCAGACTGAGCGCCGCCTTGGCCCGCCGCAAGATTGATGTGGCCCAGCTGCGCAATGGCAATGTTTTTGGCGCGGAAAGCGCTGCGGGCAATGTCGTTGAGTTCACGGCGAAATTCGATGGCACTCTGCTCATCGCAGTTCCCGCCGCTGACATGAGCCCTGAGGCACAAGACACGGCAACGGATATTGAACTGTGTATCGCCCGCATCAATCCTAAGGTGAAATCTGCGTTAAGTGATTTGCCTGAGCCTTTGGCCGACCCTTTGCAAGATATTCGTATCAAAGCCGCGACGGCGAGAGGCTTTCATGTAAAGGCGGGTGAATATATCCAAATCATCGATGTGTCTGGCCGCCAGATGACAGACTTCCAATGTTTCTCGGCGCGCAAACTCAACAAGGGCATTGAGCACGCCTTGGATGCCACGGTGACCAGAACTTTGACCGGCCGCGCTTTGCCAATTCCGGGCTTACCATCAAAAGCCTTTGCGTTTGATTTCGAACCGTTGATTGAAGTGGTCCAAGACACATGCGGGCGCCATGATGCTTTTGCCACGGCCTGCAATTCACGCTTCTATGATGACATGGGCTATCCCGGCCACGCCAATTGCTCCGAGAATTTCAATTTTGCTTTGGACCCCTTTGGCATCGCCAAGCGCAAGGGTTGGGAGGCTTTGAATTTTTTCTACAACACGCAAATGGATCATTCCAATGTGATCGTGTCTGACGAAGCGTGGTCACGCGCTGGTGATTATGTTTTGGTGAAGGCGATGACGGATTTGATCTGTGTTACATCATCTTGCCCCGATGACATTGACCCCGGCAATGGTTGGAACCCAACTGACATTCACGTGCGCGTCTATGGCGCTGAACAGAAATTTCAAAGAGCTGTGGCAACCCGCATGACACCTGATGCAGACCCCGTGATGACCAAGGAAACTGGCTTCCATTCATCCTTCGCAAAACTTACACGCAATTATGGCGAATATCGCGGTTACTGGTTGCCGAACCGTTTCAACAATGAGGGTCCCACCGAAGAATACTGGGCAGCGCGCCAGAAAGCCGTGGTGATGGATTTGTCGCCCCTGCGCAAATTTGAAGTGACCGGGCCGGATGCGGAAGCGCTGCTACAATATTGCATGACGCGTGACATCAGAAAGCTTTCAGTCGGCCAGGTGGTTTATACCGCCATGTGTTATGAAAACGGTGGCATGATTGATGATGGCACAGTGTTCAAGCTTGGCCCCAATTTATTCCGCTGGATTGGCGGAGATGATTATTCCGGAATCTGGCTGCGCGAGCAGGCTGAGAAAATGGGTTATAAGGCTTGGGTGCGGTCATCAACAGACCAACTGCACAACATTTCAGTGCAGGGGCCGAATTCACGCGACATCTTAAAAGAGATTTTATGGACGTCTGCTGCCCAGCCTTCGATAACCGAGCTTGAATGGTTTCGCTTCACCATCGCCCGCATTGGCCATTTTGAAGGTGTGCCGCTGGTGGTTTCGCGCACCGGCTATACCGGCGAGTTGGGTTATGAAATTTTCTGTCATCCCAAACATGCCGCCGAAGTGTTTGATGCTGTTTGGGCCGCAGGCCAGAAACATGGGTTGAAGCCATTGGGCCTTGAAGCGCTTGATATGTTGCGCATTGAAGCAGGCTTGATCTTTGCCAATTACGAATTCAATTCCGAAACTGACCCATTTGAGGCTGGCATTGGTTTCACCGTGCCGCTGAAAACCAAGCTTGATAATTTTATCGGCCGTGATGCCCTGATTCAACGCAAGGAAAACCCGCGCCGCAAATTGGTCGGCCTTGAGATTGAGTCAAACGAAGCCGTGGGCCATGGCGATTGCATCCACATCGGACGCGCGCAAGTGGGCGTTGTCACCAGTTCGACACGCTCGCCCATTCTGGGCAGGAACATTGCGCTGGCACGCATGGATGCGCTGAATTCAGAATTTGGGACTGAAGTTGAAATCGGCAAGCTTGATGGCCATGCCAAACGCTTGCCAGCGCGTGTGACAAAATTCGCGGCCTATGATCCCGAGAAGACGAGGCCTCGGAGCTAAGAGCCCTCACTTCACCTTCAAAAAGGTCTCCAGCGAATCATCCATCGCCTCCAGCCATGGCGTGTGGTGGACTGGAGCCACATTTCCTGTCATCAATGAGCGATAGGCTTTGTTGCGATAGCCCATGATATCGGCGGCCTTGTCATGTTCCCAATCCATGAAGGTTTTGTTGGTGGCTTCAATATCGAAGTTTGGATAATCCGTGGCTGCGATCAATTCCTTCACGTAGTCGCCCTGGAACCAAATGGCATGTTCTGGTGTTTCCAGCGTGAGTTCGCGCTTGCGCCAGGCCTTGGAATTTTTGGTCATGGCGTCTTTCTTCGGCAGTTTGATGCGGCCCAGGATCACATCGCGCACATACCAGGCTTGGGCATCGAACATGTTGAAAGTGTAGAACTGATCTTGCATGCCCATGTAAGAAAGCTTCGGGTTATCTTCCCAGATCACCCCCTTGTAAAGATCAGCGGGCCACATGCGGTTGGTGGTTTTGAGGCGCAGCTCTTCACTCAGGAATGGGAAGTGGTGTTGATAGCCGGTGCAAAGAATGATTGCATCAACATCCTTGGTTGAACCATCTTTGAAATACGCGGTTTTGCCAACAAGCTTTTGCAGCAGCGGACGCTCTTCAAAACCCTTTGGCCACTTGAAGCCCATGGGTTTGGTGCGGTAGGTCGCCGTTACCGAACGCGCACCATATTTCCAGCATTGTGAACCAATGTCTTCGGCCGAGTATGAGCGGCCGACAATCAACACATCCTTGTCTTTGAACTCCAAAGCATCGCGGAAATCATGGGCATGCATCACGCGGCCATTGAAGGTTTTGATGCCGTCGAATTCGGGCACTTGTGGTGTTGAGAAGTGGCCATTGGCCACAATCACATTGTCAAATTGTTCGGTATACATTTTGTCTTTGACACGATCATGGACGGTGACATTGAATTTCTTTTTCTTCTTGTCCCATTCCACCATGCGCACGGGCGTTGAGAAGCGCACCCATTTGCGCACCTTGGCTTTTTCAACGCGACCCTTGATGTAATCCCACAGCACAGCACGCGGCGGATAACTTGGAATGGCTTTGCCGAAATGCTCTTCGAATGTGTAGTCAGCAAATTCCAGGCATTCTTTCGGGCCGTTGGACCAGAGATAGCGATACATCGAACCATGCACGGGTTCGCCATGTTCATCGAGGCCGGTGCGCCATGTATAATTCCACAAGCCACCCCAGTCGCTCTGCTTTTCAAAGCACACGATTTCAGGGATCTTGGTTTTCTTTTTGGCAGCGGATTGAAAGGCGCGCAGCACTGCTGTGCCTGATGGGCCTGCGCCGATAACAGCAACTCGTGTCATGGTGTTTCCTCTTATTATTATTCTGGAAAAATGCCGGGGCTGGTGGGTTTGCCGTCATCAAATTTTGAAAGCCATTCCACTGTGGTGGGACGAAAACGTGTGAGACCCTTATAATCGACCAGCTCAGGTGGCAAATCGCGCAGCACGCGGTGGAAGCGTCTGGCCCATTTGGGCACTGTCACCAATTCTTCCATCTTCAACAGATAGCAGCGGATCACAAACAGGATCGCATTGGAACGCGGCAGACGCCACAGGCTTTGCAACTCACAGCGCAGATGAACTTTATCGCCGACATTTTCCGGGGTCACCGTCATGCGGTCGGTTCCCCATTTGGGGTAATTTTCAGGGCTGGTATCAAGACGCGGGTTAATGGTCATGGTCCAGTTCAATCGCCGCACCGGTTTGCCCTGCTGCAAGTTGAGCAGAAATTTCAGTGCCCGATCAAACACACCCAACTGGTGCGCCAGTGGAACTGGCCCGTGCCATTCCATGAAGTTCATGCCGATGTCAAAATCAAGCGACCAATCCGCTTGTGTGGTGACCATCCCGGCATCCATCCATAAATTGCCGTCGCGTTGATCGACAATGCAGAAATCACCCTGTGCCTGGCGGGTGATATATTCCATCGGCTCATAGGGAAGTGTTGAAGCATCACCAAAAGTGAATTTCTGGTCAATGCCCAACGGGCGGTTGATCCAATGCCATTGATCGCCGTTTTTGGTCAGTGAAAAATGCTCAGGGTATCCTGCTGCTTGCTGCTCCATGAGAAGTTCCAGCGTATCCCATTGGCCTGCCATCATATGGGGCAGGGCCTGGCAGCGCAGCGGATCTTCCTTCAGCACCAAGGCGCGGTCCTGCATCTCGGACACATAATGCTCATCCACATCGATCATGTGTTCATATGCAAAGCCTTTGGGCCCTGCTGGCACATGCGGCTCCATATTCACGGCATACATGTATTTGTCTTCGTGAAATGGGAAGGGGAAGCGCTTGATGTTTTCAGGGCTGTTGCGAAAAGTGAACTTGTCGCGGAACGTTTCATTCTTGAATACAATGTTCATGGCGGCTCCTTAGAGATCAAGCGTGATCTCATCTCCTTTGAGGCGTGACACACAGATCATTATTTTGTTGCCCGAATTCCTATCGTCTGGTTCCAGGAAAATATCGTGATGTTCGATTTCTCCGCGGCAGCCTAGCACTGACGTTTCGCACTGGCCACAGGCTCCACCACGACAGAGATAGGGCGCATCAATGCCAGCGGCTTCAACAGCCTCCAAGATGGATTGATGCGTGCCCACCGTGATGGTTTTGTTGGAGCGTTTCAGTTTGGCTTTGAAAACATTTCCGGGCGGCGGAGCGAGGAAGCGCTCGGAGTGCAAATTCTGCTTCGGCCAACCCAGGGCCGTGGCTTTGCCAAGCACGCCGTCAATCATGCCGGAAGGGCCGCAGACATAGAGATGTGTGCCGAGGGGTTGGTTGGCGAGAAGAGCATCAACCGGAATGAACAGCTTTTCTGCATCCACATAGATCTTCACGCGGTGTGCGCCATAGCGATCTGTGAGTTCTTGCCAATAAGCGCCATGTTTTCGGTCGCGAACCGCATAGTGCAATTCGAAGTTTGAGCCTTCGCGGCTCATCTGGTCCATCATCGCCATGAAAGGCGTGATACCAATGCCGCCCGCCAAGAAAATATGTTTGCGGCCACGCACGTCATAAGGGAAAAGATTGATGGGTTGGCTGATGGTGACCATATCACCCAGCTTCAGCTTCTCATGCAAAAAAGCCGAACCGCCGCGCGAGTGTTCGACTCGCAATACCGAGATTTCATAAGCCGATTGGTCATGTGGTGAAGACATGAGTGAATAAGGATTGCGGCGCAGAATATCGCCATCACGCATCGCCACTACAACATGGGCCCCGCCTGAGAAAACCGGAAAGAGCTTGCCATCCATGCGCTCAAAGCGGAAGCGTTTCACTTTTTCCGCAACGGGTGTGATCTTGGCCACCCGCACATCCATTTCGGTGTTGATGGTCATGGAAACATCTCTACAGGTGGCGGTGCTGTGCCGGGTTCCTCGGCATCAATGCACACACCTTGGAAGGCGGCCAACCTGCGCGAATAATGATCACGTACCAGCAAGCTCAGGCCGCAATGGGTGCAGGTGTAAGGTGAGGTTTTCACATCATCGGTAATGCCCTTGCAATGCACGCATTGCACACGCCGCGCTGTTGAGCCGCGGTGTTCCGTGCGGATGGAATTGAAATCAATGTTCTGTTCCAGCGCCACCTTCATGGTTTGGCCGATGAAACCTTCGGTGCCAGAAAGATAAAGGCGCGTGCCCATTTTCGCGTTGGTCAGGTTGACACGCAGTCGATTGAGCAAAACCGCAATGGTGGGCGCTGACCACATGTATTCAGCTTCAACCTTCGGCAAAGGGCCAACGCAAAGAATGTCAGATGTTTTGAGAAATGCGGGGCCGACTGATTTAACCTGGGTCTGCAGCGCCTCAACCCCTTCGCATTCAAGCGCAAAAAGATGGCGACGCGCGTGTTGGTCGATGGCAAGGCCAGTGTAGACCGGCCTGCTTTTGATGCCTTGAACTAACATCACTCAACCAACCGCTGTGCGCTTCTTCTTTTCTGGATCGTCAAATGTAATCGCATGGGCAATGGCCTTGGCTTTCACAGTCTTGCCACGCACTTCCAGCTTGGTGCCTTGCACGGCGCAGGCAACATCCATACGGGCAATGGCCATGCTTTTCTGGGTGAGTTTGGAATAGCAGGGGCAGGTGATCACGCCGACTTTCTTTTCGCCCACATAAAGTTCATCGCCCAAATCAGTTGGGCCATCATGGTCGATGAGCACGCCGAAGATTTTGAAGCGCTCTTTGCCCTTCAAGCGGCGATGTTCTTCAGCGCCGCGAAAGCCGACCTTGTTGGGGCTGACTGTAAAATCCAAACCCAGCTCCCAAAGCGAGTCGCCCGGGGGCTGATCGGCAAAGGGATACATCTGTGAATTGTCGTAGGGGTAGAACAGCAAATAGCTTTCCACCCGCAGCATATCGAGAACCGAGAAGCAGACAGGGATAATGCCCATCGGCTTGCCTTCTTCGAGAATGCGGTCCCACACCATGCCAGCATCCTGGCCGCGAACGAAAAGCTCATAGCCGCGTTCACCGGTATAGCCGGTGCGCGAAATCATCACTGGTGCGCCGAAAAGCGTGGTTTGCATGTGATGGAAATACTTCAAATCCCGAATGCCGGGCACATGCTTGGCGAGATAGTCAACCGCCAACGGCCCCTGCAGCGAGAGATCATGCAAATCATCATCAAACAGGATCGCGCAATTTCGGCCGGTGGCTTGCTTGACAAGTTCTTCATGCGCCGAGCCTGAGCCATGAACCAACATCCATGAATTGGGGCCGGTGCGATAAACAATGCAGTCATCGGTGAACATGCCACGATCATTCAACATGCAGGCATAGACCGAGCGACCCGGGTAAATCTTGGTCATGTCGCGCGTGGTGCAATATTCGAGCACGTTGATCGCGTGAGGGCCAACGAGATGAACTTTTTTGAGGCCCGACACATCCATCAGCCCGGCCTTGGTGCGCACCGCGATGTGTTCTTGATAAATATCCTTGTCATAGGTCCAAGCGGTGCCCATGCCCGACCAATCTTCAAGCCTTGACCCCAAAGCACGGTGACGATCACCAAGAACGGAAAATCTCCAAGATAAAGGCATGTCTCGCTTCCCTCGATTATTTCCTCTACGGAAACATTTATTCCCCACTGTAGCGTGGTTTCTGGCGGACACAAGATGCTTATCGTCATTTTTTTTGGCGTTCAAGGCAGAGATGAGTGATGACCTGAGCTTCAGCTGCGCGCTGGCAAATCATATCCAGTTTATAATGATGATGAAAAGTTTGACTGAGGTGTCCATTGATTGGCCCCAACGCAAGCACGCTAAGAACGGGATGCTGTCACCCGTAGAGTTTGAGACACTGCAGAAACTGAACCCGCATGGGTCTAGGAAACTAGATCAACCTGAACTTTGACGGAATCGTCAAAGTTCAGATAAGTTGATCGCCAACAATAACTTAGGGCGATTTTGACTTTTCCATGAAAAGTCAAAACGCTCTAGGGGCTATTCAAACTGTCAATCTATGAGACCGCCTCGGTTTTCAACGCAAAGCTGCCCCTGACCACATCAGGCCTTGACAACGTTGTCAAAGTTGCTCTAGCCTATTTTGACAACGTTGTCATAAGAGCAACGATTTTGGGAGGTTGTTTTGGTCACCTTGCGGGAAGTGGCGGAGCGCGCTGGCGTTTCGATCAAAACCGTATCGCGCATTGTAAACGGCGAAACTGCCGTCAATGCAAAGACGAGGGATTCTGTCCAAGCCCATCTCAATTCTCTCAACTACGTGCCTAACCACGCAGCCCGCCTGATGCGTGGCGGTCAATCATCTGTGTACGGATTAATGACCGATGCCGTGGCAACCACACCCTACTCAGTGGATATCGTGCGCGGTGCACAGGCAGCCCTTAAGGAACAAAATCAAACTTTGCTCATCGCCAATAGCAATGGTGATCCTGAACAGGAATCCGAATTCTGGCGCATGTTCCAAGCGCAACGGGTGAGCGGGGTGATTTATGCCTCGGTGTACCACCGTTCGCAGGACGTCGGCCACCCAGCATTCAAAGGCTCCATTATTCTCGCAAATTGCTTCGCCAACAAAGGCGACCGCCCGTCCCTTGTGCCAGACGATGAAGGTGGCGGCTATGCCCAAGCCGAATATCTCTTAAAGCGTGGCCACCGCCGCATAGGGCTTTTGACATTAAACCCCCAAATTGAAGCTACCCGTCTTCGTGGGCTTGGTATCAGGAATGCATTTAGAGACGCAGGATTTTCCTTTGATGAAAGCCTCGACCGGCAAGGCGTGATTGGACCGTTGAACAATGAAAAGAAAGTGGCGTTTGAAGCTGCTGTAAAAATGTTACAACACAACAATCGCCCGACGGCAATTATTTGTGGAAATGACCAGGTGGCGTTGCAGGTCTATTCGGCCGCCGCTCACCTTGATCTGCATGTGCCGCAAGATCTGTCGATCATGGGCTTTGATGATCTTACGGTCATCTCAGAAAATTTACGCCCAGCGCTCACCACTGTGGCGCTGCCCTATTTTGAAATTGGCAGGCAAGCGGTGGAGTTGATGCGCGAGGCCAAAAATCAGGAAGATGGTTGGAGCCCAAAAATATTGGTGCCCTGCCCTCTGGTTGAAAGAGAATCTTGCCGCACACTGAATTGAGTGTGCGATGAGAGAATAAACTGGCGGCCAGAACCGTCAGAAATAAATGTAACTTTTTTGGGAGAATGAAATGAAGAAACTCATATTTGGCGGCATAGCGCTTGCCAGTCTTTTGGCATCAACCGCAGCCTTTGCTGCCACAGATTTAACAATGTGGTATCATGGTGCAGGTAACGATGTTGAAAAGAAAATCGTCAATACAATCATTGACGACTTCAACAAGTCGCAAGCAGATTTTGCTGTGAAGCTAGAACAATTTCCACAAGCGGCTTACAATGACTCGGTTACCGCCGCAGCCGTTGCTGGCAAATTGCCTGATATTATGGACGTCGATGGTCCTGTGATGCCAGGTTGGGCTTGGGCTGGCTATATGGCTCCATTGACAGTTGATCCCGCTGCCTATGCAAAATTCTTGCCCGGCCCAATCGGTAACTACAATGGCAAAGTCTATTCTGTTGGTCTGTGGGATGCTGCCGTTGCCATGGTTGCGCGCAAATCAGTTCTTGATGCCAATGGCATTCGCATTCCAACGGTTGACAAGCCATGGACTGGTGAAGAATTTGATGCTGCATTGGTAAAGCTGCAAGCTTCCGGCAAATTTGAATATCCATTAGATCTCGGAATGGCTTGGAAGGGCGAATGGTATCCATACGCATTCAGCCCCTTCCTGCAAAGCTTTGGCGGCGATATTGTAAATCGTGACGGCTACAAAACAGCCGATGGTTCATTGAACGGCCCTGCTGCTGTTAAGTTCGGCGCTTGGTGGCAACACCTGTTCAAGGACAAGCTGGCACCTGGTACATCGCAAAGCCCTGCTGATCGTGACAATGGTTTTGCTGCTGGCAAATATGCCATTTCATGGAACGGCAACTGGGCCGCTTTGGGCGCACTCAAAGCCCATGATGATGTTATCTTCCTGCCTGCGCCTGATTTTGGCAAAGGCCCGAAGATCGGTGCTGCATCTTGGCAGTTTGGTGTTTCGGCATCCAGCAAGCATCAAGATGGTGCGAACAAGTTCATTCAGTTCGCATTGCAAGACAAATATTTGACGGCCTTCTCTGATGGCATCGGCCTCATTCCACCAACACCGGAATCAGCTGCAGCATCAATCAACTATAAAAAAGGTGGCCCGATGGAAGCATTCTTTGCTTTGTCCAAGGTCCAAGCTTTGCTTCGCCCGGTTTATCCAGGATATTCCGTTGCAGCCAAGGTATTTGAAAAGGCTTTGTCTGATATCGCCAATGGTTCAGAAGTTCAGGCAACTCTCGATGCCTCAGCCGACGAAATCACCAAGGATATTGCCAAGAATAAGAACTACACAAAATAGTCCTCAAAACAGCCTCTCCCGCATTTGAGCGGGAGAGGATTCACCTAAACTGGCAAAAAAAATCATGCAAATTTCAGACAGTCGAAAATTCAAAAGTTCTGATAAGGCGGGCTGGCTGATGGCTTTTCCGGCAACGGCAATTATTGGCCTTTTCATTATCGTGCCATTTTTGCTGGGTTTCTATTTTGCCTTCACCAATCAACGCATGATTTCTCCTAACCCGACAGAATATGTGGGCACCACAAATTTTCACCAGCTTTTAGATCTCGGCGTATTAACGCTTGAGCCAGAGCGCGACCCCGCCACGCATGAAGTTAAAAAGGATGTGAGCGGTGTGGCGACATATCCCACCGTCCGCAGCATAACACGCAACAACCCAGACATGCCCTATTTCGATGGTATGCGCGAATGGTTCTCATGGCATTCTGGCGATAATATCAAAGTCGTTGTGGCTCGCGATGTGGTTTTTATGAAAGCCATCGTCAATACGTTTTTGTTTGTGTTGATCGTAGCGCCGTTGCAGGGTGCAATAGCGCTGCTTCTGGCGATGATGATCAATCAAAAACTGCCCGGCATAAACATTTTCCGGACCATTTATTTTATGCCCGTCGTCGTTTCGATTGTTGTGGTATCCCTGCTGTGGCGATTTATCTATAGCGGCGACAACGGTTTGCTGAATGCCATTCTCGGATTTTTCACATTTGGCACTTTCAATCCCGTTGACTGGTTGGGCAATTCGGCCACGGCTTTGGGTTCAATCATCGCGATGTCGATATGGCAAGCCGTTGGCTTTCATATGGTCATATGGCTTTCAGGCCTGCAAACCATACCAGTGTCACTATACGAAGCATCTGATATTGAAGGTGCAACAAGTTGGCAGAAGTTTCGTTTTGTAACATGGCCGGGGTTGCGCAACACAGCAATCCTCGTTCTTGTCGTTATCACTATGCAGGCTTTCACGCTGTTTTCACAAATCGCTGTAATGACTCAAGGCGGCCCTGTTGATGCGACGCAAACGATTGTGTTCCAAGCCGTTCAACACGGTTATGCCAAACAAGACATTGCAACCGGCTCTGCCATCTCAGTGATCCTCTTCATTATTGTGATCACGATATCGCTCATCCAACGCTATCTCACACGGGAGAAACTGGCATGAACACGTCTTCCACTTCACTTAGCCCATCGCGGTGGCGCTATCTTCCTCTCGTCGTCGTGGCTCTCATTTTCATCTTTCCACTTGAATTTATGATTATGTCATCATTGAAACCAAGCCAACAGCTGCTGGCTGATTCAAACTCATTCAGAGCCTTCTTGCCTGTCGGTGATATTTCGTTGAGCAATTATTATGCCGCCTTCGAGCGCGCACCTGTGGCCTTATTCCTGTTCAACTCAGTCTTCATTACCGCAACAACGGTGGTTTTGGCGCTGTTCTTATGTTCTGTTGCCGCGTTCTCATTTGTATTTTTGCAATGGCGCGGCCGTGATACGATTTTAACAATTCTGCTAACAACGCTTGTTATCCCCATCGAAATCATCGCAGTGCCCTTGCTGCTGCTGGTCAATAAACTGCCTTGGATTGGGCTCAATGGCCTGACCATAGGCTGGCTCAATTCATATCAAGTTCAAATTATTCCTTTTAGTGCTGATGCTTTGAGCGTCTTTCTTTTCGTACAATATTTCAAAGATCTCCCTAGAGAAATGATCGAAGCAGCCCGCATCGAAGGCGCATCATGGTGGCAAGTTTACTACAAAGTGATTATGCCACTCGCTGGCCCTGTAACGGCAACAGCCGCCATTTTAAAATTCCTTGCCATGTATAATCAATTCCTTTGGCCCTTGATGGTCACGCAAGCCGAGCAATATCGGCCAGTCATGGTTGGCCTTCAATATTTCTTCCAACTCAACATCGCCTGGGGCGAGGTGATGGCTTATCTCACTTTAATTACCGTTCCAGTTTTGATTTTCTATCTTCTTCTGCAACGCGCTTTCATTGCCTCAATCGCATCAACAGGTATCAAAGGATAATATGGTTCTCTCTCTTAACGACAAATGGATTTGGGATTTTTGGTTGGCAAAAAATGCCGCCGATTGGCACATGTATTTTTTGCAAGCTGATAACACCCTCCCCGATCCAGAAATGCGTCACCGCAATGTGACGCAGGGTCATGCAGTTTCTCAAGATTTGGTGAATTGGACATTTAAGGGCACGTGTTTTGAGCCCGCCAAAGCCAAATCTTGGGACGACTGGACCACTTGGACTGGCAGCACCTTGCAAGGGCCAGATGGCACTTGGCATTTGTTCTATACGGGAACATCGCACGAAAACGAAGGACTGCATCAACGCATTGGCCACGCCACTTCACAAGATATGCATTCATGGGTACGCGTGGGCGACGGGTTATGCCTCGACCTCGTAGGGCCGAACGCTCAACGTTATGAAGAATATACACCCGGCCATTGGCACGACCGCGCGATGCGTGATCCCTGGGTGATGAAGAACCCAGATGGCGAAGGCTGGCTCATGTATTTTACAGCTCGCGTTCCCGGCCGCAGCGAAGCCAACGCCGGGGGGGCCATCGGCTTTGCCACTTCACCAGACCTTTACACTTGGACACTTCAACCACCCATCTATACGGGGGGCGATTTTGGTCAACTCGAAGTGCCGCAGGTTTTTAAATTTGGAGAGCATTGGTATTGCACTTTTTGCACTGCGGCAGGACACTGGTCTGAAGGATATAAAAAATACAACTCTGAAACGCCCGTCACGGGCTCGTCTTACCTCATGGCAAAGTCCCATCTGGGGCCGTGGACGGCCGCAAAGCCTTTTCTCGATGGCCGAAACCCATGCAATCGCTACGCGGGTAAAATCATCGAGCGTGATGGCAAACTATTTATCATGGGCTTCATTCAATTTGATGAAGCCGGAAAATTCATCGGCAAAATCAGTGACCCCGTGCCTTTGGCGACAAGCGCTGATGGCACCTTAAGTGTTATGGAGAACTAAACCATGGCCAATGTTCAACTTCAGAATATCCGCAAGGCTTTTGGCGCAACGGAGATTATCAAAGGCATTGATCTGGATATCGCCCATGGCGAATTCGTCGTCTTCGTCGGACCTTCAGGTTGCGGTAAATCCACCCTGTTGCGGATGATCGCTGGTCTTGAAGATATCACGTCTGGTGAAATCTTAATCAAAGATCGTGTGGTTAATGCGCTGCCGCCAAAGGATCGCGGCATTGCAATGGTATTCCAGTCATACGCACTGTTCCCGCACATGACTGTTCGTCAAAACGTGGGCTTTGGTCTGCGGATCAACAACACACCAGCAGCCGAACTCGAATCCCGCGTGAATGAAGCTGCACGTATTTTAAAAATGGAAAACTTGCTCGACCGCAAGCCGAGCCAGCTTTCCGGAGGCCAACGCCAACGCGTTGCCATCGGGCGCGCCATTGTGCGCAATCCGGAAGTGTTCCTGTTTGATGAGCCACTCTCAAATCTCGACGCCGCTTTGCGTGTGAACACCCGAGCTGAAATCGCTAAACTGCACAACGACCTTGGTGCCACAATGATTTACGTCACCCATGATCAGGTTGAGGCTATGACATTGGCCGATAAGATTGTGGTTCTGGATGCTGGTAAAATCCGCCAAGTGGGATCGCCGTTGGAACTTTACCATAAGCCAGATAATCAATTTGTGGCAGGATTCAT
>Ga0209583_10000034_pt1 | contig 41360 bp, 36 predicted proteins | sample Str014_FD_187201 | JGI IMG/M metagenome (GOLD analysis project Ga0209583, IMG submission 187201) | Freshwater sediment microbial communities in response to fracking from Pennsylvania, USA - Straight Creek_MetaG_SC_2014 (SPAdes) (version 2) | ecosystem: Environmental > Aquatic > Freshwater >... | reverse complement strand
GCACTCCGCCCCTTCATCGCGAAGATGCCTTGCGGCCGCTTCTGGATGAAGACCACGATGAAGACCAGCACCATGATCTTCGCGAGCACCGCGCCCTGCCAGCCTTCGAGCAGCTTGTTCAGCACGCCCAGGCCCATCGCCGCATACACCGTGCCGGCGAGCTGGCCGACCCCGCCGAGCACGACCACCATGAACGAGTCGACGATGTAGCCCTGCCCCAGATCGGGCCCGACGTTGCCGACCTGCGAGAGCGCACAACCCGCCAGCCCCGCGATGCCCGAGCCGAGCGCGAACGCGTAGGTGTCGATGCGCGCGGTGTTGACGCCCATGCAGGCCGCCATCTTGCGGTTCTGGGTCACGCCGCGCACGAACAGGCCGAGCCGCGTGCGTGCGATCAGCGCCGAAACGCCGAGCAGCACCAGCACCGCGAACGCGATGATCGCGATGCGGTTGAAGGGCAGCGTGAGGTTGCTCATCGCGGCAATGCCGCCGGAAAGCCAGGCCGGGTTCTCGACCGGCACGTTCTGCGCACCGAACAGGCTGCGCACCGCCTGCTGCAGGATCAGGCTGATGCCCCAGGTCGCGAGCAGCGTCTCGAGCGGGCGGCCGTACAGGAAGCGGATCACCGTGCGCTCCATCACCGCGCCGACCAGCGCGGCGGCGAGGAACGACGCGGGAATCGCGAGCAGCACGTAGTAGTCGAACGCGCCCGGCAGGTAGGCGCGGAACAGGTTCTGGATCACGTAGGTCGCATACGCGCCGATCATCATCAGCTCGCCGTGCGCCATGTTGATCACGCCCATCAGGCCGTAGGTGATCGCCAGGCCCAGCGCCACCAGCAGCAGGATCGAGCCGAGGCTGATGCCGGTGAAGATCACGCCGAGCCGCTCGCCCCATGCGAGCCGGCCTTCGATCTGGTCCAGCGAGGCGCTGATCGCGCTCCTCACGGCCGGGTCGGTCTCGACCTTGCGTCGGTCGAGCAGCAGGGTCTTGGTGGCCGGCGTGCCGGTCACGCCCAGCGATTTGGCCGCGTCCAGCCGCTTGGCGGGGTCGGCGCTGCCGAGCAGCATCGCCGCGCGCACGGCGGCCAGCAGGCTCTTGATCGCCGGCACCTGCTCGGCGGCGTAGGCCTTCTCGACGAGCGGCAGCTTGGCCTCGTCGGGCTCGCCGGCGAGTGTCTTGACCGCATCGGCACGCACGCTGGTCTCGGCCGAGAACAGCTTGATCGATGCCAGCGCCGCATCGAGCTCGCTGCGCATCTGGTTGTTGTTGACGACGTCTTCCGCGCTCTCGGGCACGGCCGCTTCGGTGCCGGTGACCGGATCGAAGCCCTTGTCGTCCTTCATCACGAAGACGGCCTTGTCGGTGAACTTGACCGCGTCGTCGGAGATGGCCTGGATCAGCGCGACGGTTCGATCGTCTGCGCCGCCCAGCACCTTGTTGAGCGCGGCGATCCGGTCTTCCGTCTCGCCGACGACGAGGGCGCGTGCCTGCTGCGGGGTCAGCCCCCATGCCGGGCCGGCGATGACGCCGGCGCACAGCACGAGGCTCACCCACCGAGCCCACAACAGCAACAGGCGACGCGTCATCTCCCTGCCCTTACTTCTTCGCCATCATCTTTTCGGGCTCGTCCTTCTTGTCCTTGTTCTCGGGGATGTACTGGCTCCACGGGTTGGCCTTGACCGGGCCCGGGGTCTTCCATACGACCTTGAACTGGCCGTCGGCCTGGACTTCGCCGATGAACACCGACTTGTGCAGGTGGTGGTTCTTCGGGTCCATCATCGAGGTGATGCCGCTCGGCGCCGGGAAGGTCTGGCCGCCCATCGCCGCGATCACCTTGTCGACGTCGGTGCTGTTGGCCTTCTTGACCGCCTGCGCCCACATGTGGATGCCGATGTAGGTGGCCTCCATCGGGTCGTTGGTCAGCGGCTTGTCCTTGTCGCCCGGGATGCCCTTGGCCTTGGCGTAATCGCTCCATTGCTTGATGAACGCGGTGTTGGCCGGGTTCTTGATCGACATGAAATAGTTCCATGCCGCGAGGTGGCCGACCAGCGGCTTCGCGTCGACGCCGCGCAGTTCCTGCTCACCGACCGAGAAGGCGACGACCGGCACGTCCTTCGCCTTCAGGCCGGCGTTGCCCAGTTCCTTGTAGAACGGCACGTTCGAGTCGCCGTTGATGGTCGAGACCACCGCGGTCTTGCCGCCGGCCGAGAACTTCTTGATGTCGGCGACGATGGTCTGGTAATCGCTGTGGCCGAACGGGGTGTAGGTCTCGATGATGTCTTCGTCCTTCACGCCCTTGCTGTGCAGGAAGGCGCGCAGGATCTTGTTGGTCGTGCGCGGGTAGACGTAGTCGGTGCCGAGCAGCACCCAGCGCTTGGCGCCGCCGCCGCTCTTGCTCATCAGGTACTCGACCGCGGGGATCGCCTGCTGGTTCGGCGCCGCGCCGGTGTAGAACACGTTCTTGCTGAGCTCTTCGCCCTCGTACTGCACGGGGTAGAACAGCAACGCGTTCTTTTCCTCGAAGACCGGCAGCACCGATTTGCGCGACACGCTGGTCCAGCAGCCGAACACCACGGAAACCTTGTCCTGGTCGATCAGCTGCTTGGCCTTCTCGGCGAACAGCGGCCAGTTGGAGGCCGGATCGACGACGACCGGCTCGAGCTTCTTGCCGAGCAGGCCGCCCTTGGCGTTGATCTCGTCGATCGTCATCAGCACGGTGTCTTTCAGCACCGACTCGGAGATCGCCATCGTGCCCGACAGCGAGTGGAGCACGCCGACCTTGATCGTGTCGGCGGCGGATGCGACCGACGAGAACGAGGCGAGCCCGAGGGCGGCCACGCCCAGGGCGACGGCCGTGAGGGTCTTGCCGGCTTGGCGGCGGGTGGTGTTCATGGGTTCACGCTCCTGGTGTGTTGGGTGTTGGCTGGCGGTGACTGGCGGTGGTGACCAGCGGCAAGCGGCGTGGCGATGCTGCATTGCGTCACCGCAGGTTACGGATCGGCCCGCCATGTCGAAATACGCCCGATGGCGTATTCCATGACACAGCGCCGCCGGGATCGCGTCCTACAGCCCAGCGGCGGGCGGGCCGATGGGAGGTGCGTCTTGCGTCGATAGGCTCGTGCGTTCGCATCAGGAGCAAACGATGAGCAAGCGATCCACACCGGGCAAGACCACGAGCGACGGCCCCGACACCGCAACGAACACCATCACCGGCAACGGCGGCGAAATCCACCAGCCCGCCGGCGGCAGCCACCCGCCGCTGACCACCAACCACGGCGTACCCATCGCCGACAACCAGAACTCGCTGCGCGCCAACCCGCGCGGGCCGACGCTGCTTGAGGACTTCGTGCTGCGCGAGAAGATCAGCCACTTCGACCACGAACGCATCCCCGAGCGCATCGTGCACGCCCGCGGTTCGGGCGCGCACGGCTACTTCGAGCTCACGCAATCGCTCGCCAAGTACACGCGCGCCAAGGTGTTGACCGAGGTCGGCGTGAAGACGCCGCTTTTCACGCGCTTCTCGACCGTCGCCGGCGGTGCCGGTTCGGTCGACACGCCGCGCGACGTGCGCGGCTTCGCGGTGAAGCTCTACACGAAGGAGGGCAACTGGGACATCGTCGGCAACAACATCCCGGTGTTCTTCATCCAGGACGCGATCAAGTTCCCCGACCTGATCCACGCGGTGAAGATGGAACCCGATCGCGGCTTTCCGCAGGCCGGCAGCGCGCACGACACCTTCTACGACTTCATCTCGTTCACGCCCGAGGCGATGCACATGCTGATGTGGGCGATGTCGGACCGCACCATCCCGCGCTCGCTGCGGATGATGGAAGGCTTCGGCGTGCACAGCTTCCGGCTGATCAACGAGGCCGGCGAATCGACCTTCGTGAAGTTCCACTGGCGACCGAAACTCGGCATCCAGTCGACGGTGTGGGACGAAGCCGTCAAGCTGCAAAGCGCCGACAACGATTTCCATCGCCGCGACCTGTTCGAGGCGATCACCGCCGGCAACTTCCCGGAGTGGGAGTTCGCGGTGCAGCTCTTCACTCAGGAAGAGGCCGACAAGTTTCCGTTCGACCACCTCGACGCGACCAAGCTGGTGCCGGAAGAACTCGTGCCGCTGCAGGTGATCGGCCGCATGGTGCTCGACCGCTGGCCCGACAACTTCTTCGCCGAGACCGAGCAGGTCGCGTTCTTCCCGACGAATGTGGTGCCCGGCATCGATTTCTCGAACGACCCGCTGCTGCAGGGGCGTCTTTTCTCGTACCAGGACACGCAGCTCTCGCGCCTGGGCGGGCCGAACTTCCACCAGATCCCGATCAACGCGCCGAAGTGCCCGTTCGCGAACCAGCAGCGCGATGGGCACATGCAGATGCAGGTTCCGAAGGGCCGTGTCGCCTACGAGCCGAGCAGCCTCGCACCCGATTCGGCGCGTGAAAGCCCGAAGGCCGGGTTCCGCAGCGCGGCCGACGACGAGTCGGGCGCGAAGGGGCGCATTCGCGCCGAGAGCTTCGCCGACCACTACAGCCAGGCGCGCCAGTTCTTCCGCAGCCAGAGCGAGCCGGAGCAGGCTCACATCGCGTCGTCGCTGGTGTTCGAGTTGTCGAAGGTCGAGACAGAACACGTCCGCGCGGCGATGGTGGGGCACCTGCGCAACATCGACGAGGGCCTCGCCAAACGCGTCGCCGATGGTCTCGCGATGGAAGCCTTGCCGCCCGCCGCCGCAACCACCGCACCGGCCGAAGACCGGCCGAATTCACCGGCGTTGCAGATCATCGGCAAGATGAAGAACACGCTCGAAGGCCGCGCCGTGGGCATCCTCGTCAACGACGGATCGGATGCGGTGCTCGTCACCGCACTGCGCAAGGCCGCGATCGAGGCCGGCGCGACCGTCAAGATCGTGGCCCCGAAGGTCGGCGGCGCCAGGCTCTCCGATGGCGGCATGTTGAAGGCGGATGGCCAGCTCGCCGGCACGCCCTCGGTGGTGTTCGATGCGGTCGCGGTGATCCTGTCGGAAGCCGGCGCCAAGGCGCTCGCGACCGAAGGTGCGGCGATCGACTTCGTGCGCCACGCGTTCGGCCACCTGAAGGCGATCGCGATCGACGCGGGCGGTCAGAAGCTCTTGCAGGCCGCCGGCGTCGAGCCGGATGCAGGCGTCGTCGCCGCGCACGAGTCGACGAAGTTCATCACCGCGGCGAAGACGCGGCAGTGGGCTCGCGAACCGAGGGTGCGCATGCTGGCTTGATCAGGCCCCGGGGCCGCGCACCGGCGCGGCGCCCGCCAACACCGGTGCGGTGGCGCGGCCATACGTGAGCCGCGCCCAAAGCGTTTCGAGGGGCCCGCGCTCGTGCCGGTGCAGCCACCAAAGGCTCCACGGCACCTGCACCCCGAAATAGATGAACACCGAGAGCACCAGGCCCGCCGCAGGGCCGACACGGTCCCACAGGCCGAAGCCCCAGCCGTAGAACAACGTGGTGCAAATGAGCGTCTGCATCAGGTAGTTGGTCAGCGGCATGCGGCCGCAGGCCCCGAGCGGGGCCAGCAGGTGGGCACCGCGCGGCGTCTGTGCGATGCGCACGATGCTCAGCACGTAGAACACCATCAGCGCGAGGCGGCTGGTCCAGTAGCAAACGCTGCCCACCAGTTTGATCGGCGAAGGCCCAGGCACGCGGTTGAGCTCGAAGATCACCGTGAACGCAGCGCCGCAGACCAGCCCGATCGCCAGCGCGCTCCATTGCAGGCGCGGGATGCGCGGCAGCAGTTCGGGGATGCGCCGCGGCCAGTTGCGCCGGCCGGCCAGCAGCCCGAGCAGCATCGTCATCGCCATCTGCACGTAGAAGCCGAACGTGCCCCAGAGCGACCAAACGTCGCCGTAGAAATGGGCGAACTCGCGCGCGTGCTCGCGGGCCGCGGCGAAGAAGCTGCCGTGCCCGTACGCCGCGTTGTTGGTCATCTCGAAAGCCTTGGCCTTCGCCACCAGCATCGCGACCACCTCCGGCGTGGTGAGCACCAGCCGCAGCACGCCCGAGACGGCCGGGTACAGCAAGCACAGGCCGATCAGCAGCGCGATGGTGCGATCGCTCGCGTGACGCAGACCGAGCAGGAGAATCAGCCCGAGCAACGAGTAGATGTGCAGCACGTCGCCGGTCCAGAACACCGCCGCGTGAACGACCCCGAACGCGCCGAGCACCAGCAACCGGCGCAGGTAGATGCTGGTGGCATGCGCCGGGTCGCGCGCCTGCAGGCGTGTGAACTGGATCGTGAAGCCGATGCCGAACAGCAGGCTGAACATGCTGTTGAACTTGCCGGAGAACAGCATGTCGCGCACGTGTTCGGCCAATTGGTCGATCTGCCCCGGCCACAGGTGCGAACCATCGGCCTCGGCGTAGAACGAGGTCGAGAAGCCCGGCATGTTCATGATCAGGATGCCGAGCAACGCGAAGCCGCGCACGATGTCGAGCGTGGGAATGCGCTGCGCCGTGGGCAGCGAGAACGGTGTGTCCATCGAATCTCCCTTCGCTCGCGGCAGTCAGGGCCGCGGACCCGGGCCGATCGTGAACCCGGTACCGCACCGAGTAAAACCCCTAATGTGTGGATGCGGCCGTGCCCCGGCGATCAGCCGGCGAGGCTGAGGTTGAGCTGCCGCAGCCGCCCCATCACGAGATTCGCCGCCGCCGTGCGCGTCTCGACGCCGAGCTTGACGTACACGCGTTCCAGGTGTTTCTTCACCGTGGCCGGGCTGCTGCCGAGGATGTCGCCGATGTCGCGGTTGGTCTTGCCTTTGGCGACCCAGTAAAGCACCTCGGCCTCTCGCAGCGTGAGCCTGAAGGCGTTCACCATGGCATCGACCACGGCGGCGTCAGACACCTCGCGCATCACGATCAGCAGGTCGTCGTCGCCGGTGCGCTGCTGCAGCGCGAACACGAGCTCGCGCGTTCCGGCCGGCGTCTCGCGGTGCACTGCCAGCGACCGCGGCTCGCGACCCTTTGCGGCTAGCGAGGATTCGCTGCGCAGCCAGTCGAGCACGAGCTCGGGCACCTGCGCCGGCGCGACGCCGAAGTAGTCGTGCATCAGCTGACGCGCCAGCGCGGTCTGCCACACGGCGCGCACGGCGCGGCCCGTGTCGTCGAGCTGGATCGCCATGGTCGCGTGGCCGAACGCGTCGAGCGCGTTGCGTGCCTGCGTTCCGTGCACCCGCTCGCGGGCGCTGCTCATGTGCACGCTCATGCGCGCCAGCACCTCCTGCGCGCGGATCGGCTTGGTCACGTAATCGACCCCGCCGGCCGCGAACGCGGCGACCACGTGTTCGGTTTCGGTCAGGCCGGTCATGAAGATGATCGGGATGGCCGCGGTCGCGGGGTGCGCCTTGAGCCGGCGCGCGACCTCGAAGCCGTCCATGCCGGGCATCACCGCGTCGAGCAGCACGACGTCGGGCAGTGCCTGCGCGGCGCGCTGCAGCGCGCTCTCGCCGTTGGTGGCGACCAGCACGGTGTAGCCGGATTCGTCGAGCGCGTCGTGCAGCACCGAAAGGTTGTCGGGCACGTCGTCGACGATCAGCACGACGGGCGAGTGGCTGCGGTCGGGCAGCGAGGCTTCGTTCATGCGGCCGCCTGCCGATCGTTCAGTGCCTGCCGGATGATGCGCGTCATCGCGTCGAGCTGGAACTGCTGGGCCAGCCCGCGCAGGTGGCCGACGAAGCCGGCGTGGGCCGCGTCGCGTGATTCGATCTCGTCGAGCTTGCGCACGATGCCGCGGTAGTAGCCGAGGCTGACGAGCTCGTCGAGCGCGCGCAGGTGCTCGGCACCGGGCAACGCCCAGTCGGTGGCCACCGCCGCGACCTGCGCCGGCGCCTCGCGCGCCGGTGCCTCGTGCCATGCAAGCTGCAGCCGCGCGCCGAGCCAGTCGAGCAGCTCGGCCACGCGCACCGGCTTCAGGATGAAGTCGTCGGCGGCGATGCCGACATCGTTGTCCAGGCCCTTGTCGAACGCATTGCCCGAGACGATCGCGATCGGCGCGCCGCTCAGGCCGCGCTCGCGGATCGCGCGCACCGTGGCCCAGCCGTCGATGCCGGGCATCGCCAGGTCCATCAGGATCGCGTCAGGGGGGTGCGACGAGGCGTGGTTCTGCAACAGGTCGAGGCAGGCGTGGCCGGAAGCGGCCTTGACGATCTCGAAACCGAGCGGCTCCAGCAGGTTGGCCAGCAGGTCGCGGTCGACCTCTTCGTTGTCGACCACCAGCACGCGTTTGCGCGCGCCTGCGTAGCCGCTGCGTGCCACGCGCGGCAGCTCGTGGGCGAGGCGGGGGTCGTTCAGCTCGGGCAGGAACAGGCGGATGCGGAACAGCGTGCCGCCGGCTTTCGACGCGCTCGCCACCTCGCTCGTCACCGTCATCTCGCCGCCCATCAGGTCGGTCAGCATCTTGCCGATCGTCAGGCCCAGACCCGTGCCGCCGTTCGCGGCAGCGTTCGCCTCGGAGCCGCGCGCGAAGGGTTCGAACACGTGCTCGATCTCGCCGGCGGCGATGCCGGGGCCGGTGTCCTCGATCTCGAACACCGCCATCTCGCGTGCATAGCTGAGGCGGAACTCGACCCGCCCGACCTGCGTGAACTTGACCGCGTTGCCGAGCACGTTGATCAGGATCTGCCGCAGGCGCTTCTCGTCGGCGCGCACCAGCTCGGGCAGCGGCTCTGTCAGCCTGCTCCGATACTCGATGCCCTTGGCCGCGGCCTGCAGCTCGAACATGCGCGAGGTCTCCTGCACGCAATCGCGAAAGCGCATCGGCTTGTTCTCGAGCCGCAGGCGCCCGGCCTCGATGCGCGCGATGTCGAGCGTGCCCTCGATCAGCGAGAGCAGGTGCTCGCCGCCGCGGCGGATCACCTTCACCGCCTGCTGCCGGTGCGGCGGCACCGAGGCGTCTTCTTCGAGCAGCTGCGCGTAGCCGAGGATGCTGTTCAGCGGCGTGCGCAGCTCGTGGCTCACGGTCGTGATGTAGCGGCTCTTGGCCTGGTTCGCCAGATCGGCACTGCGCTTGGCGAGCTGCAGCTCGGCATCGGTGCGGCTGTGCGATTCGATCTCGTGCTTCAGCGCCTGAGTCTGCTCGTTCAGCGCCTGGGTCTGGCGGTTCGACTCTTCCTGCGCGACCTGCCGGCTCTTGTGCGTCAGCACCAGCCACCAGGCGACGATGCCGCTGACCAGCAACAGCGCAGCGAACGCCTTGATGAAGCCTAGCTTGAGCGCCGCCGCCCCGGCCGCGCTCACTTCGAGCAGCAGCGGCAGCTCCTGGGTGTACAGCGTGGCGAACAGGCCGGCGAGCAAGGGCACCACCACCGCCATCAACAGCAGGTAGTGGCCGAGGCCGGTCTCGATGTAGGGCCAGGCGGCGCGCGGCAACAGCGTGCGCAACAGCTGGTGCCACTGCACCGAGAGCCGAGCCTGCGGCTTGCACAGGTCGTTGCAGCGCGCATCGAGCGTGCAGCACAACGAGCAGATGTCGCCCTGGTAAGCGGGGCAGTGCGCGAGGTCGTCGCGTTCGTAGTCGCGTTCGCAGATCACGCAGCGCGTCAGGCGCTTGTAGCTGCCGTCGTCGCCGGCCGCAGGAACCGACGGCGACCGCGCGATGTAGTAGCGGCCCTCGGTGTACCAGGCGATCAGCGGCGACACGACGAGCGCGGTGACCAGCGCGATCAGCGCCGAGAACGCCTGCGCCAGCGGCCCGAGCGCGCCGAGGTAGGCGACGATCGACAGCAGCGAGGCCACGCCCATCGCGCCGACGCCGACCGGGTTCACGTCGTACAGGTGCGCACGCTTGAACTCGATGCCTTTCGGCGACCAGCCTATCGGCTTGTTGATGACCAGGTCGGCGACCACGGCCATCATCCAGCTGATCGCGATGTTCGAGTAGAGGCCGAGCACCTTGCCGAGCGCCTGGAACACGTCGAGCTCCATCAGCATCAGCGCGATCGCGGTGTTGAACACCATCCACACGACGCGCCCCGGGTGGCTGTGCGTGAGCCGCGCGAAGAAGTTGGACCACGCCAGCGAACCGGCATACGCGTTCGTCACGTTGATCTTGAGCTGCGACACGAACACGAACAGCGCGGTCGCCGCGACCGCCAGACCGTACTGCGAGAAGACTGCGTTGTAGGCGACGAGGTACATCTGCGTCGGGTCGACCGCGCGATCGGGCGGCACCGCGTAGCCGATCGCGAGGTAGGCGAGCAGCGTGCCCGCGAGCATCTTCAGCACGCCGGGAATGACCCAACCCGGGCCGCCGATCATCACACCGGCCCACCAGCGCACCTTTCGATCGGGCATGGGCTCGGGCATGAAGCGAAGGTAGTCCGCCTGTTCGCCCATTTGCGTGATCAGTGCGATGCCGACCGTCATCGCAGCGCCGAACTTGAGCAGGTCGAAACCCGGCGCGCGCGCGCTGCCGTCGGCCGCCTGGCCACCATAGCGCCAGATCTCGGCGAGCACGCCGGGGTGCTGGTGCAGCACGTAGGCCAGCGGCACGATCAGCATCAGCAACCAGATCGGCTGGGTCCAGACCTGCAGCCGGCTGATCGTGGTCACCCCGTGCGTGACCAGCGGGATCACGACCATCGAACACAGCAGGTAGCCCCAGGCGGGCGGGATGTCGAACGCGAGTTCGATCGCGTAGGCCATGATGGCCGCCTCGAGCGCGAAGAAGATGAAGGTGAAGCTCGCGTAGATCAGCGAGGTGATGGTCGAGCCGATGTAGCCGAAGCCGGCGCCGCGGGTGAGCAGGTCCATGTCGACGCCGTGGCGGGCCGCGTAGACGCTGATCGGCCAGCCGGCCAGGAAGATGATCAGCCCGGTCGCGAGGATGGCCCAGAACGCGTTGACGAAGCCGTAGTCGACCAGCAAGGTGCCACCGACCGCTTCGAGCACCAGGAACGAGGCCGCGCCGAACGCGGTGTTCGCGACGCGCAGCGCCGACCACTTGCGGAAGGAGCGCGGCGTGAAGCGCAGCGCGTAGTCTTCCATCGTCTCGCGCGCGACCCACGAGTTGTAGTCGCGGCGAACCTTGATCACTTGCTGCACCGGCACGGCACCCGCGGGCGCTGCCACGCCCTGCCCCACGCGCGGGCGTGCGGCGTCGTCGGCCAGGGGCAGCACGGCGTGTCTCATGACCCGTCTTGGTGCAAGCCCTGTGCCAAGCGGCACGCTGCATCCGCTAGTCTCCGGCACGTCTCCTGCTACCTCGGCCACCCATGGAACTGACCCCGCGCGAGAAGGACAAGCTGCTGATCTTCACCGCCGCGCTGCTCGCCGAACGGCGCAAGGCGCGCGGCTTGAAGCTGAACTATCCCGAGGCCATCGCGCTGATCAGCGCGGCCATCATGGAAGGCGCACGCGATGGCAAGAGCGTGGCCGCGCTGATGAGCGAAGGCAAGACCTGGCTCACCCGCGCCGACGTGATGGACGGCGTGGCCGAACTGATCCCCGAGATCCAGATGGAGGCCACGTTCCCCGACGGCACCAAGCTGGTGACCGTGCACCAACCGATTGCATGAGGCCTTGACGATGATCCCTGGCGAACTCTTCACCGACGGCCCCGATCACGAACTCAACCCCGGAAGGCGCACGCTGACCGTCGTCGTCGAGAACAGCGCCGACCGGCCGATCCAGGTCGGCTCGCATTACCACTTCGCCGAGACCAACGCCGCGCTGGTGTTCGACCGCACCACGGCGCGCGGCATGAGGCTGAACATCGCATCGGGCACCGCGGTTCGCTTCGAACCGGGGCAGCAGCGCACCGTGGAGTTGGTCGACTACGGCGGCGAGCGCAAGGTGTACGGGTTTCGGGGGTTGGTACAGGGGGCGCTTTGATCGAGAAGCAGCGGTTCGTGAACGCTCTTTCTTGATCGCAAAGAACGCGAAAGACGCAAAGGGCGCCAAGTGAACGAAGACGACGTTGCCGCTCAGGTGGTCGATTCAGCCATCGCGATTCACAAGGCGCTCAGGCCCGGTTTGCTGGAGTCGGCGTATGTGGCGGCACTCGAAATCGAATGTGCTGAACGCGGCCCTGCGTTCGAGAGTGAGGTCGCGATCGACGCGCGCTACCACGGCAAGACCTTGGGTGTCGGCTATCGAGCGGACCTCATCATCGAATCCATCTCGCCGATCGAAGTGAAGTCCGTCACGACGCCGAGTCCCGCCCATGTCGCCCAAACCCTGTCTTGTCTGCGTTCAGGACGCTTCCGTTTGGGCCTCGTGCTCGACTTCTCCGCCCCACTGATGAAGCAAGGCATCCAGCGCGTCATCAACACCTTCTGAATCTTTGCGTCCTTTGCGCCGTTCGCGTTCTTTGCGATCAAAGGAACAGTGCTCATCCGCCACCGACTCTCTCGAAAGCAAGCAACCAAATGCCAAAGATCAACCGTCGCGCCTATGCCGAGATGTTCGGCCCGACCACGGGCGACCGCGTTCGCCTGGCCGACACGGGCCTGATCGTCGAGGTCGAAAGCGACTTCACGCTCGCCGCGGGCGGCTACGGCGAAGAGGTGAAGTTCGGTGGCGGCAAGACGATCCGCGACGGCATGGGCCAAAGCCAGCGGCTCGCCGCCGAGGTGGCCGATACCGTGATCACCAATGCGCTGATCATCGACCACTGGGGCATCGTCAAGGCCGACATCGCGATCAAGAACGGGCTGATCGCGGGCATCGGCAAGGCCGGCAACCCCGACGTTCAACCGGGTGTGGACATCGTCATCGGCCCCGGCACCGAGATCATCACCGGCGAGGGCAACATCGTCACCGCCGGCGGTATCGACACGCACATCCATTTCATCTGCCCGCAGCAGATCGAAGAGGCGCTGATGAGCGGCGTGACGACGATGATGGGCGGCGGCACCGGCCCGGCCACCGGCACCTTCGCGACCACCTGCACGCCGGGGCCGTGGCACATCCACTCGATGCTGAAAAGCGCCGAGAGCTTCCCGATGAACCTGGGCTTCCAGGGCAAGGGCAACACCTCGTTGCCCGGCGCGCTCGACGAGCAGATCGAGGCCGGCGCCTACGGCCTGAAGCTTCACGAAGACTGGGGCACGACGCCCGCCGCGATCGACAACTGCCTGAGCGTGGCCGACAAGCACGACGTGCAGGTCACGATCCACACCGACACGCTGAACGAATCCGGCTTCGTCGAGGACACGGTCGCGGCGTTCAAGGGCCGCACGATCGCGACCTTCCACACCGAAGGCGCCGGCGGCGGACACGCGCCCGACATCATCAAGGTGGCCGGCCTGCAGAACGTGCTGCCCTCGTCGACCAACCCGACGATGCCCTACACCGTCAACACGGTCGACGAACACCTCGACATGCTGATGGTCTGCCACCATCTCGATGCCTCGATCGCCGAAGACCTGGCCTTCGCCGAGAGCCGCATCCGGCGCGAGACGATCGCCGCCGAAGACATCCTGCACGACCTCGGCGTGTTCTCGATGATGAGCTCCGACAGCCAGGCGATGGGCCGGGTCGGCGAGGTCATCATCCGCACCTGGCAGGCCGCGCACAAGATGAAGCAGCAGCGCGGCACGCTGCCCGAAGACTCTTCGCGCAACGACAACTTCCGCGTTCGCCGCTACATCGCCAAGTACACGATCAACCCGGCGATCACGCAGGGCATCTCGCACGTGGTCGGCTCGGTCGAGGTCGGCAAGCTGGCCGACCTGGTGGTGTGGAAACCGGCCTTCTTCGGCGTCAAGCCGAGCCTGATCATCAAGGGCGGCATGATCGCCGCCGCCGCGATGGGCGACCCGAACGCGAGCATTCCCACGCCGCAGCCGGTGCACTACCGGCCGATGTTCGGCGCCTTCGGTGCGGCGATGAACGACACCTGCATCACCTTCGTCTCGAAGGCGGCGGTAGCCGCTGGCGTGCCTCAACAATTGGGGCTGAAGCGCCGCGTCGAGGCCGTGAAGAACACGCGCACGATCGGCAAGAAGGACATGGTCCACAACGCCGGCACGCCGAACATCGAGGTCGACGCGCAGACCTACGAGGTGCGCGCCGATGGCGTGTTGCTGACCTGCGAGCCGGCCACCGAGCTGCCGATGGCGCAGCGCTACTTCCTGTTCTGACAGCGCCGCGTCGACCAGTCGGCGACGCGCTCCACGACCCACGCGGCGTCGTCGAGCGGCAGGTCGTGGCCGGCCTGCGGATGCACGGCGATCTCTGCCCCCCAGCGCTGCGCGAGCCGCAGCGAGCAGCGCACGTCGACCAGGCCGTCACGCTGGCTCGCGAGCACCAGCAGCGGCACCGTCGGCGCTTCGGCCGGTGCCCGAAAACGCGCGGCCGCGAGCAACTGCCGCATCGCGTTGCCGTTCGACACCGGTCGGCGCTGGCGCAGATCTGCCCAGGCCGCCAGCACCTCTGCGGCAACGAGCGTGTTGCGGCTCGTGAGCCGCAGGATCGTGGCCTCGCGCGAAGCCGCCGAGCGGCCGGGCCGGGCGAGCCCGAGCAGCGCGGCGTAGTTCGCCGGCCGCAGGCGCCGCCACCACGGATCGAAGGGACGCAGGCTGGTGTTGATCAGCACGCAGCCGTCGATGGCCGCGGGGTCGGCGCGGGCCCAGTCGAGCGCCACCATCGCGCCCATCGAGATCGCCAGCAGCCGGTAGGGCGGCGCCAGGCCGAGGCGGCGCACTTCTTCGCGGCAGCATTGCGTCATCGCCTCGATGCGGGTCGGGCTCACGAGCCGGTTCAGCCGGCCGTTGCCCGGCAGGTCGAGCGCGACCACCGCGGTGCCGCCGAGCCGCTGCCGCAGCAGTGCCGGGAGTTCGCCCCAGTGCGCGCTCTCGCGGCTGAGGCCACGCAGCAGGATCCAGGTCGCTGTCGTCGTCATGATCGGCGGCCCGCGCGGTACCAGCGCACCATCGCGAGCTCGCGCTGGCGCTCGCGCTCGGCGCCCTGCGGCAGCCAGCGCGTGTGGCTGCAGGCGGCGCGGGTGATGAAGTCGAGCCAGCCCAGATGGCGACGCAGAACGCGCTGCTGGCGGTGCACGATCATCGGGTTGAACAGGCCGTGGCGCGAGAACAGCTGGCGCGGGTTCTTGCGCACCCACAGCCACGAACCCATCTCCAGCGTCAGCGGCAGGAACACCGATTCGGAAGGGGCGCGCATGAGCAAATGTGGCTCTGCCACTTTGCTCATACCCCCGCGGGGGGCGGCCGGCTCCGCCGGCCGGGGGGCACTCATCATGTAGAGGTGATCCCACAGGTCACCGTGCGCGAGGTACTGGTGGCTCTGCGGCTCGATCACGTAGCGGTGGTGCAGCAGCGTCTCGTCCATCGTCTCGCACAGCGCGTGCAGCTCGGGCAGGTGCTCGATCGGGCGCGCGGTGTGCGCGAACGGGAACCATACGCGGTCGTGCAGCCCGAAGCCCGAATGGCAGTCGACCGCGATGCTGAACGGCCGCCCCAGCAGCTCCTGCCGCACGACCTCGCACAGCGCGTGGCTCTCGGCCTGCATCGCCGCGCCGAGCGCGCCGCGGTACCACGGCAGCGTCGCGCTGATGCGCTGGCCGCCGACCAGATAGGGCACCCGCTCCAGCGCCTCGACCGGGGCGTTGCGCATCAGGTCGACCCCGCTCGGGTTGGCGCGCGTGCCGAGCGCCAGGCCGCCGGGGTTGACGAGCGGCACGAACAGCAGGCGCATCGCGTCGAGCTGGCGGTGCAGGGTTTCGTCCCAGCGCAGGCGCATTACCAGGCTGCGCAGGTGCGCGATCACGACCTCGGCGCCGATGCGTTCCAGCCCGTGCACACCGCCGAAGAAGCCGACCGCCGGTGCATCGGGCCGCGTGCTGCCGAGCAGGTAGGCATGCACCGGCAGCCGCTGGTCGCCGACCTGCACCTCGCACAGCAGGCGGCGCTCGAGCCTCGCGCCGGCCATGCGCGCGAGCGACTCCAGCTCCTGCAGTTCGAGGGCCGCGCTCAATGCCGCTCGCGCCTCACGAAACTGTCACATCCACCGTCTAAGGTATGTGGCTCGATCACCGTCACCGGAACCTGACCATGCGACACCTCACCCAACGCCGCGCCGCCCCTGCCCCGTTGCCGCCGTTCGGCGTGTGGGTACGAGGTATGGCCGAGTTCCTCGCGCTGGCGCGCTCGCGTTGGTCGCGCCGCAGCTCCCGCGTCTGAGAAATCCGATTCAGCCACCGCGCTGCTTCCGGAACGCCACCCAGCCCGCGATCACCGTGAACGACACGACGATCGCCACGACGATCCAGAAGCCGTGCGCATGCTGCGCCAGCGGCACGCCGCCGACATTCATGCCGAGCAGCCCCGCGATGATGTTGATCGGCAGCGCGAGCACGGTCACGATGGTCAGCACGAACAGGCTGCGGTTGTTGTCCTCGTTGACCTGGGCGGCGATCTCTTCCTGAAGAAGCTTGATGCGCTCCTGCAGCGTCGCCATGTCGTGCAGCACCATCGAGAACTCCTCGCTCGACTGGCGCAACTCCTGCACGTCGAGTTCGGCCATCCAGCCCGGTGGGTGCTGCAGCAGCCGAAACAGCGCCGCCGGTTCGGGCGCGAGGAGCCGCTGCAGGCGCACCAGCACGCGGCGCAGCTTGCCCAGGCGCAGGCGCTTGTGGTCGAGCCGGTTGGCCAGCAGATCGTCTTCGATGCGGTCGACACGCTCGACCGCGCCGCGAACGATCTCGACCAGCACGTCGGCCTGGGCGCGCAGCAAATGCTCGAGCAGCTCGACCGAAGAACGCAGCGGCTGACCGCGCTTGAGCTCCTGGCGCAGCTTGTCGACCGAGCGCAGCGGCTGGCGGCGCGCCGTGACGACCAGGTGCTGCTCGACGTTGATCCACAGCGTGGAGGTGTCCGAAGGGTCGAACGAGAAGTCGAAGTTGACGTCGTTGATGACCGCGATCAGCGCCTCCTCGACACGCTCGACACGCGTCGAATGCAGTGCGCCGGTCAGCATGTCGAAGAAGCTCTCGCCCAGGCCCGCATGGCGTTGCAGCCACGGCAACGCGCCGGTGTGGCTGAGGTTGAAGTGCAGCCAGAGAAAGCCGGCGCCGGTGCCATCGAGGGCGGTGCCGCCGCCGAGCGCACGTGCCTCCAGCCAGAGCGAGGCATCGGCACTCTCGATCGCGTGGCTGGCCGCGTTGGGCTCGATCAGGTAACCGCAGATCAGGCCGGCCGGGTCGGCGCCGTAGGTCGGAAGGGAAGCAGTGTTCACGGGTGGCCGCGGCAAAGCTGCGCAGCTTGCACGATGAGCGTGACCGGCAGGTGACATGCCCGCACGCGGCGCGTCATCGCAGCGTCACGCGCGAACTCCAGCATCGGCGGTTTACCAGGAGACACGAAAATGAACAATTCCAAAACAAGCGCGATGCACGGACCGATCCTTGGCCTCGCCATGGCGGCAGTCACCTGGGCGCTGAGCGCCTGCGGGGGCGGCGACGACACCACGCCGCTGCAGACCGTCGATGGCGCAGCGCCGCTCGTCATCGGCCACCGCGGCCTGCCCGGGCTCTACCCCGAAGAGACGCAACCGGCCTACACCGCCGCCGCCGACGCCGGCGCCGATTCGCTCGAAGAAGACCTGCACCTGACGAAAGACTGCGTGCTGGTCGCGCGCCACAACCCCTGGCTCAGCGACAACACCAACATCACGACCGTCGCGCAGACCAACGCCACCGTCGCGGCGCGCAAGCGCACGGTGCCGGGGGTGATGGTCAACGTGAAATATTCGCTCGCCGCCTACGGCGGCCCGGCGCAGTACCTGAGCGACCTGACCAACCCGGCCGATCAGAAGTCGGTGCTGAAGTCGCTAGTCATCGACGGCGAGGACCACACCGGCGACTGGTCCATCACCGATTTCACGGTGGCAGAACTCAAGCAGTTCGCGATCAACGGCACGACCTACGACGCGCGCGATCAGCGCCCCACCGCCGACAACGGCAAGTACCCGATCCTGACGATGCAGGAGATCATCGACATCGCGAAGGCCAAGAGCGCCGCCACCGGCCGCACGATCACCGTCTACCCCGAGGCCAAGAACCCGTACTGGAACAACCAGCAGGCGATCGCCAACGGCTGCGGCACCGGCACGCACCCGTTCGAGGACGCGATCGTCAAGCTGCTCAAGGACAACAGCCTCAACACCAAGACCGCGCCGATCTTCGTGCAGAGCTTCGACCCGGCGAGCCTGAAGTACATGCGCTCCATCGGCCTCGCCACGCGCGTGGTTCAACTGGTCGACGGCAACGACGTCAACTACCAGACCGGCGCGATGATCTACCAGCAGCCCGACGCCTACAACTTCGTCGACGGCCGCCCCTACAGCTGGACATTGGCGGGCGACGGCCGCTACTTCGGCGACATGCTGACGCCCGCCGGCCTGGCCGAGATCAAGACCTACGCCGACGGCATCGGCCCGTGGAAGCCGCAGGTGATGGGGCTGACCGTGGTGCCGTACAAGACCGGCGCGGGCCTGGCCGACGTCAACACGCTGACGCCGACGAGCCTGATCGCCGACGCCCACAAGCTCGGCCTGTTCGTGCATGTCTACACCTTCCGCAACGAGCAGAAGTACCTGGCCGGCGCGTACAAGGGCGATCCGATGGCCGAGTACCTGGCGTTCTTCCGTGCCGGTGTCGACGGCGTCTTCGCCGACTTCGCGAACACGGGTGTCGCGGCGCGCGCGGCCTACCTGAAGGAAACGGGGCGCTGATCGCCGCGCGTCGTCACGTTCATCGAGAGGAGATCGACTTGACTCAGCTGATCCATCGCCGCCGCCTGCTCCAGACCGGCCTCGCCGTGGGCGTGGCGCTGCTCGCACCGAGCGCGCGCGCGTGCGAGTTCTTCACGACGACGCTGCGCGTCACGCACCCGTGGGCGCGCGCGACCATGGCCGGGCGCGGCCGCGGCGCGATCGTCTCGATGGTCTTCGACGAGGTGAGTGCGAGTGATCGCCTGATCGGCGTCTCCACGCCGGTGGCCGAGGCCGCGGAACTCGGTGGCCAGGGCGGCACGCGGGCGCTGAACTTCGCGATTCCGCAAGGTCGCACCTCGGCACTGAGCGAGGCGGGCGTCTACCTTCGGCTCGTGGGCCTGCGCCATTCGCTGGAGCTTGCCCGCGCCTATCCGCTGACCCTGGTGTTCGAAAAGGGCGGCACGATCGAGGCCGATCTCAGCATCGACTACGCGTGAGCGCGAAGCCGCTTTCAGGCACCGACGCACGCCGCGCTCCCGCGCGGCGTGCGTCGTCGCTTCAGGCGCGGTTGCGCTGGCGGCGCACCGCCAGCATCACTCCGGCCAGGCCCATCGCGAGCATCGCGTAGGTCTCGGGTTCCGGCACCGGGGTGATCGCGATGTTGTCGAATGCGACGTTGCCGAAGTTGCCGCCGAAGCTGATCGACTTGCCCGTGCCGGCGAACGACAGCGCGACGCGCTGCCAGTTGCACAACGGCGAATCGCTGCAGCCGCCCAGTTGCGCGTTCGCGGAAAGGCCGATCGAGCCGAGCGTCGCGCCGGTGCCGTCCAGGCCGCTGTAGATCGTCACCACGTCCAACGCCGAGCTCGACGCCGAGTAGTAGAACGACAGCTCGTCGACGAAACCGGCGGCGAAGTTCAGCAGCGCGCTCGAATCCTGCGCGAACATCACGGTGCCGGGGGTGGGCGCGTGCGAGAAGAACAGGCCGGTCGGGTAGTCCGCGGTTCCGTCGTTGCTCAACGCCAGCGCGGCGCCGGTGAACGAGACGCCGAGGTTCGCGTAGTAGTCGGCGACCGGCGCGTAACTGGTCGCGCCTTCGAAGTCGATCACCGTGTTGGCGGCGAAGGCAGGCGCAGCAGCCAGCAGGCACGCCGTGGCGCTCAGGGTGCGAATGAACTTCATGTCGATCTCTCTCCTTGGGGTGGTCGTTCGCCGACATGCGTCGGCAGGTTCTCGGTTCGATACGCATCGAGTCTAGGCAGCCGATCAAGTCATGCGCGTGACGCGCCCGACCCAAGTTGAGGGGGTGTGCATCGCGGCACTGCCACGCTTCTGTCACGCCAGCGTCAAGCGCGCTGCTTAGCCTGCGCAGCACCAACGACAACCGCCCGGAGAGAACTGCATGAAGATCAAATTTGCGCAACGCGAAGTGGCTTTGGCCGCGCTCGCGTTCCTCGGCGCCGCCTCGCTCGGCGTCGCGCCCGCCACCACCACGGCCGCGGGCAAGACGCCGGGCAAGTACGTCAGCGGCGACTTCCACAACCACACCACCTGCTCCGACGGCTCGATCTCGATGCAGAAGCTGGTGAAGAAGGTGACCGACAAGGTCGACACGCCCTGGGGCCTCGACTGGTTCGTGCAGGCCGGCCACGGCGGCAACGGCAACCGCAACTGCACGCTGGTCGAAGACGCGACCCTGAGCACGCCCGCCTACCCGTACACGGCCGGCACCGGCCCGACCACGACCTGGGCCAACAGCATCGGCGCCGCCAACATCAAGGGCGACAACGGCGGTGTCGGCGGCAACGGCAACATGTGGCGCTGGCAGTCGATCCAGGAGTTCCAGTACCCGCTGATCGAATACCTCTCGGCCGCGAAGAACCTGCCGCTGTTCATCGGCGTGGAATCGGTCGTCGCCGGCCACGAACACACTTCGATGTCGGTGATCACCGGCCAGATGCCGAGCGCGATCGACACGACCGCGTTGCCGGCCAGCGCCGGCTACACCGCGCTCGGCAACGCGACGGCGCTGGCGAAATGGGAGTACTGCTTCGACCGCGGCGACGCCGACACCAGCCGCGGCAACGTGACCGCTTCGGCCAACGGCAACAACTGGAACTGCTCGGTCACGGGCAGCCTGAACGCCGCCGACCCGAGCTGGAACGCGACCGCGCAGAAACTGATCCCGGCCGCCGGCGCCGGCACCGGCACCAAGGGCCACCTGAAGACGCTCGAAGCGGTGAAGTGGATGGTCGAGAACCACGGCAACGGCAGCTACTACGTGCCCGCCCACCTGGAGCGCGCCGGCCCGTTCAACCCGGACGGCAACAACGGCTTCAACGTCGAGCACCTGCGCAACTTCAACAACGCCGGGCCGAAGGTCTCGTTCGGCTTCGAGAGCCAGCCGGGTCACGGCGCCTCGTCGAACCGCGGCGAATACCAGGTCAAGCGCAACAACATCGGTGGCGTGCTGACCGACTCGGTCGGCGGCACGACCTACGGCGGCACCGGTGTCTATGCCGCACAGGTCGGTGGCGTGTGGGATGCGCTGCTCGGCGAAGGCCGCAACTGGTGGTACTTCGCCAGCTCCGACTGGCACAACCGCGGCAGCTTCGGCCCCGACGACCGCCGCTCGACGCAGGACTTCTACCCCGGCGAATACGCGCGTGACTACGTGATGGTGCGCAACGGCAGCGACAAGCTGCGCCCGCAGACCATCGTCGACGGCCTGCGCACCGGCAACAGCTTCGTCGCCAGCGGCCAGCTGATCGACCGGCTCGCCTTCGTGGCCTGCGTGTCCTACCCCGGCCTGGCGGCGCGCAGCAACGCGGCGGTCGAGGCGATCGCAGTGGCCGCGGCCACCAACAACACCGACATCGACACCGCCGGCTGCGCGACGATGGGCGAGAAGCTGGCGGTGCGCCCGGGCGCTGAGATCATCGTGTCGATCGTGGCGCGTGACCCGGCCGGCACGAACTACTCGCCCTACACCTTCGCGAACCCGTCGCTCGCGCAGATCGGCATGAACCAGCCGCTGAACATGCCGGTGCTCGACCACATCGACCTGATCCGCGGCATGGTGAGCGGCTACAAGGCTCCCGGTGCCGCCGACTACGCCGGCGCCTGGCCCGCCAACACCGCCTGGCTGAAGGACGACGGCACGACCGCCAACCTCTCGGTGGTGCCGGCCGCCGCGAAGAACACGACAGCCGCGGTCATCAAGACCTTCAACGGCAGCGGCACGACACCCTGGGCCACCGTGAACTCGGGCCAGGACAACACGCCGTTCCTGAAGATGACCTACCGCATCCCGGCCGTGTCGGCCTCGCAATACGTGCGTCTGCGCGGCAGCAACATGCCGCCGGCCGTGCCGTTCGAGACCGATGCCAGCGGCAATCCGCTCGCCGACCTGTACACGAACGCGAACGACCTGACCAAGCTGCGCATTCCGTGCAGCGTGACCGGCAGCAATGTGCCGGCGGCCGGCGTGACCTACACCGGCAACACGATCGACGGCTGCCCGGCGCACCTGCCGGTCGTGGGCGGCGTGAAGTACGTGGCCTTCGACGTGGCGGCGTGGTCCGACCTCTGGTTCTACAGCAACCCGATCTACATCGAGGTCTCGGGCTCGGTCGCGGTCGCCGGCGTGAAGTAACGCGCCACCGCTCGACGAAACCACCCGACGACGCCAGTTGGCGCCGCGCGTTCGACGCGCGGCGCCGTTTCCATTTCAGATTTCATTTTCGGAAGGACGCCATGTCCACCACGCTCGCGAACGATGCCCCCCTCGCCCCGCCTCAGCCGGCGCCGCGCCGCACCCTGCCCGCCTGGCTGCGCGAACCGCTGCTGCACTTCGTGCTGCTCGGCGGCCTGTTGTTCGCGATCGACCACGTGATCGTCGGCCGCGCCGACGACCCGATGCGCATCGTCGTCGGTGCCGCGGTCGACAACGAAGCGCGCGAGGTGTTCAAAGCATCGCGCGGCCGCGAGCCCGATGCGCAGGAGCTGAAGGCGCTGCGCGCCGTGTGGCTCGACAACGAAGTGCTGTACCGCGAAGGCCTCGCGCTGCAGGTCGACAAGGGCGACACCGCGATCCGCGAACGCGTGATCTTCAAGGCGCTCAGCGTGGTCGACGCGAATGTCAAGCTGCCGCCGTTCGACGACAAGCTGCTGCGCGATTGGTTCGAGGCGCACCACGTGAAGTACGACGAGCCGGCGCGCTTCGACTTCCAGGAAGCCGTGTTGTCCGGCGACAGCTCGGAGGCCGCGGTGCGTGCTTTCGTCGAGGCACTGAACGCCGGTACGCCGGGCGATGCGAAGGCCGGGCTGCGCGTCTTCAAGGGCCGGCCGCACGCCAACCTCGTGCAGAGCTACGGGCCCGAGTTCGCGCAATCGCTCGAAGCCGCAACACCCGGCGAGTGGCGTGCGCAGCGCACCCGCGACGGCTGGCGCGCGATGCGGCTCGATGCGGCCACGACCCCGCGACCGGCCAGTTTCGAGCCGCTGCGCGGCGTGGTGCTGCAGGACTGGACCGACGCGACGCTCTCGGAGCAGCGCAGCGCCGCGGTGCGTGCGCTGGCCAAGAAGTACGACGTGCGTGACGAGGTCGCCACGAAATGATGCGCAGCCTTCGACTCGCGTTGTTCGCGATGCTGGCGGTGCTTGGCGGCGCTGCGATCGCGCACGAGATGAGCATGGCCGAGATGCAGTTGCGCGAAACCACGCGCGGCGAATTCCTGTGGCAATGGACGGCCAGCGAAAAGCGCGCCGCCAGCGAAGACCTGACCCCCGTCTGGCCCGAAGGCTGCAGCGCCGAGGGCAACGTGCTGCATTGCGGCGCGGCCGGGCTGCAGGGGCCGCTGTCGATCAAGGGCGTCGGCGAGCGCTATTCGGCGGCGCTGGTGAAGGTGTTCTGGCTCGGCGGCGAATCACGCGTCTACACGCTGACGGCCGGCCAGCCGACCGTGCAGCTCTACGGCGCGGCCGACGACCCGCGCGGCATCGGTGAGATCGCATCGGCCTACCTCGTGCTCGGCGTCGAGCACATCCTGAGCGGCATCGACCATTTGCTGTTCGTGATCGGCCTGCTGTTCCTGGTCGGCTTCAACCGCCGCCTGATGTGGACCATCACCGCGTTCACCGCCGCGCACAGCCTGACGCTCGCATCGAGCGCGCTCGGCTGGCTGGTGCTGCGGCCGCCGCCGGTGGAGGCGACGATCGCGCTCTCGATCGTACTGGTCGCGGCCGAGGCGCTGCATCGCCGGGAGACGCTCGCACGGCGTTGGCCGGCGCTGGTCGCGTTCCTGTTCGGGCTGGTGCACGGGCTCGGTTTCGCCGGCGCGCTGAAGGAGATCGGCCTGCCCGACAACCACCTGCTGGTCGCGCTGCTGACCTTCAACGTCGGCGTCGAGATCGGGCAGTTGATGACGGTGGCGGCGGCCTGGCTGCTGTGGCGCGTGGCGGCACGCTGGCCGCGGCTGGCGCTGGCGCGCACGGCCGCGCTCTACGGCATCGGCGCGGTCGCGGCGTACTGGTCGTGGATGCGCGTCGCGGCGATCCTCGCGTAAGGCACGGCCCATGGACGAGATCATCGGTCTGTTCCCGACGCCCTTCCTGCGCGCCCCGGCGCTGCTGCCCCCCGCACTCGTCGACGGCCTGGTCGCGCATTTCGGCGCGCGCGCGATTCAAGGCAACAACGCCTCCGAGCGCTTGTCGCACACCGAGATGCTGCGCCCCGGCGACAGCCCGCTGCTGGTCGAGGTCGCCTCGCTTCTAACGCCGAAGCTGAGCGAGTTCGGCGCATTGCTGTTCGGCGAACGCATGGGCTGGTCGCTGAAGGAGATGTGGGTCAACGTGCTGGAGGCCGGCGGCCACCAGGCGATGCACAACCATGCAAACAGCTTCGTCTCCGGCGTCGTCTACCTCACGCCGACGCACGAATCGTCGCGCACCGTGTTCATGAAGTCGCCCGGCGGCACCGACTTCGCGTTCAAGAACGACCACCCGGGCATGGTCGCCGGCCCGTACAACGCCGAGAAGTGGATCGGCCCCGCGCCCGAACCGGGCGATGTGGTGCTGTTCCCGAGCTACCTGATGCACGCGGTGCCGCCGAACGCGGGCAGGCGGCGCATCTCGCTCGCGTTCAACGCGATCCCCGCGCGGCTGGAGTCGTGGGGCTACACGATCCGCTTCAGCGGATGAACCCTGCCGCACTGTTGCTGATGGCGGCATCGGGCTTCGCGGGCCTGGGCTACCAGATCGTCTGGACACAGCAGAGCGCCTTGTGGCTGGGGCACGAGTCGGCCGCGGTGCTCGCGATCGTCGCGGCCTTCTTCGGCGGGCTGGCCGCGGGCGCGCTGTGGCTCGGATCGCGCATCGAGCGCAGCGGGCGGCCCGCGCGCTGGTATGCCGCGTGCGAAGCCGCGATCGGCGTGTGGGGCGCGGTGCTGATCGTCGCGATGGCGCCGGTGAGCGCGGCCGTGCTCCAGCTGATCGGCGCGCAACCCGCGCCGGGCTGGCAGTGGGCGATCTCGTTCGGTGCCACGTTTCTTCTGCTGCTGCCCGCGACCGCGGCGATGGGCGCCACCCTGCCGGCGATGGCGCGCGTGATGGCATCGATCGTGTCATCGGGGGTGGCAAAAGTGCAGGTCGATGGTCGCGCGCTCGCCGCGCTCTATGCGAGCAACACGCTCGGCGCGGTGATCGGCGTTCTCGCGACGGCGTTCTGGCTGGTGCCGGCGCTCGGCTTCGCGCGCACCGCGGCGCTGTGCGTCGCGCTGAACGGGCTGTGTTCGGTGCTCGCGCTGGTGTGGTTGCCGCGCGCGTGCGCGCCTGCCGCGCCGGTCACGCCCGACCCCACGCGCGCCCGCGCAGCCCTCGCGCGCCTGGCCTGCACCGGGCTGCTCGGGATCGGCTACGAAGTGCTGGTGGTGCGCGTGCTCAGCCAGGTCACCGAGGACACGGTCTACACCTTCGCGATGCTGCTCGCCGTCTACCTGGCCGGCACGGCGCTCGGCGCGGCCGCGTATGCGCGTTGGCGCTCGCGTTCGGGCGCCCGATCCAACGACGACAAGGTCGGCGACCGCCTGCTGTGCGCGCTGGCCGCGGCCTGCCTGATCGGCACGATCGGCCTGTGGTGCACGGAGTCGATCAAGGCGGCGCTGCTCGACCGGTGGGGCGCGGGCATGGCCGCCGCCGTGGGCACCGAGGCGATGCTCGCGCTCGTCGCCTTCGCGTTGCCGACGCTCGCGATGGGCGCGCTGTTCAGCCACCTGAACGCGCAGGCCCACCAAGCCGGCGTGAGCTTCGGCCGCGCGATCGGCGTCAACACGCTGGGCGCGGCGTTCGCACCGTGGCTGTTCGGCGTGCTGCTCGCACCGCTGCTCGGCCCCAAGAGCGCGCTGCTGCTGGTCGCGGCCGGCTACCTCGCGTTGATGACGCTGGAAGCGTGGCGCAGGCCGCTCGGCTGGCCGGCGGCTGGCCTCGCGCTGGGCCTCGCAATATGGGCGCCGCCGCTCGCCTTCGTCGACGTGCCGGAAGGCGGCCGCGTCGTCAGCTACCGCGAAGGCGCGATGGCCGCCGTGAGCGTCGTCGACGACGCCGACGGCGTCGCGACCCTGCGCATCAACAACCGGCAGCAGGAAGGCAGCAGCGCGACCCGCTTGTTCGACGCGCGCCAGGCGCTGCTGCCGCTGCTGCTGCACCCGGCGCCGCGCACCGCGCTGTTCCTCGGCCTGGGCACCGGCGTGACGGCCAGCTCGGCGGCCGCAGACCCGACGCTGCGGGTCGATGCCGTGGAGCTGTTGCCCGAGGTCATCGAGGCTTCCGCGCACTTCGCACAGCTCGGCGCGGCAGCGTCGCGCCTGCACGTGATGGCCGCCGACGCACGCCGCTTCGTGCGCACGGCCGGGCCGCGCTACGACGTGATCGTCGCCGACAACTTCCACCCCGCGCGCAGTGGCTCGGGTGCGCTGTATACCGTCGAGCATTTCGACGCGGTGCGCGCGCGGCTCGCGCCCGGCGGCCTGTTCTGCCAGTGGCTGCCGTTGCACCAGCTCGATCTGACAACGCTGCGCAGCATCGTTCGATCCTTCCTCGCCGCCTACCCGCAGGGCACGGCGATCCTTGCCGGCAACAGCCTGGAGACACCGACGCTCGGCCTGGTCGGCCATGCCGGCGGCGGCCTGCTCGAACTCGACCGGGTGCGCGCGCGGCTCGCGCAAGCGGCCTGGCCCGAGCGGCCCGCGGCGTTCGGCATTGACGACGAATACGCGCTGCTCGGAAGCTTCGTCGCCGGGCCGGCAGCGCTCGCGCGTTTCGCCGGCACGGCCGCGGCGAACACCGACGACCGCCCGGTGGTCGCCTACGCGGCCCCGCGCATCACCTACGTGCCCGACTCGCTGCCGCGCGACCGGCTGACCGCGTTGCTGGGCGAACTCGCGATCGAGCCGCGCGACGTGCTGGTCGCCGCCACCGAGCCGGCCACGATGCGCCGCCTCGCCGCGTACTGGGCCGCCCGCGACCGCTTCATCTCGGTCGGCCGCGCGGTGCGACCCACGCCCGATGCACGGGCCATGCTGGCGCAGGTGCGTGAACCCTTGCTCGCGGTGCTGCGTTCGAGCCCGGATTTCAGGCCGGCCTACGACCCGCTGCTGCGCATGGCCGGCGCACTCGCGAGATCAGACCCGCGCGCCGGCCGCGAGCTTCTGCAGGAACTCGTCCGCACGCAACCGGCGCGGGACGAGGCCGCGGCGGCATTGAACAAATTGACGCCGTGAACTCGAACCCGCGCCCTCAGCGCGCGCCGACGTGCTCGGTCAGCGCGCGGTTCAACGCACGCGCGGCGTCGTGCGACATCTCGATCGGCAGCACCTGACCGGAGTCGAACTGAAGGTGCAGTCGCACCTGCCCCGCGCCAGCCGCGCGCACGAGGCCGACCGCGAGGCACTGCACCGCCTCCGGCATGTCGGCGATGCTCGCCGGCTCGGCAACGTCGGCGTTCAGCAGCGCCACGGCCACCGCCGGGGCATCGGCCTCGCGCACCTCGATCGAGGTATTGCGCCGCTGGCCGTTCACCGTGGATTCGGTCTGGATCACCACGCTGGCTTCGCCCGCCGCCTGGCTGGCGGCAGATTCCCCCACTTCTTCGACCTTGACCTCGACCTTGTTCGACCGCTCGCTCATCTTGCATTCCCGTGGATCGCAGCCCTCGTGGGGTGCGATTCGATTCTAGGTCGTGAGCGGTTCGGATCGATGTCGCACGACACCTCGATGAAACGGAACGTTGGCAAGCGCTTCGATGAAGTTCGGCTCCGCGTCCTACGCACTGGTTCGCGTCATTCCGATGCCCCAGCGCCTCGCCATCCGTACGATGACGCGAGACTTCTGGAGATGAAATTGGCGAACGACACCCCCCAAACGCTAGACGAACTGGCCGCGTTCGGCGCGCACACAGAGCCTGGCGATGCGACACGTGCACTGACCGATCTGGTCGAGCGCAATCCGATCCCTGCGGTGCTCGCGGCGGCTGCCGCCGGCGCCGGGCTGATGGCGCTCGTCGCCATGATGGGGCGGCGTGACCCTGGCCCACTCGCGCCCGTACCGCTCGTTTCGCCGCGGGTGATCGATTACGAGGGGCTGAAACAGCAGATCGCCGATCTGGCCGATCGCGTGAGCCGCGCGGTCCCGGTCGATGCCGCGAAGCAGCGCGTCGACAATGCGAGCGACGCGGTCGCCGACGGCTGGGCCACGGTTCGCGACCAGGCGCTCGATGCGCTCGGCAAGTTCGAGCCGCAGGCGAGCGCCGCGATCAAGGTGGCGCGTGAGAACCCGGTCTGGACCGCGCTGATCGTCGGTGCCGTGGGCGCGCTGGTCGGTTCGCAGATGCTGGGCGGCGGCAAGCCTGCGGCGCAGGCCGAACCGCAATCAGACCCGAGCGCCGACGCGTGAGGCTGTCGATCGGCTGCAAGATGACCCTGCAGGCAGCCGCCGAATGCCCGACCGTCGCGATGCTGCGGCCGCGCAGCGGCGAGGCGCAGTGGCTGGTCAGCGAGAGCTACGACTTCGAGCCTCGCGTGCGAATCACCGAGTACGTCGATGCGTACGGCAACCTGTGCCAGCGCTTCGTCATCCCGCAGGGCGAGATGTCGATCCGGATCACCGCCGAGGTCGAGACCGAAGACGAGATCGTGGTCGACTTCAACGCGCCTGCAACGAAGATCGCGAGCCTGCCGAACGACACGCTGCAATACCTGCTGCAAAGCCGCTACTGCCCCTCGGACAAGCCCGAGGCGGAAGCGAAGGCCTCGCAGATCGTCGGCAAGCTCGCACCGGGCTACGCGCAGGTCGAGGCGATCCGCAGCTGGATCCACACCAACATCGTTTATCGCTACGGCGTGAGCACCTTGTCGACCGACGCGCTCGACACGCTCACCGCAGGGGCCGGCGTGTGCCGCGATTTCTCCCACATCGGCATCACGCTGTGCCGCAGCTTGGGGATCCCGGCGCGCATGGTCGTCGGCTACCTGTACCGGCTCGACCCGATGGACCTGCACGCCTGGTTCGAGGCCTTCATCGACGGCCGCTGGTACACCTTCGATGCGACGCAAGACCAGGCACGGGGCGGGCGCGTGGTCGTCGCCTACGGGCACGACGCGGCCGATGTCGCGTTCATCTCGAACTACGCGGCTCTCGAGACCACGGCGCTCGAGGTCACGGTCGAGCTCGCACCGGCGCAGTGATCAGGAGGCCGGCGCCGCCGGCCCGGGGAACCACAGCCTGAACATCGTGCGCCGGCCTTCGCCGCTGATCACGCTGGCGGTGCCGCCGTGCAGGTCCATGATCGATTTGACGATCGCCAGACCCAGCCCCGAACCCGATGCCGAGCCGGCGCGCGATTCATCGATGCGAAAACTGCGCTCGAAGATGCGTTCCTGGTAGGCCGGTGCGATCGGCGGGCCGTCGTTCGAGACTTCGAGCGTGCAACCTCCGCCGTCGTGCGGCAGCGTGGAGACGACGACCGTGCTGCCGCGAGGCGCATAGCGCAAGGCGTTCGAGACCAGGTTGCCGAGCGCGCGGACGAACAGCGTCTCGTCGGCCCAGGCCTGCTGCCACGCCGGCTCGGCGCCGTGCATGTCGATCTGCAGCGCCACGCCACGTTCCTCGGCCAGCATCTCGAAATAGCCGCGGCCGCGTTCGAGCACCGGCTGCAGGTCGATCCAGCGCCGGTTGGTGGCGGCTTGCGGGTCGTCGGCGCGGGCCAGGAAGAGCATGTTCTCGATCAGCCGCGAGATGCGCTCGTAGTCTTCGACCGCCGACTCGAGTACCGCCCGGTACTCGCCCGCGCTGCGTGGCTTTGACAGCGCCACCTGCGCTTCGCCGAGCAGGTTGTTGATCGGCGTGCGCAGGTCGTGCGCCAGGTCGGAGGCGAACTCCGACAAGCGCTTGAACGCCGCTTCCAGCCGGTCCAGCATGCGGTTGAACGCGAGGGTCGAGTCGACCAGTTCGGTCGGCGTGCGTGCGACCGACAAACGCTCGCTCATCGGCCGCGCGCTGATGCGGTTCGCAGCGGCGGCCAGTTGCTTCGGTGCGGCCACGATGCGCCGCGCGATCCACACGCCCAGGCCGCCGGAGGCAAGCGCCCCCAGCAGCACCGTGACGGCGAAGATCTGCAGCTCGGTCATGACGATCTGGCGCGTCTGTGTCAGCTCGTAGGCGAACGCGATCAGCAGCGCCCGCGTCTGCGGCCCGGCGAGCGAGCCGGGTGGCACCGGGATGCGGGCGAGCAACAGACGGAAGCTGCGGCCATCGGGGCCTGTCCACACGGTCGTGAGCGGCCCGAGCGTCTTGCCGAGCGAGCGCACATCGGCATGGTCGATGCCCGGCGGCAGGCTGTCGACCGACATCGCCTGCACGGGCAGCGCGGCGAGGGGCACCGCGAAGCGCTCCGAGGCGGCGATCACGCGCCGCTGCTCGTCGAGCAGCGCCATCGTGAGCTGGCCGAATTGCAGCTCCATGCGCTGCACCAGGCGTTGCGGCTCGCGATCGAGGTCGTAGTTGGCGGCCGCGAGGTCTTCACGCAGCAGCGCGAGGTTGCCGAACATGATCAGCTCGTTTCCCTCGCGCAACTCGCGGCCCGCCAGCCGGCTCACCAACAGTTCGCTGCCGGCCACCAGCATGATCGAGATCACGGCGATCGACAGGCTGATCTGCGCGGTGAGCGAGCGCTTCAGGTTACCCAGGAGACGTAGCTTCAAGCGGTGTCATTCCTCGCGCACGTCGAACACGTAGCCGACGCCGCGGATGGTGTGGATCAGCTTGGTCTCGAAGCGATCGTCGAGCTTGGCGCGCAGGCGGCGCACGGCCACGTCGACGACATTGGTGTCGCTGTCGAAGTTCATGTCCCAGACGTGCTCGGCGATCAGCGTGCGCGAGGCGACCTCGCCGAGGTGGCGCACGAAGTAGTCGAGCAGCGCGTACTCCTTGGCGGTGAGGTCGATGCGTTCGCCGGCGCGCGTGACGCGACGGCGGATCAGGTCGACCTCGAGGTCGGCGATTCGCACCACCTGCTCGGTCTGCGTCGCCCCACGTCGCAACAGGGTGCGGATCCGGGCGAGCAGCTCGGAGAACGCGAACGGCTTGACGAGGTAGTCGTCGGCGCCGAGCTCCAGGCCCTTGACGCGGTCGGCAACCTCGTCGCGCGCACTCAGGAACAGGACCGGCGTCTGGCGCTGGCGGCGCAGGTTCTCGAGCACGCTCCAGCCGTCGGCGCCGGGCAGCATCACGTCGAGCAGGATCAGGTCGTAATTGCCCGAAGTGGCCAGGTGCAGGCCCTCGATGCCGTTGTCGGCGACGTCGACGACGTAGGCGTGCTCGGTCAGGCCCTTGCTGACGTAGGCGGCGGTCTTCGGTTCGTCCTCGACGATCAGGATGCGCATGGGCGCCGGCCCCGCGCTTGGCGAAACCGGGTTGTCTTCGGGGGTCAACAGTATCCCCGATGCCCGCCGTCGACGGGCTTCAGGCGGCCAGCGCCAGTTGCAACGGCTCCTTCGCGCGGAAGGCCCACTTCGGCCCGAGGCGCAGCGCCTCCAGCGTCATCGAGGTCGCGTTCGCGAAGAACATCGATTCGTCCAGACCGTGGCGCTCGAACGCGCGGCGCTGGCGCAGTGAACGGCGGCGCAGATCGCCCTCGAAAGCCTGCGCGTCGCGGCTCGATTGGCCGAAGAACGACGCGGCGCGGCGCGCGGCATCCATCGCCGCGTCGCTCATCGCGGGAATCGCGCGTGCGGCCGACAGCCGGATCTGCGAGATGAACGGGTTCTTGCCGACCACCAGCCCCCAGGGCCGCAGGCCGTCGGCCGGGTCGACGCACAGTGCCTCGAGTTTGGTCAGGCCGAACTGGCGCGAGAGCTGCATGCGCACGGCGAGCCACGGGTCGTCGCGGCGCACGAGTTCGATCGCCGACTCGGCTTGCGCATCGTCGCCCTCCAGCGGGAGCACGAGCGACTGCATCAGGCTCTTCGCGTGCGGATCGCCCTTCTCGCCCGCCCGATGCAGCCACTGGATCGCCTGCTCCGAATCGGCCAGCGTGTCGGAGGCGCGCAGGATCAGCGCGCCGAGCTTGCGCTGCGCTTCGGTCTGGCCGCCGAGCGCGGCCTTCTCGAGGCAGAAGCGCGCCATCTGCGGGTTCGCGACCGACAGGCGGTGGTCGCCGTGCATGCGGTACAGGTGCAGCCACGCCTCTTCGCAGCCGGCATCGGCCGCGCGCAGCAGCAACGCCACGCCCTTGCGCATGTTCGGCCCGGCGGCCAGCGCCTCGGGTGCCAGCACGCCGCAGGCAATGCCGCACAGCGCCCGGCCCAGCGCGTAGGCGGCGTCGCGGTCGCCGCGGTTGGTGCGCATGTCGAGCGCGGACTCGATTGCGTGGGCCTCGATGCCGACCAGCGGCTTCGCGTTGTCTTCGGCGAGCTTGACGGCGGCTGTCACCAGCTCGGCCAGCTCGGTGCCGAGCGTCGGCGCGTTCGCATGGGCAAGCGCGAGTGCAGTGCGCAGGCTGCCGGCCAGGCGCTTCAGATCGCGTTCGGCCAGCGCCTGCTGGGCGGCGATCGTCGCGACCAGCGGGCCGTTCAGATCGCCCGAGTTCGTCAAGGTGTTCAGGAAGCCGGTCATCGGGTCTTCGGCATCGGGCCGGCGCAGCGCCGCCATCGCGCGCACCGCGGCCTCGTGGCCGGCGGCGCCGGCCTTGTCGAGCCAGCGCGCGCCCTCTTCGACCTTGCCGTGACGCACGCACAGCCACACACCCAGTTTCACCTGCGCGGCGGCACTGCCGCCGGCCGCGGCCCGCGCGAGGGCGCCCTCTTGCTGCAGCTGGAGGATGTCTTCGAGCGCGAGGCTCTCGGCGATGATGCGCGCCGCTTGCGGCAGCTCGCGCACATTGGCGTGGTTCAGGTAGTCGAGGCCGGTCGCGGTGTGCTGAGGGAAACCATCGGCGCCGAGCAGGTAACGGCGACCGGCTTCACAGCGGGCTGCGGTGTCGCCCTGGCGTGCCAGGGCCAGCAGTTGAATGTCTTGTCTGCGCATGAACGCTCCAGTGTGTTGCGTGAGCCGCACAACGGATGCGCAAACGGGACTGCTTCATCGCATGGGGCCACGGGTTCGGATGCCATGACGATAGAAACGCAGCGATGACGGGCAAGTGGCGATTCGATTACGGTTCCGTCATCGACGATCTCCGCATGTGTCGATGCCGCGGCAACAGCCGGCAGAGGAAGCAGCAGGCGAAAAAAAGGGCAGCGCTTCCTCGCGGAACGCTGCCCTTCTCGAGAAGCAGGGTGGCACCCGGCATCGCGCCGGGTGCACCGCATCAAGAGGTCATCAGAACGAGTGGCGGATACCGACTTCTGCACCGGTCGACTTCAGACCGGCACCCGGCGCTGCGAAAGTCGAGCTCGAGTTCAGTGCGAACTGCGCGTTGCCCTTGTTCTTCAGGTACGCGGCCGTGCCGTAGACGGCGGTGCGCTTCGACAGGTTGTACACGTAGCCCAGCGCGAACTGATCGGCGTCGTTCGCATCCACGCTCGTGCCGGTCAGGTTGTTCGTACCGCTCTGGTTGGCGTGAGTGACCTGCGCCTTGAGTTGGCCGAGGCCGATCGGCACGACGGCGCCGAGGCTGTAGGTCGCGATCTTCTGCACCGAGAACTTAGACTGCGTGTAGTAGCCGACCAACTTGACGACGCCGAAGTCCCACGACGCGCCGGCATCGGCGATCTTGAACTTGTCTTCGCCACCGAGCGGAGCCACCGTGTACTGGCCGTACGACGCCGAGACGTCGATCGGGCCGGCAGCGTAGCCCAGACGGCCGCCGACGTACTTCTTGCCGGCAGTGCCTTCACCCGCGGCGACCGACGCGCGACCGTAGATGCCACCGATGTTGCTCGGCAGGAAATAGGCGATCTGGTTGTCGGAGCGCGTTCCGCCGCTGCTCGTGTAGGTTTGCGGGGCGGCGAGCGTCGGCACCGCCTGGCCGTCGCGGGCGCGGCCCAGGCCGATGTCGAACTTGCTCGACGCGGCCAGGCCGTTGTCGCCGAACACGTCGTAGTCGGTGTAGCCGGTGTAGGTCGGCGTGAAGTCGCGGCCAAGGCGCACTTCACCGAAGTTGCCGAGCAGGCTCACGGTCGAGCGGCGGTTGAAGAAGCGGCTCGCGTCGGAGCTGCTGCCGGTGTCGGCGTTGTAGCCCGCTTCGATCCAGAAGCCGGCCTTCAGCCCGCTGCCGAGGTCTTCGACGCCACGGAAGCCGAGGCGGCTGGTGTTCAAGCCACCGCTGGCAAGCGAGTACTGATGGGTGTCGCCATTCTTGACATAGCGAGCAGCCTCGTCGACAACACCGAACAAGGTGACCGACGACTGTGCGTAGGCACCGCCCGAGATGGCAGCGAACACTGCCAGGACTGCGAATTTTTTCATGCTCTTCCTTTGTTTGGTGAATTGGACATGTCCATGTCCCATGCCACGAGAGCTGCAGGACATGAGGGACTGTAGAAACTGCGAGCCGCGCAAGCACGCATGGCGCGCGAACCGGCCGGGTGGCACTCGCACACCCCCCCGCGAACGGGAACAGAGCGTTCCGCGATTGCCACAACGATGGCAACACGCCCACCGGGTGCAAGGTCTTTGCGCGCGAGGCGCCGGGCTCGCTCGGCTCGAAGCCGCCACCGCGCGCCGCGCCGGCGCATGCGGAAAATGCTGCGACACTGGCGGCCACCTTGTTCCTCCCGTCGCCACGATGCTCACCGTCAACAAGCTGATCCCGCAGGCAAGAGGCCTCGCGCCCGTGCTCGTCAAGCGCGCCGCACGCGTCGAGCTCGACTGGGACGTGCGCCAAAAGAGCCGGTTCGATGCCGTCGACTCCCTGGGCCGCACGCTCGGCGTATTTTTGTCGCGCGGCACGCTGGTGCGCGGTGGCGACATGCTGGTCGCCGAAGACGGCTCGATGATCGTCGTGGACGCTGCCCCGCAGCCCGTGATGGTCGTCACCGCCTGCACCGCTCACGGCTCGCCGTTCGACCTGCTGCGCGCGGCCTACCACCTCGGCAACCGCCACGTTCAGCTCGAACTCACGCCCGACCGGCTGAAGCTGGAACCCGACCACGTGCTCGCCGACATGCTGCGGCAGATGCACCTGATCGTGAACGACGCCAACGACGCGTTCGAGCCCGAGGGTGGCGCGTACGCAGCCGGCGGCGATGGGCATGGGCATGGGCACGGGCATGCGCATGCGCACGATGCCCACCGCGATCACGGCCACCCGCACTGACAGCCCGATGCCGCGCGCGCGCCGGACCGCTGCTCGCCCGACCGAACCGGCGCCCACCGCGGCGCACGCCCTGCTGCAGCTGATGTGGCTCGCCTCGCCGGCACTGCCGGTGGGCGGCTTCAGTTACTCCGAGGTGCTCGAAGCCGCCGTCGAGGCAGGCCTCGTGCAAGGCGAGGCGCAGGCAGGCGCCTGGCTGCGCGACCAGTTGCAACTGAGCCTCGCGCGCAGCGATCTGGCGGTCGTCGCGAAGGCCTTCAAGGCCTGGGCCCGCGGCGACCTCGCGCACATCGCCGAACTCAACGCCTGGGTCACCACCACGCGTGAGGCCGCCGAGCTGCGGCAGCAGACCGAACAGATGGGCCGTTCGATGGTCGAGTGGTTGAAGAACCGCAAGGGCCCACCCGAGCAGGCCGTGGATGCGCGTGTCGCGCAGCTCAGGGCACTCGCGCCGGCGCCGACCTGGCCGGTCGCGTTCGCGCTCGCCGCGCATCAAACAGGCGCGCCGCTGCGCGAGGCGCTGCTCAGCTTCGCCTTCGGCTGGGCCGAGAACATGGTGCAGGCCGCGCTGAAGGCGGTACCGCTCGGGCAGGCAGCGGGCCAGCGGATTCTGGCCTCGCTCGTCGACGAGATCCCGGCCGCGGTGGACCGCGCCGCAGCGCTGACGGACAGCGAACGCCAGGCCTTCACGCCGATGCTGGCGATCCTGTCGGCACAGCACGAGGTTCAATATTCGCGTCTGTTCAGGTCGTAGGAAAACATGGCACGCAACGTCGAGATCAAGGCCCGTATCGACAGCATCGAGTCGATGCTGCAGCTCGCCCTCGCCTGCGCCGACGGCCCGCCCGAGCCGATCGCGCAGGACGACACCTTCTTCAACTGCCCGATCGGCCGGCTCAAGCTGCGCGTGTTCGCCGATGGCCGCGGCGAGCTGATCGCCTACCTGCGGCCCGATGCGAGCGGCCCCAAGACCTCCGACTACGCGATCGCGCCCGTGGCCGAGCCCGACGCACTGCGCGAGACGCTGGCGCGTGCGCTCGGCGTCGGCGGCCGCGTGATCAAGAAGCGCACGCTGCTGCTCGTCGGGCGTACGCGCGTGCACCTCGACCGGGTCGAGGGGCTGGGCGACTTTCTGGAGCTCGAGGTCGTACTGCGCGACGGCGAGAACGCAGCCGACGGCATGGCGGTGGCGCACGCGCTGCTGCGCCGCCTGCAGGTAGACCCGTCGCAGCTCGTGGCGGGGGCGTACGTGGATCTGCTGCGCGCGGCCGGCGCAGGCAGCAGGTGATGACCAGTGCCCGCGGCGCCATCAGGCACGCAGCGCCAGCCGCGCGAGCGTGACCCGGGCCCAGGTGATCGCGCGCGACCAGGCCGAGAGCGGCAACGGGTGCGGCGTGCCGACGGGCTCGGCAGCGTCGGCGACCGCACGGCGCACGAACGCGGTGTCGATCAAGGCGCCCACCGAGTGCGGCATCTCGGCGGAAGGTGAGCGAGGAGCTTGCATGGCGGTCTCCGGCATATGATATAAACTGTTTATACGGTATGTACCGTTGAAAGGAAATCCCCATGAACAACAAGATCGCCCGCAAGGCCGCGCAACCCCCGAAGTCTTCGGAAGCCGTCGCGCCGGTCCGCCAGACCGCCGGGGCGACGAAGAAGGCCGCCGTCAAAAGCAGTGCAAATGGCACCGCAAAAAGCACTGCAAAAACCGCCGCCAAGCCGATTGCCGCGCCCGCTGCCGAACCGGCGCTCGGCGCCGCGAAGCCCAAGCACAAGCTCGTGCGCGACAGCTTCACGATCCCGAAGGCCGAGTACGTGGTGCTCGACGCCTTGAAGGTCCGCGCAGCCAAGCTGGCGCGCCCGGTCAAGAAGAGCGAGCTGCTGCGCGCCGGCATCAGCGCGCTGAACGGCATGAGCGACAAGGCCTTCCTGGCGGCGATGAACGGCGTGCCCAGCCTCAAGACCGGTCGCCCCAGCGCGACACCGGCCGCGGCACCCGCGGCCCCGCGCACGAAGTGAGCTGAGCCGGGCGGCGAGCGCGCAGATTCGTCGCTCGCGACCGGTCGGCGGCAGCGCTTGCCGGCGTCGGCCGCTACGCGCTAGGATGCGCGTCCTTCGGGAGGATTTGCGCGATGAAGAGTTCTGACCTCGTCACCGTCTTTCACTTCGGCCTGCACGAGCCAGGGTCTGATGTCCCTGCGGTCTCTGCGTACAAGGCCACACGCGACACCATCGTCAATTCGCTCAAATGCGAGGTGCTCGAAGGCACCGGCGAACAGGTGCCGCGGGACGCACTCGACGCCAGGGGGCGCTTTCGGCGCGTCGCCACCGGCTGGGGCGAACTGCCCGAATCCTGACGGCCGGGCTTACCGGGCCGTCAGTACGACGCCGACGACGGCAAGGTCGGCGAGAACCGCGCAGCGCGGCGCCCGGCCGGCCCGTCCACCGGCACCAGGAACGACACGAACTGGTCGCACACGCGCTCCCAGTCGAACTCGACCGCCCGCGCGCGGGCGCAGCCGCGCGGCACTTCGAGCGCACGCATCGCAGCGCGGGCCAGGTCGTCGTCCAGCACCCCACCATCGGAGTTGCCGACGACGTCGAGCGGGCCGGTCACCGGGAAGGCCGCGACCGGCGTGCCGCAGGCCATCGCCTCCAGCATCACGAGGCCGAAGGTCTCGCTGTGGCTGGGGAACACGAACGCATCGGCCGCGCTGTAGATCGCCGGCAGCGAATCGCGCGGCACGACGCCGCGCCAGTGCACCTGCGGGTACTTGGCACGCAGCCCGGCCAGCAGCGGGCCGACGCCGTAGACCAGCTTCGAGCCGGGCAAGTCGAGCTGAAGAAAGGCCTCGAGGTTCTTCTCGTACGAGACACGGCCGACATACAGGAACACCGGCCGCGGCAGTTCGTCGAGCGGGATCGGCGCGACCGGCTTGAACAGCCGCAGATCGACGCCGTGCGACCAGCGCAGCAGCCGCTCGAAGCGATGTTGCTTCAGGATCGACAGCATGCCCTCGGTGGGCACCATCACCCCCGACGACGGCGCATGGAAGCGCCTGAACCACGCATAGCCCCACGACGAAGGCAGGTGCAAGGCCTTTTCGAGGATGTCGGGAAAGCGGGTGTGGAAGGCGGTCGTGAACGCCATGCCGCGGCGCAGGCAATGGCGGCGCGCCGCGCCGCCGAGCGGGCCTTCTGTCGCGATGTGGACGGCGTCGGCATCGGCCGCGTCGATGATGCGCGTGACCTTGGCGCCCGGCCGCCACGCCAGCTCGATCTCGGCATAGCCGGGGCAGGCGAAGCGCTTGAAGCCCGAGGGCTCGATCAGCTGCACCTCGTGGCCCCGCGCCTCCAGCCCACGCAAGAGTTCGAGCAGCGTGGTCACGACGCCGTTGACCTGCGGCAGCCAGGCATCGGTGACGATCAGGATCTTCATGCGCGCTCCTTCCGTCGATCGGCTCAAAGTGCCGGCGCCATGTCTTCGATGCCGACGGCGACTTCGGACCGCACCGCGCGCTGCGACCAGTCGAATATCTCCAGTCGGCCGTCGGCGTGCTCGATCAGCGCGGTCAGGCTCTCGACCCAGTCGCCGTCGTTCGCATACAGCACGCCGTCGATCTCGCGCAACTCGGCGTGGTGGATGTGGCCGCAGACCACGCCCTGCAACCCGCGCTTGCGCGCCTCGCGCGCCACCGCCACCTCGAAATCGCTCACGTAGCTGACCGCGCGCTTGACCTTCAGCTTCAGGTACTTCGACAGGCTCCAGTACGGCAGGCCCATGCGTGCACGCAGCGAGTTCAAATGCCGGTTCAGCTTCAGCGTGAACTCGTACATCGTGTCGCCCACGTGCGCGAGCCATTTGGCGCACTGGATCACGCCGTCGAACAGGTCGCCGTGGATCACCCACAGCCTGCGGCCGTCGGCGGTCTCGTGGATCCACTCGTCGGCCACCTCGATGCCACCGAAGTTGTGCTGCACGTACTTGCGCGCGAACTCGTCGTGGTTGCCCGGCACGAAGATCACCCGTGTGCCCTTGCGTGCCTTGCGCAGCAGCTTCTGCACCACGTCGTTGTGGGCCTGCGGCCAGTACCAGGCGCGGCGCAGTTGCCAGCCGTCGATGATGTCGCCGACGAGGTAGATCGTGTCGCACTCCACATGCTTCAGGAACGCGAGCAGCGCCTCGGCCTGGCAACCGGGCGTGCCCAGGTGCAGGTCGGAAATCCAGACCGTGCGCACACGCATGCCAGGAGACGCATCCTCCGCGTCTTGCCCGGTGCCGGGCGGTGGCGCGAGCGGCAAGTCCATGGCGGGAAGGTCGCGCTGCATGAGGCGGGATGGTCGCGCGTGGCGGTGACCGCGGCGTGTCGAAGGCATGACGCGCCGGTGACGTGCGCAACGCACCACGGCAGCGAGTCACGAAACTGCCACATGGGGTGGATACCGTCATCCGTCCTGCTCATCTTCTTCAGGGAACACCGTGCTGACGAACGAACACCAACTGATCCGCCGCATCCACGCCGATCTGGCCGACAGCTACGACGAAGAACTCGAACTCGAGCTCGACGACCGCACGGTGGACGACATCGCCGGCATCTCGGGCACAGCGAACACGCCAGACGACGACTACAAGCAAGCCCGGCGCCACTACTTCCGCGAGCTGTTCCGGCTGCAGGGCGAGCTCGTCAAGCTGCAGGACTGGGTCGTGGCCTCGCGCCACAAGGTCGTCATCATCTTCGAGGGCCGCGACGCCGCCGGCAAGGGCGGCGTGATCAAGCGCATCACGCAGCGGCTGAATCCGCGCGTGGCACGTGTCGCCGCGTTGCCGGCGCCGAACGACCGCGAGCGCACGCAGTGGTATTTCCAGCGCTACGTGGCGCACCTGCCGGCAGCCGGCGAAATGGTGCTGTTCGATCGCAGTTGGTACAACCGCGCCGGCGTCGAGCGCGTGATGGGCTTCTGCGACGACGCGCAGTACGAAGAGTTCTTCCGCACCGTGCCCGATTTCGAACGCATGCTGGTGCGCTCGGGCATCCAGGTGATCAAGTACTGGTTCTCGATCTCGGACGAAGAACAGCACCTGCGCTTTCTCGGCCGCATCCACGACCCGCTGAAGCAGTGGAAGCTCAGCCCGATGGACCTCGAATCGCGCCGCCGCTGGGAGGAATACACCAAGGCCAAGGAGATCATGCTGGAGCGCACCCACATCAAGGAGGCGCCGTGGTGGGTCGTTCAGGCGGTCGACAAGAAGAAGGCGCGGCTGAACTGCATCCACCATCTGCTCGGCCAGATGCCTTACGAAGAGACCGAGCACGCGCCCATCGTGCTGCCGGAACGCGAGCGCCATGAAGACTATGTGCGGCACCCGGTGCCGCAAGACATCGTCGTGCCGGAGGTCTATTGAAGTGAACACCACCACCGCCCCCCACGATCACGGCCTGCCCGACCTCGGCGACGAGCGCTGGAACCCGATGTGGGAGGCGGTGAGCAGCCTCGGTCTCCCGGTCAACTTCCACATCGGCGCGAGCGAGTCGTCGCTCTCATGGTTCGGTTCGGTGCCGTGGCCGTCGCTCAACGGGGACCAGAAGCTCGGCCTGGGCTCGGCGATGATGTACCTCAACAACGCCGGGGTGATCGGCAACATCATCTACTGCGGCGTGCTCGAGCGGTTTCCCACGATGCAGGTCGTCTCGGTCGAGAGCGGCGTCGGCTGGATACCGTTCATGCTCAAGGCGCTCGACTACCAGGTCGGGGAGATGACACCGGGGTCGATGGACAGCCTGTCGATGGCGCCGTCGGAGTACTTCCGTCGCCAGATCCACTCGTGCTTCTGGTTCGAGCGATCGGGCATCGCC
>Ga0209583_10000033_pt1 | contig 41896 bp, 30 predicted proteins | sample Str014_FD_187201 | JGI IMG/M metagenome (GOLD analysis project Ga0209583, IMG submission 187201) | Freshwater sediment microbial communities in response to fracking from Pennsylvania, USA - Straight Creek_MetaG_SC_2014 (SPAdes) (version 2) | ecosystem: Environmental > Aquatic > Freshwater >... | reverse complement strand
AAGGCCGGTGTGCTGGGGCTGGCGCGCGCACTGGCGCGCGAGGCCGGCATCGACGGCATCCGCGTCAACTGCGTGACCCCCGGCCTGATCGCGACCGACATCAACAAGGGCCTGATCCCGGACGACCGCATGCAGGGCATCCTCGACCAGATCCCGCTGAACCGCATCGGCGAGCCGAACGACGTGGCCGGCTGCGTCGTGTTCCTCGCCAGCCCGCTGGCGAAGTACTGCACCGGCGTCACGCTCGACGTGAACGGCGGCATGTTGATTCACTGAGCGGCCACCCCAGAGCAGGCGTCCACATCCAACACCGGAGACAAAACCATGACATCCACCAAGCTCATCCAGCGTGGCCTGACCCGCCGCCAATGCGTCACCGCCGCTGCGGCGCTGCCGCTCTTCGGCATCCTCTCGCAACGTGCGCAGGCCGCCGAGTTCACCTACAAGCTCGCGACCGGCCAGGACCCGAGCCACCCGGTCAACAAGCGCGCACAGGAAGCGATCGACCGCATCAAGGCCGCGACCGGCGGCCGGCTCGAGATCCGCCTGTTCCCGGCGAACCAGCTCGGCTCCGACACCGATCTGCTCTCGCAGGTGCGCAACGGCGGCGTCGAGTTCTTCAACCAGGCGAGCTCGGTGCTCTCGACCCTCGTGCCCGCCGCCGGCATCGTCAACACCGGCTTCGCGTTCAACGACTACGACCAGGTCTGGAAGGCGATGGACGGCGCGCTCGGCAAGTACGTGCGCGCGCAGGTCGAGAAGGTCGGTCTCGTGACTGTTTCGAAGCCCTGGGACAACGGCTTCCGCCAGATCACCACCTCGAGCAAGCCGATCAACACGCCCGACGACCTGCGTGGCCTGAAGCTGCGCGTGCCCTCGGCGCCGATGCTCTCGACCCTGTTCACCGCGCTCGGCGCGAGCCCCACGCCGATCAACTTCAACGAGGTGTATTCGGCGCTGCAGACCAAGCTGGTCGAAGGCCAGGAGAACCCGCTGGCCATCATCAGCACGGCGCGGCTGTACGAAGTGCAGAAGTACTGTGCCTTGAGCAACCACGTGTGGGATGCGTACTGGATCCTCGGCAACCGCAAGGCGATGGAGCGCCTGCCGAAAGACATCCAGGAGATCGTGACGCACGAGTTCGAGAAGTCGGCCACCGACGAGCGCGCCGACATCGCCATGCTCAGCAAATCGCTGCGCGCCGACCTGCAGGCCAAGGGGCTGCAGTTCGTCGATGTCGACAAGAAGGCGTTCAAGGCTGCGTTGGGCAAGACCACGTTCTACAAGGACTGGCGCGGCAAGTTCGGCGAAGAGGCGTGGAAGCTGCTCGAGGACAACGCCGGCGCGCTGGCCTGATCCGACCATGTCGCGCCCCGAGCCTTCGACCCTCGCCAATGCGATCCGCTTCCTCGCGATCGATGCGATCGTGCGCGCTGGCGAGGGCCACCAGGGCGTGCCGCTCGGCATGGCCGAGATCGCGACCGCGCTGTATGCGCGCCACCTTAAGTTCGTGGCCGGCGACCCGACCTGGCCCGACCGCGACCGCGTCGTGCTGTCGAACGGCCACGGCTCGATGCTGCTCTACGCGCTGTTGCACCTGACCGGCTACGCGAGTTTTCCGATCGAGGAGATCAAGCGCTTCCGCGAACTCGGCGCGCAGTGCGAAGGGCACCCCGAGATCGATGCGGCGAGCGGCATCGAGGTGACCACCGGGCCGCTGGGCCAGGGCATCGCCAACGCGTTCGGCATGGCCGTGGCCGAGGCCTACCTAGCCGCGCGCTTCGGGCCGGGTCTGGTCGACCACCGCACCTACGCGTTCGTCGGCGACGGCTGCCTGCAGGAGGGCGTCGGCCAGGAGATGATCTCGCTCGCCGGTCACCTGCGCCTGGGCAAGCTCACGCTGCTCTGGGACGACAACCGCATCACCGACGACGGCAGCACCGCGTTGTCGATCAGCGAGGACGTGGCCGAGCGCTTTCGCGTCGCGGGCTGGCACGTGATCGAGGTCGACGGGCACGACCTCGAAGCCGTTTCGGCGGCGCTGGCCGCGACGAAGGCCGATCCACGGCCGTCGATGCTCGCCTGCCGGACCGTGATCGCACGTGGCCTCGCGCGGCTGCAGGGCCAGCGCGGCGGGCACAGCGCACGCCTGTATCCCGAGGACGCCGACACCGCGCGGCGCGAGCTCGACTGGCCGCATGCGCCGTTCGAGATTCCCGCGCCGGTGCTTGAGGCTTGGCGCGAGGCCGGCGCCCGCGGCGCAACCGAGCGCACCGCCTGGCAATCGCGCCACGCTGCGCTAACCGCCGCGGAACGCGCCGAGTTCGACCGCGTGATGGCGGGCGAGTTGCCCGAAGGCTGGCGCGATGTGCTGCTCGACTACAAGCGGCATGCCGTCGAGGCCGCCGATGCCGACGCGCCCGGCGGCATCATGATCTCGGCCGAGATCAACGACCTGCTGACCGAGGTGCTGCCCGAGCGCATGGTCGGCTGCGCCGACCTCGAAGCCCCGACCAGCCACAAGCGCCGCCTGACCGCCTTCACCGCCAACGACCGCAGCGGTGCCTACGTGCACTGCGGCGTGCGCGAGCACCTGATGGGCGCGATGGCCAACGGCATGGCCGCGCACGGCGGCGTGCTGCCGCTGGCCGTCACCTACCTCGCGTTCGCCGACTACGAGCGGCCGGCGATGCGCATGGCCGCGCTGATGGGCCTGCCGGTGAAGTTCGTGTTCAGCCACGACTCGATCGGCGTCGGCAAGAACGGGCCGACGCACCAGCCGGTGGAGATCCTCGCCTCGCTGCGCGCCATGCCCAACATGCTGGTGCTGCGGCCTGCCGATGCGGTCGAGGCGGCCGAATGCTGGGAAATCGCGCTCGCGCACCGCACCGGCCCCACGACGCTGGTCTTCGCACGCCAAAGCCTGCCTGCGGTGCGACGCCAGCACGTGGCCGAGAACCTCTCGCGCCGCGGCGCCTACGTGCTCGCGCAGGCCGATGGCGGCGAGCGCGCGGTGACGCTGCTGTCGACCGGTTCGGAGGTGTCGATCGCACTGCAGGCACGCCTGCAATTGCAAGCGGAAGGCATCCCCACCGCGGTGATCTCGATGCCCTGCTGCGAGCGCTTCGACGCACAGGACGACGCCTACCGGGCCGAGGTGCTCGAGCCCGGCTCGGTGCGTGTCGCCATCGAGGCCGCGGTGCGCTTCGGGTGGGATCGCTACCTCGGCGAACGCGGCGGCTTCGTCGGCATGACCGGTTTCGGCGCTTCCGGGCCCGCCGACGCCTTGTACGAGAAGTTCGGCATCACGTCTTCGGCAGCGGTCGCGGAGGCGAAGCGTCTGCTCGAGGTCGGCAGGTAACGATCCTCGCGACCGATGGAACGCCGCGAATCCGATGCGGCGGGCTGCCGAGTACCTCCGGTCCCAGGGCTGAGCGCTATCGGGTAAATCCTTAGCGATTCAAAGGGTAAGTTGGATAAGCATCCGCACAGCTTTTTCACGCTGCGGTGCCGCAAGAGCCCCGCGGAGCCGGGAGGATCTCGATGTTGAAGTTGAAAACCCCGTTCGCACTCGCTGTGGTGCTCCTCGCAATGGCATCGGCATCGAGGGCGGGCCCACCCCATGTCGACACGCTGGGTTCCGACGACGGTCGGCAAAAGCCCGACTACTACCGCGCGCAGATGATGGCGTTCCCGAACGACGCCGTGGCGCCTGCCGAGTCGCGCAATGCGCGGCAGGCATGGGCCGCACTCGGCGCCGGGCGACCGAACGGCGCGCGCGACTGGAAGCTCGTTTCGCCCGACAACAACAAGGTCGACGCGCTCGCCACCTACACCGGCCGAGCCACTTCGGTCGCCGGGCGCGTCACCGCGCTGGCGCTGACACCCGGTTGTCAGACCGACGACGCCGGCGAATGCCGCCTTTTCATGGGCGCAGCCGGTGGGGGCATCTGGGTGGCGGAGGATCCTTACGACGACGGCGCGCCGTCCTGGAAGTCGTCTTCGGCAGGCATGGCGTCTTCGGCGATCGGGTCCATCGCGATCGATCCCAAGGGCAAGGGCCGCGTGATCTACGTCGGCACGGGCGAGCAGAACCTGTCCGGCGACAGCGAGGCCGGCGTCGGCCTGTACAAGTCGACCGACGGCGGCAAGTCCTGGCAGTTGCTGCCAGCCAGCGTGCCATTCGCAGAAGGCTTGTCGATCGCGACCATCGCGATCGATCCGCGCGACTCGCGCCACATCTACTTCGGAACCGTCGCGGCGGTGCACGGCGCTGCCGCGAGTGCGAGTGCATCCCGGCCACCAGGCACGCCTGCGCTGGGCGCGTTCGAATCGCGCGATGGCGGCGCGACCTTCCAGCGCATCCTCGCGGCCCCGACGACTTTCGGTGCTGTCTACGGCGGCGTGCTGCAGATCGCGCTCGATCCCAACGATCCAAGTACGGTGTACGTCGGTGCGCTCGGCATCGGCCTTCTTCGTTCGTCGCCGGCCATTGACGGCGATGCGGCATTCCGTCTCGTCTTCGCGACCGGCCAACCGAACGACACCTACAACCGACCGGCGTTCGCGCTGGCCGACCGCGGCAAAGGCAAGACCCGCGTCTACCTCGGTGACACGGTCGACGCCACGGGCGAGTCGATGCTCTATCGCGTCGACCAGGCGCGCGTGCCCGCGGTCCAGCTCTACAACGGTTCGGCGAACGCGGGCTGGATCTCGCTTTCCAGTGCCGTCAACGGCACCCCCGGGTTCGCGAGCTACGGCTTCTGCCAGGGCCAATGCTTCTACGACATCTTCGTCGCCTCGCCGCCGGGGCAACCCGACACGGTCTGGATCGGCGGCTCGATGAATTACGACGAAATTTTCGGCAGCGCGCCGCCGCGCTCCAACGGGCGGGCGGTGATGCGATCGAAGGATGCCGGCGTCCACTTCGCAGACATGACCCGCGACAACCGCAGCCCGGCCGAGGGCATGCACCCCGACCAGCACGCGATCGCCTTCTCGGCGGCTCGACCTGACGTCGCCATCATCGGCTCGGACGGCGGCGTCGTGCGCACCGACGGGCGCTATGTCGACGCCTCGTCGTCGTGCGCCTCGCGAGGGCTGGCAGGCGCCGATCTCGCGGATTGCCAGACCTGGCTCGCAGGCATCCCTGCGCGCATCGACAGCCTCAACGTCGGCCTGAGCACGCTGCAGTTCCAGAGCGTCTCGCTCAATCCGCGCGACCCGTTCGGCGAGTGGATGGGCGGCTCGCAGGACAACGGAACCTGGTCTTACGGCACGAAGGGCAACAAGTGGTTCGAGTCGATCGGCGGCGACGGCGGCCAGTCCGGCTTCGACGCGGTGAACACCGACATCCGGGTGCACACGTACTACGGCGCCCAGCTCGACGTGAACTTCCGCGGCTCGCTGCCCTCGGGCTGGAACTGGATCGCCGATCCGCTTCTCGCCTCCAACGAGGCCAGTGCGTTCTATGTGCCGATGATCACCGACCCGGTGTTGGGCGGCTCGATGTTCGTGGGTCTGCAGCACGTGTTCCGCACCCAGGACAACGGCGGGGCTCAGGCGTATCTCGAACAGCACTGCAACGAGTACACCGGTGACTTCAAGGTCGTTTGCGGCGACTGGCAACCGCTGGGCGCCGATTTGACGGGCACGGCATTCGGCACGGATGACCGCTCCGGCCGCTGGGTGGTTGCGGTCTCCCGAAGCACGGCCGACCGCGGCACCTTGTGGGCAGCGACCTTCCGAGGCCGTCTGTTCGTCTCGCGCAATGCCGATGCCGCCCAACCCGCCGCGGTCGCGTTTCGGCGCGTCGACTCGGCGGCCACGCCGCGTCGGGTGCCGAGCGACATCGTCGTCGACCCTGCGGATGGCGGACACGCCTGGGTCGCGTATTCGGGCTATGGCGCCTATACGCCCGGCGCCCCCGGCCACGTGTTCGAACTTCGCGCGACGCCGAACGGCGTGACGACCGCAGACATCAGCTACAACCTCGGCGACATGCCCATCACCAGCCTCGCGCGCGACGACGCCAGCGGCGATCTCTACGCTGCAACAGACTTCGGTGTGCTGCGATTGCCAGCCGGGCAGGGCGCGTGGGTCGCGGTGGGCACGGCGTTGCCTGCGGTCGCTGTTTACCACCTCACACTGTCGCAAACCGGCAGGGTGCTCTACGCGGCCACCCATGGGCGCAGCGTGTGGAGCCTCGACCTGCGCTGAAAAGGCGCTGAGCGCGGCAGCCACCCGGCGATCGAAGGCGAGAAGCTGGCGACGGGGCGCTCCTCGCGCCGGCGCCGACTGCGGTAACGACCGCTGCGCGATCCCGCCTGCGGCAAATGGCGAAGCCGTGTCGACCATCGGATTGGGGAGGCGATCACCTCGCTTCCGCCTGGATACTGCATCCGTCGAATTCAGGAACGGTGCAGGTACATCGACGGCGCCGCAGTCTCCGTGGTCCAGTGGTTGGAGCCCAACATGTCATCCGATTTCTGGTCGGGATGCCGCACTGCGAGTTCGCTGCCGGGCCCGAGCCGCGTCAGTTCGCCGGAGCCATGTCGCTGAACGCGGTCGGCGACATCGGCTGGTGTGCCTGCGGGCTCATGCTGATAACCTTTTGCTGCAAGCGGGTGATCTGGCTGCGCAGCTTCGCGGTCGCCGCGAATCTCGCCTTCATCGCCTATGGTTGGTTCGGAGATATCGCGCCGGTGATGACGCTGCACGTTGTCCTGCTGCCGATCAACCTGATGCGCCTTGCGCAGGTGCTTCAAGACAGGAATCGGCAGCGGAAGCTGACTCCACCAAACTGAACAAGCCGGGTTCATAGGGGCAGGGTTGAAGACCGACAAGTTATCGAGTGGTGGGAGGAGGATCGAAAACGCTTGGGAAAACCAAGCGTTGACGCCAGTTCCGTTCAACCAGCGAGGACGAGTTCCTGCAAGGGTCAGACCAGTGCTTGCGTAGGTTCCAAGGCTCAGGGTGTTTCCTGCAATGTGAACACCGATGTGTCGGAATTTGTTGCGACGCTCCGAGACAAGAAAAAAGCCCTAGAGCGTTGATTCTCTAGGGCTTTCGAGACGGTCTCGGATTGCGCGAGACGTCTTGTGCCTAGAACCATAACCGTTCCCGGTTTTGCACCCATAAACGATGCACTTCCCCTCGTCCAGCTGGCGGCTCTGGTTCAACCCGTACGTCGACTTGGAATGATAAGAGTGCACTTTATCTGGCGCACCCGCATATCCGTTCAGTTTGTCGTAGCCCGCTCGCTAACGAAGCTTCGGACTCCAGGGTACTTGTCACCGGTGCCGCAGTACTGAGACTGTTCTCCTACAGGCGCAGGAGGTGCTTGGCCGCCCCGAAGTTCGGGGCATACTCCATCGCCACCGCGCCGAAGTCAGCCGCGATGTCTGGCTGCAGGTGTGACGTGTTCGGCGCGTTGTACTCCTTGGTGTTCGACGATGCGAACACTATCGGCGCCGTGAGGCCAGCCGATCGGAGCTGTTGAGCTGCTTCGAGGTATGCCTCGACTACGACGCAATCCTTCATGGACTCCTTGCCCTTGCGCGCAGGCGTCCGTGGTGCGTTCACACGTGCAAATGCTCGCCCCGCCACACCAGGGTTGCTCGGCACTTTCCAGGCGATCGTCTCCCATCGACCGAGCACAAGACGCGCCCGAGTTACGTGCCCGTGAAGGTGGGAGGTAGGCAGAGCGCCCAATGCGCCAAAAGCCGTGGCGACGTCGTGGATGCGTTGGGCCTGCGCTCGAAACTTCGTGAGCTTGTCCTCCGCCTCCTGCTGGACTTCCGGCACATTGGACGCGAGTTCGATCGCAACCTGGGCTGCCATCAGAACTACCAGATCAGCGTTCGTCTCGGCCGCCGCCAACAGCACAAAACCCGCACTGGTGTCGGTCAGCTTGACGGTTTCGCGCGTGATGTCGCGGATGACGTCTAGAACTGTGCAGGTATCGACACACAGGACTGGTGCGCCCAGCGCCACCAGGTCGCTGATCTCAGCGGGCCCGAGACTCATGAGCGTGATTGGTCGTATTTTTGGAGCAGCCCCAATGCGAACTCGTAGTCGATGGCAAGTTCGTGCGCCGTGTCGCTGGGCCAGCCCTCAACCTCCGACAGCCATCGCGCCAAGCGATCGGAGTCAAGACGTGCCGAAGTTTGATGGGCCGCGATCAAGAACTCGAACCACCGCTCCTGGTCCTTCGGGTGGCCCGCGCCCGTGGATTTGTTTGCCAGATTTGAAAAGCGTTGCAGCGACGCGGCGGGGGCAGCCTCCATCCAGTCCTCGAGCGTCTGCTGCGATGACGTCACGTCCACGATGAAGCCACCCGCAGTAGCGGCCGGCTGTGCCACCCTGTCCACAAAGTCTTGAAGGATGGCGTTGTACTTCGTGATGCCTAGTTCGCCGACCTTGCGCGGCACGATGTTTGCGACACGGTACCCGTCCTCCTCCTGCCACAGAACGAGGCCGGCCTCGTCGATTTCATCTACCGGCTCCCGCACCAGTGCGATTACATCCTCCTGCTTCAGGGTATAGCTCTTGACGTCCTGTTCTCGCTCGGCGTCGTGCCGCCAGGGAGCCTTCACCTGCGACAAGATGTGGTCGCGAATCGAGACCGAAGCTGATCGGGTGCGGAGGTGTAGATCTCGGAAGACCTCGAGGTTCGTTCTACTCATGTCGGGATACCCGGTTGGCGCTACACATGATGGTACGACGTCGAGCCGGTGGCCAGCGGAGTACCTGCATCCCGTAGCTGGCCGCTCCTTGGCCTACCAGGTGGGCCGCCACAACTTCCCGCTTCGCTTTTGAACGCGTGGCTTGCTGCGTCACGCAGAGCTTGTGTCTGGTGTCTGGTCAAATGTCGAGACCGGCATCGACATAGGACCACACATGGCACGTACCATCTACGAAAAGCCGACTCGGGCTCTCCTCAAGGACATGCTCAAGGACATGGGCCTGAAGCCGGGCCAGGTTTTCACGACGTCGCGGACCATCGAGTGGTTCAAGCAGCACTACCCAAAGTTGCAGCCGAACAGCATTCGCGCGCACTTGGTTCAGGCGTCGACGAACGACCGTAGCCGCCTGCACCACCCGTCGACGAACGCAAGCGACGACCTGCTGTTCAAGGTGGATTCCGGCCAGTTCAGGTTGTACGAGCCCGGCAAGGACCCGGCTCCGATCCACGAACTCGTCCAGGGAGACGTCGCACGCGAAGAGGAGATCGCCGCCGCTGCCGAAGATGAGGACGCCGCCGAGGCGCAACCAGGATCGTCCGAGTTCCTGCTTGAGCGTGACCTTCAGCGGTATCTTGCCGAGAACCTGGAGTGCATCGAGCCCGGGCTGAAGCTCTATGAAGACGATGACATCCGCGGGTTCGAGTTCGAGGCTGGCGGTGGCCGACGCATCGACATCCTGGCGATCGACAAGACCGGTGCCTTTGTCGTGCTCGAGCTCAAGGTGTCCAAGGGCTACGACCGTGTGGTCGGCCAGTTGCTGCGCTACGTCAATTGGGTCCGCCAGAACCTGGCCGATCCCGGCCAGCGCGTGCGCGGCATCATCGTTTGCCGGACCATGTCCGACGATCTGCGTCTGGCGTGCGCGAGCATCAAGGACGTCGAACTATTCGAGTACCAGCTTTCCGTGAGCGTCACAAAGGTGCCTGCGCTGGAACTACCCGGCCTCTGAGGTGCAACCATTGCCGCGTGATCTGGGCGTCCAGGAATCGTTGGTGTCTCTGCTGCAACGCTTCGAGAATGATGCGTCTGCCCCTCACTCAGGTCGGCGCTCGACCTTCTTCCCGGCGCCGCGCACGCTCATGGCTGATGCCTCAACCTACGAGGTGAAGGTAGGTGCCGAAGGCTTTGGCTGCAGGAACGATTGCAGCTGATGCAGCGAAACCGGCGGCGATGGCGTTGAACCGACCTGCCTTCTTTGATGCATCTCGAAGTTCTTGGTCCATGTCATACCCGTGCGGAAAGTCCACCCGCGCCGACCGAGCCCAATAGACGGCTGAAACTGCGGCGAGAAGCGCCGCTGCACAGTCGAACCAAATTCCGCTCACCATGTCGTCACCTCGTTGATTTTCCAGCGCGAACGTTCGATCGGTACTCAATCGACTCGATATTGGACGAGTGCTGAGTGCTGCTGTCAGGCAGCCCAGTCAGCGGACCGCGTACTCTTTTACCAACGTACGCAGTCTAAGGCGCGTCTGCGCTGAGCATCCGCTCTTGGGTCACGGCGCTGCGCAGACTCTTCATGAGGTGCCACAGAGCAATGACCTCGGGGTGTACCGCCCGGTCAAGCGACCTACCAAACGCGGCGAGCTGGCTGTCGAACAGCTGTCGGCCTCGGGCAGTGTTCGACGCCCTTCGGAGCCAGGCCTGCGACGGCAGAATGACGCGCTCGAGCCTCACTGGTGGTACCGAGTTCGCCATCACCAGGCCCGCTGGGTCAAAGTCAAAGAACCCCCAGATGGGCTCTGTGCGCCCCTTGACTACTTCCGCGGCGTCCTTGTTCGGCAGCCCCATGTCTCCGCTGTAGATAGCGAGCACGTCCAAGCCACGGCGGTCAATCCAGGCGTAGGCCTCCAAGGCCCGGAATGTCTCCAAGTTCTCCACCACCAGCAGGCGTTGACAGGTCACGCGGAGGGCCTGCTCCGTCGTCAGAACGAGGTATGAGCCCTGTGGTGCGTACAGCTCGTGCCCGTCGAGCGTGCATCTGCCGAGGCACTTGACGGCCACCGAATTTGAGTGCGGTGCGACGCTGAGGCTCTTCTCAGACATCCCGCCAAACGCTGCGGAGTCCGCCCGCGTGGCGTCTGCACCCAGGAAAGCGACCGGCAGGTCATGGGCGCGCAGCAAACGCTCCGCCGCTTCATAGTGGTCAGCGCGGTACTCGACCTGGCTTCCAACCGCGGTGCCCAGGCTGTAGTGGTCGCAGAAGAACCTCGCAGCGTCACCGGCGCGCCGTCGTTCCGGGCGCTCGCTCACGAGACGCTGCAGGTAGGTAACCTGAACGGCCGAGAACGACATCAGGCCGCCTCCGTCAAGGCGCAGCGCACCTCGATGTCGTAGAAGCGCTCGTTGATGGGGAACGGGTCAAGGTCGTCCCGCTGCACGAACTCGACGCGGAAGCCGTTGCCCTTGAGCTGAAGACAGGCGAACATCAGCCACGCCACATCGGGCACGTCCGCAAGTTCGAGTCGCCCGCGCTTCCACGCCAGGAGGGAGACGGGCTCGGTCGCCGACGCCGCCTGCGCCGTGAGCTCACGCAGTGCCACCTGTTGGGGGTCAACCACCTCTTCAATTTCGTTGTCGTCCTCGAGGAGCAACTGCGGACCAAGGTCAGCCTCAACCGTCGCCATCGTGGGCTTGGTCGGCATCTTGGCCACGGCAGCGAGCAGCCCGTCCCAGGCCGCCGGCTCCATGTCGGCGACATCCGGCTGCGGCCGAAGCTCGACGCGCTCGGGCCTGAACAGCGCCGTGTCCGCTTCCTCATCGACCGCCAGCTCCCAGCCGTCGGAGGTCTTGTTCCGCGCGAGCCACAGTGCGAAGCGCGACAGGCGCTTGAGGCGCACCTCCATCAGCTTCGCCTCGAACAGGCGCTTGCTGATGACGGCCTGCGCGTCCTTGATTTGGGATGTCCACTGCAGTCTTCTCGCTGCCAGCCGTCTCGTGACGAGCAGGCGAACCTGCGGCAGGCCAGCAGCGATGGCTTCATCGGCGACGCGATCGACGAAGACATCGATGGCCTGAACGTCCTGAAGGAACAGCTTCACCTGCTGGGCGTAGTACCTGTTCTGCCGAAGCTTGGAGTTCAAGTCATCGACGTTCCCGTACTGCGTCGAGATCAGCGAGTGCAGCAGCGTCAGGTTGTGCTCGATGGAGTACGCAATCTCGACGATCGACTCGTCCAGAGCGGCCTGGAGCCGACCAGCATCCCTGGTAGCGCCTGCCATCTTCAGCCGGCGCAGCTCTCTCCACTGCTCCTGAGCCTGCTGCATGGTGCCGGAGACACGACGCAGCGCTTGGAATGCCTGGTAGCTCGAGAAGTAGTCGGCCATGAACTCCCGCAGCCGAGGGTTCAGCCGGTAGCTGTCCTCGTCGTAGGGCTTCAGGACGTTCAGGTTGAAGAGCGCCTCGATACCGGAGTTGCGCTGCCTGTCGTCACCGGACACCGATCCCTCAAACGCCTCCGCAACGAGGTCGGCGTGCTTTGCAAGCCCGGCCAGTAGCCGTTGGACCTGGTCGCCACGCTCGCTCACGATGGGGCTCCCTCGCCCGCGTTGGCCTCGTCGACCAGGTCTTCCTGCACCTCCTCGCGGTCGTCGACCTCTGTGTCCGGCACGACCTTGTTTTCGTCGAGGAACTGCAGCACTGCGTAGAGCTGCTCAATCTTGCCGGTGACCTGGTAGGCGCCTGTGTCCTTGTTCGCGAGCACCACATAGCCATCACGGGCGAGATGGTCCAGCAACCGGCGAAGGTTCTCGTGGTTCGTGTTGCGCATCGCCGCGTTGGTGATGACGCTCAACAGCCCCTTCAGCTGGGTTTCCAGCATGCTGGACTGGGACACCGCAGCCTCCAGCTGGTACAGCACGATGTATTCGCCCGGGCTCAACTGCACGCGCCCGGCGTCTGCCTGACGGATGAAATCAAGCAGGAGCACGGCCGGGCCGTACTCGTCACGGAACTTGAGAAGCTCGTTCTTGATCTGGGTGATTTCTTTCTGGCCGATGTGGTCGTGCGCGAGGAAGAAGGCGCCTTCGTCGCCGAGGCGCGCCAGACGCATGCCGAGGCTCAGCAGCCAAGCATCAACCTCCTCACGCTCGGAGGTGTCCCCGAGCAACTCGAACTCCATGCGGTAGCGGACTGGGCAGATGTACTCGCCGGCCAGGAGCAGCTTCAGCAATCTGGCGTTCATGACAGCACCTCCTCGGCATCGGGCTGCTTGGGCTCAATGTTCGCCAACGCGCCAAGCGGGCTGTACTCACGAATGCGCCCCTTGTCTTCGAACAGATAGCGCTGCGAGAACATGGCCTGCTGCGCTGGGCCCAGCTCCGGCGATGCCGTCACCACGTCGATTCGGTTGTCTTGCAGCATGTGCATCAGCGCCAGGAAGTTCTTCGGGTCGAACTTCCCGACCTCGTCGGTGACCCACGGCACGTGGACCGGTTCAGCGCCGCGAATGGTGTTCAGCAGCGCCGTCATCAACGTGATGAGCACCAGGGACGTGAGGCCCTCGGAGGAGATGTTCTCCAACTCGCTGGCGCGCTTGAATTCCTTGCGCTGGCCGTTGTCGGTGACGCTGCCGTTGAGGGTGATGTGGGAGGACAGATTCACTTCCACACTGCCGTCCGAGCTGAGGACGCTGACGAAGTCACCGAGTGCCCGAGCGGTCTCGTCGGGCGGTAAGTCCCGGGTGTAGTCCTTGCCGAACTCGTTGGCATGCTGGCGGACGATGTCGTCCATCCGCGCGAGCTTCTTGTAGAAGCCCAGGTTCTCGAAGTTCGTGATGATGTCCAGGCGCAGGTCCTTGATGCGCTCGAAGCATCGCACTTCGTTGAGGCCGTCCTGCAGGCGGCGATTGAAGGCCGCGACCTCCTTCTCGAAGGACTGAATCGCCTTCTGGAATGCGCCGATGTTGGCCAGCAGCGTCTTCAGCGTGATGTTGACGTCGTTGGCAATCTGCGGACCGATGAGCTTGTAGCAGGTGCAGAGTTCCGCGGCCCGACTGATATCGCTACCCTCCAAGACACGCTGCAGGCTGGCCTCGACCAGTTCTTTCACGGCGTTGTCCCTGGCGGTCAGCGCTTGGCGGATGGTTGAAGCCCGTTTGGTAACGGCTTCGGCGGCCTTGGCCAGCGCGTTGCGGTCCGCCTGCACCTTGCCGCGAAGCTCTCTCGCCGTCGTCTTGATGTCGATGACAGATTCGCCCGTGGCTTGGTAGTCTCCGAACTCCACGTCGAGCCCATCGAGCACTTCCACCTCATCGTCGACGTCTTCCAGTCGCTTGCGATTGCCATCGACTGCCTTGTCGAATTCCCTGGTGGCGATCTCGGCCTTCCCATCGGATTCCGTGAGTTTCGTCGTCTGCTGTCGCGAGGCCTCGGCGGCTCGCAGCGCTGCGTTCTTGAGGGTCTCGACGCGAGCTACGCCGCCGGCGGTTACCCAGACTCGCCACCTGGCGACCAAGGGTTCCTTTTCCTCGCGTACGCGCACGTCTTCGCTCACGGCCGATGCACGCCCTTTCAGTTCGGCCAGGCGCTCGACGTCTACCCCTGCAGCGCTCAGGTGCTCCGTCAGTTGCGCGGCAATGCTCTTGAGGGTGGCTTGCAGCTCTGTGCCGAGGCGCGTGATGTTTCCGTCGATGGCAGCGATGGCAGTGTCTTGCAGTTTCTTGGCGCTCGTGCGCTGACCATCGTGAGCCGCCTTGATGGCAGTCAACTGCTCATCGAGCTCCCGCTGCAGATTGCGCAGTTGCGACCTGAGCGTGTCGATTTCACCTTTGAGCCGGGCGAGCTCCGAGGTCGCCAGCGCCACGGCGTTGCGCTTCTCGGTCTCGACTTTGAGTTTGGCGGTAGCGAGCGCGTTCTTCAACGTTTCCGTCTGGCCGTCCAAAACACCCAGGCGAGCTTGGGCGATGCCCACAGCCTGCTCCGCGTCCTTGAGAACACGACCCTTGCCGGTGAGCGCGTCCTGCAAGCCACGCCAGTGCGCCTCTGCTGCCGCGCCGCGAGCTTCTGCGGCCTCCAGCGCCTTGCGTGCGAGGTCATCGTCGACCCAGTCGGGCGAGGCGATGACGCCAGTGCTGAGTTGCCAGCCGTAAACCGTCTGGGCTGCGTCCTCAACAGCGGTCGGGTTGAGGTCGTCCCGCTCCAGTAGCGCGGGATTGATGACCTTAGCCAGGGTCCGTTTCCATGCATCGTCCTCGTGCTCTCGGAGCACAGCCAGGAAGGTTCCAGGGTTGGGTGACAGCAGTGCGCGCGCCGCATCAGCGGCGGCGCTCGCTGCGTCGAAGTCCACCTTTGCCGCGCGGATGGACTGTTCATGGTCAGAAAAGGACTGCCTTGCTGCCACCTCTGTGGCGGTCGCACGAGAGAGCACTTGTTGGACCGTGCCACGGTCCTCCGTGTGAGTCTGGAGCTTTTCGTTGGACTGCTCTACCGCTCGCAGTGCGGCATCCGATGCGGCCGGTGAGGACTTGCGCGCCTCCCACGTACCCCGCTGCTCAAGGAGTGGCTCCAGCGCTTCGTCGAGACCGCGTTTGCGCTCTGCCTGCAAAGCACTGGCTTCCTGCCTGGCGGTCTCTTCTGCGGCGGCGATCTGCTCAAGCGTCTGCGTCAGCCGGTCGCGATGGGGCTGCTTCTCTTGCTCTAGTGCCAGCTTGCGCTCGGTCGTCGCCGTGCGGGCCTCCTGCTCCATGCGCGAGTACTTCGCGGTGGCGTCCGCGTGCGCCGCCTCGGCTGCGGCCACCTGTTCGTCCAGGGTCTTCTTGCTTAGCCGAAGGCTCGGCAAGTCCTGAACCTGGGTCTCCCAGTGAGCAGCACGCTGGGTTTCGTAGTGCTCGGCAAGTCCAGCCTCTTCGTCGTACTCAGCCTTCGCAGCCGCAGCTCCGGAACTTGCGCTGGACGCCGCCTGCGCCAGGGTTGCTCGTTCGAGGGTCTGCGCTGCCAGTGCCGTAGTTCTGGCAGCAACCATGGCTGCGATGGCCTTGGTGAGCTCGGTCTTCTCCGTGGTCCGCGCTGCTTTCACTGCGCCCACGTCTGCTCGACGGGCACGGAACCGAGCTTCTGTCGCTCGGTGGTCCTTCAGGTCATCCTCGAGTTCGGCGATCTGCGGTGCCAGTTTGAACGCGTCTGCACAGGCATCCCGGTTCTTCAACCAGCGTTCGATGGGTCCGCGGCCTTGCTTGAAGGTGAGCTTTGCTCGCTCGGAGCCTTGCCCCAGGTCCAACTGCACCAAGCCGACCGCGACCTGGACGATGTCCGAGAAGTTGATGTGCTTCTTGACCATTGCCGCGACAAGACGGTCCAAGTTGTCGAGCTGCTTCGGCCCGAAGGACCACTCGACGCCGTACCGGCGCAAGCGCTCCTTGTCTTTCGACATCGCTGGCGTTCTGAGGATGACCGCCCGGTACTCGGATGTGGACAGCTTGCTGGTTGTCTGGATGCCGAGCGCGGTGGCCTTGAGCTGGGTTTCGTCGTCGCTCAGGAAGCGACCCTCGTCAACGAAGAGCTCCTTGCGGAACCCGCAGCGGTAGAGCCTGTAGACCGGGACGTCGTGGTCGTCGCTCCGGCGCCGAATGACAGCAAGCCTGATGTCTTCGTCGGCGTCGGAGCCGCGCTGGTACTCGAAGGCGATCACGCTGAAATCCGTCGGGAGCACGAAGCGAACCATGGGCTCTTGCCCCTGACCCGTCGAAACGATTTGGCTGGGCAGGTGTCCGAAGAAGAGGGGCAGTATGCGCAGCGTCGTCGTCTTACCGACGCCGTTGTCGCCGAGAACAGCTGCCCCGCCTCGGGGGTCGATGGCGGTGATGCGGCCACTGGGCACATGCATGTTGGTGCCTGCGTTTACGAGCACCATGCGGCGCAGCTGGTATTTCATGTTCTATCCCTGAAGCTCACTGACGCCGGACGCCGCCTGTCATGCGGACAGGCATCACTATGGTACGCCTAAAAGCTGTATGCATATACTTACTAGCTTCGTGCAGAATACCAGACATGACACGCGCTAAAGCATCGCCGCCTGCCAAACCGCCGGCACGTTGGGGGCAGGAGAGACGCCTGGAGTTCATCGACTTCCGCCTGCGCTGGGAAGGCCGATTGAATCGCAGCGACCTGATGGCGTTTTTCGGGATCTCAGTACCCCAAGCTTCGCTGGATATCGCTCGGTATCTTGAGGCTGCTCCTACAAACCTCACGTACGACCGAAGCGCTCGCGTCTACGTGGCAACCGACGCGTTCAAGCCGCTCTACTCGATCAGTAGCCCTTCGAGATACCTCAGTGAACTACTGGCCTTCGAGGCGGGAATCCTACAGCCGGAAGCCAGCTTCGTTGGATGGAGACCGCCGTCTGCGCATGTCCCCGCACCGGGAAGAACGCTGGACGCCGGAGTATTGTTCGCGCTCCTCCGCGCGATTCGAGAGCGTTCGGCGGTTCGTCTGCTCTACCAGTCATTCCAGAGGCCGGATCCAACGACGAGGACGCTTTCTCCGCATGCCTTCGCGCACGATGGATTCAGATGGCACGTCCGCGCCTACTGCCACACGCGCCACGAGTTTCGGGATTTCGTGATTGCCCGGATGCTCAAGGTCGAATCGTCCGATGAGACTTGGCACGGACCGGAGGACGATCACGACTGGCATGCTCATGTTGAACTTGTGCTCGCACCCAACCCCAAGCTGTCAAAGCCGCATCAGCGTGTGGTCGAGCTTGACTACGGCATGACGGACGGAACCGTGGGGCTGGCCTGCCGGCAAGCGTTGGTCTTCTACGTTCTTCGACACCTCGGCCTCGACGAAGAACGCGCAAACGATCCGAAGGCTCAGCAGGTTGTGCTCAAGAACCGGAGGCTGGTTCAGAAGCACCTCAAGGCCGCTGAGCCGGCCTGATCCATTCCGGCGGTCCGCATCACCTACGCTGGCTGCTCCGCCATCACCTCGGGGAAGAGCATGCGCACGAGGCCGTCGTGTGTCTTGTCAGGCGTGTATGCCGAGTCGCCTGCCTTGATGCGCGCCTTGTACTCCGCCACCTTGGCCGCCCACTTGCCCGATTGATCCTCCCTCCGGATGAGATCCGCTCGCCCGTAGGCCTTGAGCGCGCCTCGGAAGTAGTGCAGGTACTCGCGCAACCCTGGCTCAACGTGGTGGGCAATCTGGATGAAGTTGGAGTAGTCCCAACCGATGACGCGGCCGTGCTTCGTCGAGTACAGCACGTTGAGCAGCCCCTTTGGCAGCATCGCCGCGTACTCCGGCAGTGGGCCCCCAGCACTGGCAAACTCGCGTCTCAGTTCACCCCAGATGTTGTCGTCGGCTTCGCGCGTCGTCACATAGGCGGTGTACCAAGCCTCGAATCTGTCGCGCAGCGCTTGCAAGTGGGCCTGCCGACGCGCCTCTGCCTCGCGGGCGAGTCGTTCCCGCTCACCGTCGAAGTCGAAGTGGAAGGCCCGTTGTTTCGGCTGGTCGAACGTCAGCGTGTCGAACGGGACCATCTCCCGCTGGAGCTCGCTCACGCCGCCGCCAGTAGTCGGGGCCGCCCAGATGCAATCGAGCAGGAACCGGCCTTGCTCGAGCGATGCATCGCGCGTACGCGTGTTCACGACGAACGCATTGCGGTTGTTGTTGTAGAAGACGTCCTCCTGGGTGAGGCGTCTCGCTCCCATGTTGAAGTTTGCGAAGACCCAGAAGAGGAGGCCTCCTTCTTGGCGATAGAACTCCCGCCGTTGCGCGATGACGTTGATGTAGGTGGTCGACAGCTGAATCTCGAAGGCAACCCGCATCCCATTGAAGGTCGCGCGAACGTCCGGCTTGCGCCACTCTCCTGAGAACTCGCCAGTCCATCGCCCCTCGACGATAACGTCCGAGAACCTCGGATCCGCTTTCAGGCAAGAGGCGATCCATGCCTTCATCTCCAGATGCAGCCAACTCTCCTTGACGCCGTTGTACTTGCGCGCGTTGATTTCCTCCTGCGACAAGAGGCCCCGGGTCACAGCAGAACATCGACCATCCTCCAGCGAGTGGCGGAAGAAGAACTTCCGCCCCTCCGGCCGCGATACGAGGTACACCGGCGTCATGCACATCGAGCAGAGGAATCGCGGCTTCTCCAGCTTCAGGTCCGTCTGCAACTGCATCCGAAGCTGCAGCGCCTTCTCGTAGTCGTCGCCGATGACGTCGGCATGCCGTTCACACCGGCCACTCGAGAGGTCGAGAAGTTCGGCCACCTCCGGATCGGCCACGGCAAAAAGGCCCAATGCCTTCGGGAACGTGGCAGGGCCTGAGTCGTTCACGCGTGCCCCGTCAACCAGAAATCCTGCAGACGTCCGCAAATCAACCGGCGTCTTGTGCCAGTTGTCGTGCCCCTGGATGCGCGCCGCCGCCTCCAGCGCTGCCGCGTGCTTGATTGGCACGCCGAACGTCGCGATGAGGGGCCTGAGCCGCTTGGCCAAGCCCTTGACACTCTCGCTCGGTGAGGGGGCAAGCGCCTGGATAACAGCCTCCGCGAAAGGCGTCGAGACCCTCGGCACTTTGACTCGCAGGAAGGTGCACAACGCTTCCGCTTGCTGACCCGCGGAAGGATATACGCCGGCGCGTGGCGCCGAATCTGGACTGACCATTGATGAGCTCCGTCGAAGAAAGCACCCAAGGACGACACGCGTTGTCCGGCTTTCTGAGAGTTCACCAAGCCGGTATCGGAACTGCTGTCTGGACTTCACCGTGCCGGACAAGGTCCGGTGCGTGCACTGATGGGCGCCTAGAGCCCACGGTTCTGCTAGAACCGCATGAGCATCCTACGGACGCACGCGTGTGCGTGTCAAGACCGCTGCCACAGCAGGATCGGCAGGTTCAGTTCGGCGCGGCTGCGCTGTTGACCCGCGCACGTTGTCATGACGCGACGCGGTTTTCTACAGGCGCAAGAGTCTTGCGCCACGCGAAAGCGGTTCTTGCCAGGTGTGCCTGCACACTCCGACACTGTGTTCCTCGAATCGAAATCGACACGACCCACATGGCAACGAAGATCGTCACGAAGCAGTCCTTCAGTGAGTCTCTGCAGTCCAGCGGCAAGGATCTTTGGCAACACGCGCTCTCCGGACCTGGCGAGAACGAGGATCCGTTGGTCACCGCCAGATGCTGCTTTCGTAGCGCCGCCGACTTGGCGGGCGTCGGCGATGTCGCCGATGGAGGCAAGGCCCAGTTCGAACTATGGTGGACAAACTGTCCATCACAGGGTCTGCCCGTGCTGCTATGGGATCGCTGGGAGTGTCGCGGCCTGACGCGAGCAGAGTACGGGGCCTGCCTGCAGGAATTGACGGACTCGCCGTTGTCGTTTGATCGAGTCCTGGACGATGCAGAGTGGCTCGGCGATGTTCCTCCGCCGCGCCCGTTGCCGACGTGGAAGTACCACCCTGAGCGGTTCAAAGGAACCATGCCGTTTGCAGAGCCTATCACCCTGATTGGACGGCAGTGCAAGGGCAACCCCACGGTCGATACCCTCAACCAGTTGGTTGAAGCCTGGCAGGACGCCGACTCGCACGGCTTCGCCGCGCGGCCTCTGCGCGCTCGAGTCCACAGTCCGACCCGCAACTCGCGTCGGCTGTTCCGCATCCACGACATGCTGATGTTCTACGCGGTGTTCAGCGCGAACGGCCGGCAGATCTTCGACATTCCCACCAAGCTCGGCGAGATGTTCCGGCGCACGGATGTCGACGACATCACCGCGGAAAGCATCAAGGTGCCGTACCCAGGCATCTATCTGCACTTCGGTCCTCAACCAGACCTTGCGTTCGAGCCAGGCTGGACCCCAGAAGGCGCCTACGTCTACGACATGCAGGGGTCGTGGGACAGCGAACGAGTTCTCCAGTTCTGCGTCGTGTCGGCGCCCAGCAGCCTGGAGGACTATCGCGAGTTCGACATCAACATCGAGCCTGTCTACACGCAGTCCATTGGACCGAAAGAGATGAAGATGACGCTCGGCGAGGCTGTTGAGATCGTGCTCGCCGAGAAGCTCAACGAATTGCGCAAACAGGTCACCGAAGAGCCCATGGCAAAGCTCGACGATGAAACGAAGCAACTCGCCGCCGAACACGGCGTGCAACTGGTGTCAGGGCAGGCAAGACTGGCTGCGCAAGAACTGGACGCCATGGCCCCGCAGCACAAGTCCTACCTGGAGATGCTCAAGCTCATCGTCAACTCCTTGGCGTACCTGACCGCGTACCCGAAGGACATTGAGACACAGTGGCCGGCTAACACGCCGGCGCACCTACTCAAGGATCTGAGCAAAACCGACAACCGCAACGAGCGACAGCGCATTCAGTCGAAGCTCGCGTCCCAGGGGTTCACACCCGTCCACATTTGCGGCCGCCGCCTGGCTGGAGAGCTTGAGCTTCAGGCAGCGGCGAACAGCAGCGGCGAGCGGCATTCGGCAGCGCACTGGCGTCGCGGTCACTGGCGTCGTCAGCCACATGGGCCTCAGAACGCGCTCCGGAAGCTTGTGTGGCTGCTCCCGACCTTGGTGAATCCGGGCAAAGCGGCTGACGAGGTTCCCGGCCACCTCTACCTTGTCGGCTGAGCCACTCGGAACGCTGCAACTGATTTATTTGCGGGATCGAACGTCACGGCTACACAGCAGTCCCCGTGGGAATGACTGCTGCTTGTCACAGCGAGGCGGCAATGAGTGCCTTTAGTTGCGGCTCGTGGTCCGCAGCGCCGGTTCCTGGGTAGCGGGCTGCCTCCGCACGAAGCGCCTTCAAGTAGCCCACCACGATTTCATCGGCAACATCGCCGGGGCAGTCCTTGAACAGGTAGTCCACGAACTTGCGTGACTCTTTCAAGAAGTTCCCGCCCGGGTCCACAGACAGCCGCCTACGCGCACTCCGATGCACGACCGTACCCGTTCTTTCCACACGAACTGCCATTTTCTGCTTGTCATTCATGGCTGTGCTTTCCACAACTGATTCCGGACTTCCGTCAGGGATGACCTGAAGTGAACCGCACCGGCTTTCGAGGAGGCCTGTTGGCGTGAGTCAAACCGGCGTGGTCTGACTTCTTTTGGCTGTTCGGACTTTCATTATTCCAGCCCCCCGCAGGGGCCGCCGGAGGCCCCCCGGTTGGGCCATGTACTCATGGTTCAACCCTCCTGCAGCGCCGCCGACTGGGCGGGCTTGGTTGTGATCGAGGCCTGATCTTGTTGGCGCCAGTAGTTCGCTTCGGCTTCGGCCGGAGGGATGTAGCCGATGGGCTCAAGCAAGCGATGGTGGTTGAACCACGAGACCCACTCGAGGGTCGCCAGCTCGACCGCCTCGCGCGTCTTCCAGGGCCCGCGTCGGTGGATGATCTCGGCTTTGTACAGCCCGTTGATCGTCTCGGCCAGCGCGTTGTCGTAGCTGTCGCCGGTGCTGCCCACCGAGGGCTCGATGCCGGCTTCGGCCAGCCTCTCGCTATAGCGGATGGACACGTATTGCGAGCCCCTGTCGCTGTGATGCACGAGCGCCCCGTCACGCTCGCGCCGGCGCGCGTACAGCGCTTGCTCCAGCGCGTCGAGCACGAAGTCGGTCTGCATCGAACTGCTGACTCGCCAGCCGACGATGCGCCGCGCGAAGACGTCGATGACGAAGGCCACGTACACGAAGCCCTGCCAAGTCGACACGTAGGTGAAGTCCGCCACCCACAGCTGGTTCGGACGCTGCGCCTTGAACTGCCGGTTCACACGGTCCAGCGGGCACGCCGCCTTGGCATCGGGCACGGTGGTGCGCACCTTCTTGCCGCGGCGTGCACCGCTGAGGCCGCGCAGCCGCATCAGCCGTTCGACGGTGCAGCGCGCCACGGCCGTGCCTTCGCGCCCGAGCTGGCGCCAGACCTTGTCGGCACCATAAACCCGCAGGTTCTGGTCGTACACGCGCTGCACTTGCGACAGCAGATGAGCATCACGCCGGGCCCGCGCCGGCAGCAGCGCCGGGTTGCGCTGGCGCGCCGCGTGGCGCCGGTATGCCGACGGGGCAACCTGCAGCGCACGGCAGATCGGCTCGACCCCGCAACGAGCGCGGTGCTCGTCGATGAAGGCGTTCACTTCTTGAGCTGGCGGTCGAACTCCGCCTGGGCGAAATACGCGCTGGCCAGCTTCAGGATCTCGTTGGTCTTGCGCAGCTCGCGAACCTCGCGCTCGAGTTCCTTGATGCGCTGTTGCTCGGTTGTCGTCGGGCCAGACCGTGCACCGCTGTCGCGCTCGCCTTGGCGAACCCACCGTCGCAGCGTCTCTGCCGTGCAGCCGATCTTCGATGCGATCGACTCGATCGCCGCCCACTGTGACGGGTACTGGTCCTTTGCATCGAAGACCATGCGCACTGCGCGATCCGCGACCTCGGGGGAAAACTTCGGGGACTTCCTCATGATGGCTCCATTCTCAATCGAAGGAGCCTCCTCAAAATCCGGGGCGGTTCAGAAGCCTCGCCTACGACAGCTTTGCGGCCAGCCCGCAGACCGAGTGCATCATCGCGAGGGTCATTCTTCCCGCCCAGTCGAGCGGCATGGGCACCGCATCCATCAGGCTGACGGTGGCGGCCTTCGGGTCGATCAACAGGCGCCAACGATCTCCACAGGGCTCCGTCAGTCGCGCCTCGAGCAGGCCCGAGCGCTGGGCCTTCAGCCGCAGCGTTTGTGGGTAGGGGTCCTTGCGATAGGCCTTCGCGGTGATCGACACCGTCTCGCCCGGTGCCAATGCGATCGCCATCGGCATCTGAAAAGGAACAGTCACGTACGGTTCGGCCTGCATGTCGTTCACCTGAGAGTTGGAATGCCTCAAGTCTCAGCCTCAACGTCCGCCGGCTAAGCCCATCTGCCTCGCCATACCTGCCAGTGTCTGACCTACCCAGAACCCGCGCGTGTCCTGCAACGCGTCGGCATGTCTGTGGGCGTTGGGTCGTCCAAGCGCCAATCCTGATTGCCTTGGTATCCAAGGCGCAGACGGGCCCTTCTCCAAACCGCGCATCGCCTCGACGACCTCTCTCATCCGGGTGTTTCGATAGTTGGTTTCGAGCCATCGGCTGAAGATGTAGGACTCAAGCCGCCACGCGTAGACCTCATCTTCAAGGTGTCCGTACGCATGAGCGGCCGCATCCGCAAGTGCCACGTGGCAGTCGAAGTGTTGCTCTTCCAACTGTCGGTTGATTGCGTCGTGCACCAGAGCGAGCAGTCCAGCCACGGCGCCGAAGTGTCCGATGCCTCGGGCTCGAACCATCGCCAGCATGGATGCGATCAGGTCACGATGCTTTAGTTCATCCCGCACCCAAAACGCACTATTCGGCGGCGACGCACGGTCGATCAACAGGCCGGCAATCTCTGGTGGCAGAAGCCCCACCAGACCACGAAGCTCCCGAGAGTTCATTGCCCTGCTTGCCGCCAGTGTCCAGATCGGATGGTCATACGCCAGCAGCGTGCCTGCAAACCTCTCCTCGACATCCAGCAGCAGCGCCCTGCCAGGGCTGGCCCGGCCGAACTTGTACTTGTTCCAACGCGAGCCTTTGTGCTTCTTTTGACGGATGCGATTTACTTCGTCGAAGGCTACTTCCAGCTTGTACTCAGTCCACTGAGACACCTTGCGTACGCGGTCGTACCAAAGCGCGGTTCGAGCCACTTCCAATGATTCGCGCGGCGGTCGGCCTTTGTGCTTCTTCTCGTGTGTCATCACGCCCGGCATATTAGCCGTAGTGTCCGGAAATGATGTTGTTTTACGCCGACCATATTCGACGCCTTTGCGGCGTCCATTGCCTATGCAACATGCATCCATAGACGCCAGGGCTGCGCGGGCTATCTGCCCCTTCTCCGTGCCTATTCACTCCGACCTGCCGCCGCTAATCGCTGGAGATGGAAGTGTTGACCCCAGAACAACTGCACAACTACTTCGACTCACTCGGACTCAGCGAAGAAGCACGTCGTGCCATCACGCTCATCCGAGAGTCGAATCCTTCCCGTGCCGTTCAGAGCGGGCCTGGAAACGTCTCGACGCGCTACAGCAGCGAGAAGATGGGCGTGACCATCCAGGCCGAAAGCCATACCGGCGAACTCGCCGCCGTCTACGAGTGGGAGCATGACAACGACGTCCTGGAGTTCTGGGACCAGCCCCCACAGATCCTCGTCCACTCCGACCGCAAGCGCCAGAACGCCGCGTGGCTGATCACGCCCGACTACTTCGTCCTCCACAAGGAATGGGCAGGGTGGGTCGAGTGCAAGGAAGAGAAGAAGCTGCAGCAGCTCGTCGACCAGGACAAGAGCCACTTCGTCAAAGACGCAGACGGTACCTGGCGCTTCCCGCCCGGTGAGGGCCATGCCGTCCCCCTCGGCCTGCGCTTCGTGGTGCGGTCTTCAAAAGAGAACGATTGGATCGTCCTCCGCAACCTGCTCCTGCTGCACGACTACCTCCCACCGAACCGCGTTCCGACCAAACCGAGTGATGTCAATGCCGCGCAGGAAAAGGTCCGGCTTCAGCCGTGGTGGATCCTGCGCGACTTCATCCACGCCGAGCCGGCCATCCCGCCCGACACCGTCTTCCAGTTGATCGCCGACGGCACGATCTACGTCGACCTCCAGCGCGAACTGCTCGCCGAGCCCGAGGTGACGCACGTCTTCTACGACAAGTCGGCAGCGAAGTTCCACCAGTCCTACTTGTTCGCGATGACCAAGGGCGGGCCCGTTCCGCCGGCATCCGTTGTCATCGAAGAGGGCCAGAAGCTACTCTGGGACGGCAAGCCCTGGGTCATCTTCAACTCGACGCCCGATCGCGTCACGCTCAAGTCCCCTGACGGTCGATTCGAATCGCCCGTCATGGACAGCTTCCATGAACTCGTCCGGGTCGGCCTCATCACCTGCGCCGACACCGCTGAAGAGGAACGAGTGGCGGCGCGGGAAGAACGCAGTCGCCAAGCCAGCCCCGTCGACATGAAGCTGGCCAACGACAGGCTCTACAACCTCTTCCCCGACCTTGGACATGCCGACCGGAAGTACTGCGATCGCATGCTCTCCAAGTTGCGGAGCATGTACCGCGACGCCGAGCAGGGCTTGGGCAACGGGTTTGTAGGCCTGTTGCCACGAACCCATCTTCGCGGGAACCGTGAGCGCAAGGTCGACCCGCCGGTCCTCGCCGTCATGGACGAAGTGATCGCTGAGAAGCTCGTGGACGCCCGGCGCGGCCTTGTCACACCTGCCTACGGCTCCGTGCGCACGCGCTGCATAGAGAAGGGCTTGGTCCCGCCCAGCGAGAAGACATTCCGCCGACAGATCAAGCTGACCAAGCGTGCTGCCGACATGGTGGCTGCCAGGGAAGGCAAGAAGGCCGCTTACGGGCAGACCGACTTCTGCTGGAACCTCGAGCATTCGTCGCCCCGCCACGGCGACATGCCTTACGCCGTCGGCCACATTGACCACACCGAGCTGGATCTCCAGCTCTCCGGGCGCCGCTTCCGCGAGAAGAAGATGCGCCTGTGGCTCACCGTTCTCATCGACGCCTACACACGCAAGGTCCTCGCCTACTACCTGAGCTTCGACAAACCCAGCTACCGCAGTTGCATGTGCGTGATCCGCGATTGTGTTCGCCGCGGCCACCGTGTTCCGTCCGTCATCGTGGTCGACAAGGGCGCGGAGTTCCTGGGCAACTACTTCGACACCCTCCTTGCCCGCCTCAAGGTGTCCAAGAAGGTCCGCCCGACGGCTTCCGGCCGATTCGGCTCCCTGATCGAGCGTTTCTTCGGCCTGACCAACCAGGAGTTTGTTCACAACCTGCGCGGCAACACGAAGGCTTCGCGTGACCCCCGCCGCATGTCGGCCACGCACGACCCGCAGGCCCTGTCCGTCTGGGACATCGAGACCTTCAGCGACGCCTTCGAAGGCTTCATCGAGAAGGGCTACGGCAACCTCGAACACCCTGCGCTCGGCATGTCTCCCAACATGGCGATGGCGGCGGGCCTGGCGATGTTCGGTGCCCGCAAGCACAGGGTCGATCCCTACACCCGCGAATTCATCCTCTGGACTCTACCGACCGTCGCCAAAGGCAAGGCCAAGGTCATTCCCGGACACGGCGTCAAGATCAACTACGTCTACTACTGGAACGATGCCTTCAAGTCACCGAAGGTTGAGAAGACCAGTGTGCACGTCCGCTTCAATCCGTTCGATGTGGCCTACGCCTGCGCCTACATCGATGGCAGGTGGGTCGACCTGATCTCCGAGTACGCAGTCCAGTTCAAGGATCGGTCCGAGCGTGAGATCAAGTTGATCTCCGCCGAGATTCGTGAGCGTCAGCGCAAGACGCATGAGCGCCGCAACGTCAACGCCGAGCGCATCGCCGCGTACATGGAGGAGGCAGACCAGACGGAGCGGATCCTTCTTCAGCGCATGCGCGACCAGGAGATGGAGAACGGCAAGCAGGGTGTTCGTGAAGTTCCTCCTCCTGATGCGCAACCCGAGACAGCGCCACTGCCGGCGGAACTCGATGTGTCCGTCGCGGATGCGCCCGACCTGCCGCCGCCGAAGGACGAGCTCTGGTACGACGAAGAAATGCTTGACGAACCGATTGAACCGCTGAAGGAACTCTCATGAAACTCGCGCCCCAACCAACGTCCGAAATCGAGCTGCGCGTCCGTAGGTTCAAGGCAAGGGAGGCCACTCATCCACACATGGACGCAGCCAAAGAAGCGGCCTGGACTGCATGCAGTCGCGTCGGCGGCGAGAACGTGGTCATCATCACTGGCTCGACTGGCGTCGGCAAGTCAACGCTGGCGCGGCACCTGTACAGGCGCCTGAAGGAGCGCTGCCGCGTCGAAATCGCCCAGCACGCGCACGTGATTCCGGTCGTTGGCGTGTCCGCTGTCTCTCCAACTGGCCGCGCTTTCAGTTGGAAGGACTTCTACATCCGCCTGCTCTTCCAAGCCGGAGACCCCGTCACTAACCAGTGTCTGCTCGCGCCCACCGGCAACGACATGTTCGGCGACAGCCCGTACGACACCCCTGCCGACAGGATGCAGGTCGACAAGCTCCGACGCTGCGTCGAGATCACGCTCAAGCGGCGGAAGACGCGCTGGCTGATCATCGACGAAGCGCACCACATCCTTCTGCACAAGGATCCCCACGTCAATCAGATCATGTTCGAGGCCTTGAAGTCCCTCGCCATCGAAACCAAGCTGACGATCATTCTCTGCGGCACCTACAAGCTGCTCGACATTCGTGACCAGAGCGCCCAGCTGGTACGTCGCAGCGATCTCATTCATTTCCAGCGCTACGACATTCGAGACCGCGCCCATCACCGCGGGTTCCGCCGCGTCCTTCATGCCTTCGAGGAATATTTCGATCTCCCTGAACCAGTCAAGCTCGTTCCGGATTGGGAGCAGTACTTCATTCGCAGCATCGGATGCGTCGGCATTCTCAAGGACTGGCTGTGCAAGGTTTACGAGAAGGCGATCGAGACCGAACAGGCCAACATCGATCTCAAGTTCGCCATGACCGCTGCTCACAGCAACAAGGAACTCATCACCATTGCGAAGGAGGCTCAGGACGGCGAGATCAAGCTGCTTGATGTCAGCGACGATGAACTCTGGAGCCTCTTGCGGCCGCCGAAGCCAAAGCCAGACCCAGACGACCCAAAGCCCCCATCCATCGCTGTAGCTTGCCCCGCAGGCACCGTTGTTCCGCCTAGGGGGCCGATGACCGGAGGTCGTGTCGGCCAGCGATCTCCGCAGCGGGATCCGGTGGGGAGGCCTGATCTTGCCGCTTGATTTCGACGACGACTCCGAGGACGGGTTCGCGCCCATCCCCGGGCGCAGCATGCTCTTCTGCCTCGATCCGATCGGCCTTGGCACGCCGCAATGCGAGGGCTTGACGTCGTACCTGATGCGCCTGGCGCGCGAGCATTCGCTGCCGGTTCGGCGATTCGTTTCCCGATTGCTGTTCAGTCAAGTCGCCGACGCTCGCCCGCAATGCGATGCGAAGTTCTTCCGGCACTACGCTGCCACGATCAACGGCGTTGGCTCCTATGCTCAGCGTTTCGCGCAGGTGATGAATGACGCCACCGGCCGCACCGACCTCGAGTCGCTGACGTTCCGGCCTTGGCGGCAACTGCTTCCGTCCAATGGGACCGAGCTCACGTCATCGTGGCGGCGATGGTGTCCTGAGTGCCTAGCGACCGATGACGATGAAGAATCTGCCGACGCTTCGGCCAGCGTGTCCGCTTCGTACTTGCGTCTCGCCTGGTCCATTGTGTCTGTTCAGAACTGTAGTCGGCATGGTGTTCCGCTCGCTGATCGCTGCCCGCGCTGTTCGCGCCGGCAGCCGACAATTCCAAGGTCCACCGATTTTGTTCAGTGCGACTCCTGTCGAGGCTCGCTCATCTTACCCGCCGGTCAGCCGTTCATAACCACTGCGTCGGGCGCGACACCCGCTTTGCCGTTGGCCGTCGCTGAGCAACTCATTGCCCTCAATGTCTCCATCAACCCCGGCGGTGTTCACCAGCGTTGGATCGACACGGTGTCTGCGCGTATCGCTGACATGGGTTGCGATCGGGCAACCTTGTGCCGGCGCGTTGGCCTGAACCCTCGGGCGATGAATCCCTGGTTCAATCGGGGTACGGGCGTCTGCATCCACTCGTTGACCAAGGTCCTGAGTGGCCTCCAGATGTCCGCCTTCGATGTCTTCGGACCAACTGTCCTGCCCGTGCGCCACAACCCTCGCTCTGGCGGGACTCCTTCGGGCGAAGTCACGAGTCGCCGTGAACATCACTCCTTGGAGGTTCGGGCCCAAGCCGCTTGCTTGCTGGATCAGGCGGCCATCGCTGAGAAGCCTCCAAAGCTGCGCGACATCGCCGCCATGCTGGGCACCAGTACGGGGTTTGTTAGGTACCGGCATCCCGAAAAGGTTGCGCGTCTGCGCCATCGCCACGTCGAAATCCAGCGCGCCGCCCGTCAGGCAAGGGTCGAGCGCCACCGGCTCGAGGTCGCTGCTGCCGTTGAGCGTCTGCGGGCGAGCGGTGTATTTCCCGGCCGCAAGCTCGTCGAGGCTGCTGTTCGCGCCCGTGGTGCCAGCCTGATCGACCCGCAGAACTACATCGCGTATCGCTCCGCGTTGAGGACTGCCCACGGCGATTCCGGCGCAGAGAGCTCGAGCACTCGGAACGAAGACTTTTCCTTCCCCAAAGCGGGGCGTTTGACCCCTTTTGTGGACCAATCGGACGGCCATGCGACTGGCATGATTGACTGAGGGGATAGCTGATGCTTCAGGTAGCTATCAACACAACCTTCGCGCGCGCTGACAAGTGCAAGGCCTGCAGATCAAGTTGGCCCCGACTCCTTGGATCGGCTTGCCGCGCCGAGCAACGGCGGACAGTACAAGAACGAATGACCAAAGGCGGGGTGCGGATGCTGCAAAACTTCAGGTGCGTGAATTCGGTTGCCATGTCGGCGTGGCTGATGCTGCTTGGCCTACTCCTCTCGACGGCCGCGTTTGCAACGCAATACGTCACCGATCAACGAGCTGTCGGAAGCGCCGGCGACGGACAGACTGCATGCACTGCTCTGGCCGCCAGCGGCGTGCAGAACACCTGCAGCACCACAGGAGAGGTGTTCGGTAGAAGCTGTAAAGGCTGCGGCTTTCAGGGTCAAGAAGCTGGCACGTTGTACTGCGCCGTGCAGGAGAACCGGTGGAACTCCGTATCGCTTGGGCAGGCATGCAGCAGCTTGACTCGTATCACCACGATCGCGTTGATCTACGGCTCGACGGCATGCCCAAGTGGAACAGTGTTCAGTGGCCCCAACGGCAACGACTGTGTGCCACAGGCGGCTGTGCAGGCCGCTGCTGATGCACAGAAATCGCTCGGCCTGAACAACCCCGGAGCCGCATGTGCGGCCGGCAACCCATGCAACGCCGGCAGCGGGAACAAGGTTCAGACCGAGGTCGACTTTGCCGGTGGGCCCGGCATCCCATCGTTTGTTCGCACGTACAACTCGATGGACCTCACCGATGGCACGGGCCTCGGAGTCGGGTGGACCCACAACCACGCCCAACGCATCGTCATTAAGGCAGGACCGACGGTGCTCGCCGTGCGCGAAGGCGGCCAGGTGCTCACCTTCACCAAGGTGGGAACAGCCTGGACCTCGGATGCCGATGTGACGCACTTGCTGCAACAGGACTCGGGGGGATACACCCTGTCCATGCAGGATGGCTCCAAGGAGCACTACACCGTCGACGGGATCATGGACAGTGCGACCGCCGCAAACGGCTGGGTCACAACGTACGGGCATACGGGCAATCAGCTGACGACGATCACGGGGCCCTTCGGGCACCGACTGACCTTGGGCTGGGTCAGCGGGCAGATCGGCCGCCTCACGATGCCCGATGGGCGCATGGTCAACTACAGCGTCGGCTCGACCTCAGGCAACCTCGTCACGGCCAGCGAACCCGACTACAACACCCGCCAGTACCTCTATGAGGACACGACGTTCAAGCATGCGTTGACTGGGATCGTCGACGAGAACACGGTTCGGCTCTCAACGTACGGGTACGACGCCGCCACCGGCAAGGCGATCCTCACCGAACATGCCGGCGGCGCCGGGCACTATGCGTTGAGCTACGGAAGCGGATCCACGAGCTTCACGGACGGCGACGGGTACACGAAGACTGCGTACTTCTCGAGCGTCCTCGGCATGAACCGCCTCACAGGCGTTGCATCGGCGGCGGAGGCGAGCCAGTGGTCTCAATCGTTCGATGCCAACGGCAACGTTGTGTCGCACACGGACGAGGCAGGCAGCACCAGCGCATTCGCCTACGACACGCTGAACCGCCTGACCTCGAGGACCGACGGCGCCGGCACTGCACTGGCTCGAACGATCGGGGTGACGTACGCCGACGCTTGGAGAAACCTGGTCGCCAGCGTGACCGAACCATCGGTCGTTAACGGGCAGAGCAAGACCACTGTCTTTACCTACGGCGACACTCGGTGGCCCAACTTGCCGACGCACGTGACGGTGAGCGGACTGAATGCTTCTGGCGGCGCCGTGCAGCAAGACCTCGCGCTGAGCTACACGGCCAACGCGCAACTGGCGACCATCACGGGGCCTGGAGTTGGGCAGACAACGACGCTCGACTGGTGGGTGTGCACGATCGGCGGCAAGTGCGGACAGCTCAAGAGCGTCACCAACGCGCTGGGCCAAACCACCACCTTCGACGCATACGACAACGCAGGTCGCCTGACCAGCGAGCGGTCGACGGCTGGCCTGGTGAAGACGTATGCGTACAACCTGCGTGGGTCGCTGGTCAGCGTGACCGAGACGCCGCCCACTGGCAGCGCCCAAACAACGACGATGAGCTACGACGCTGCGCAACACCTGGTCGGCACCGTGTTGCCGGACGGCAGGACGCTGACTTATGCGGTGGACCCTGACGGCAAGGTCTTGTCGATCACGGACAACGGCGGCAACGCGCAAAGCTTCTCATACGACTACCGCGGCAATTTGGTCGTCGACGCCGTGCGCGACAGCGCTCAGACCCTGGCGCGACAGACGCAGTACGCGTTCGATGCACACAGCCGCCTGACAAGCCTCAGCGCAGCTGGTTCGATCACCAGCACCGTGTTCTCGCCGGCCGGAGACCTGACTTCGATCGTCGACCCGAATGGACACGCATCGAGCCGGCAGTACGACGCGCTCCACCGGGTTGCGCAAGTCGTCGATGCGCTCGGCGGAGCGACGGGATCCAGCTATTCGCGTGGTGGTGCGCTGGCCAACCTGAGCACACCGAACGGCGCTGCGTTCGGATTCGACGTGGATGACCTCGGGCACGTAACCCAGGAGAGGAACCCGGACCGGGGCGCAGTCAATTCGACAAACGACGCGGCAGGCAATGTGCTCTCGAGCACCGATGCGCGCGGGGTGACCGCGACCTATGCCTATGACGCGTTGAATCGATTGACCTCGGTCAGCTACCCGGACCCTTCCGAGAACGTCACGCTCACCTACGACACCTGTCCTGGCGGCCTCGGGTTGTTGTGCTCGGTGACGGATGGGTCTGGCACGCGAGGCTTCGAGTACGACGGATATGCGCGTCCGTCGAAGACGGTGTGGACCGCTTCGTCTGCGTTGGGCGGGGTGACCTACGCAACGACCTATGCCTGGACAGTGAGTGATCAGATCAGTTCGATCACCTATCCGACAGGAACGGTGGTGACCTATGGCTACGACGCGCTGGCAAGGGTTGCGTCGGTCACTGCAGGAGGCGCGGCCATCGTCAACTCGCGGACGTATCGGGCGGATGGCCTGCTCGCCGGGCAGACTCTCGGCAACGGAGTGGCCGAGAGCCGCATATACGACACCGCGGGGCAACTGACAACGCTTCAGATCGGCAGCAGTCAGACCCGCAGCTATGGACGAGACGCGAGTGGGAACATCACTTCGCTTGTTGCCGGCGGCGTGACGCGCGGGTTTGGGTATGACGCACTGGATCGCCTGACGTCAGAGCCTGGACAGAGCTTCGCGTGGGATGGCAACGGCAACCGGCTGAGCGACGCGGCAGGTAGTTACGGCTACACGGGAAACTCGAACCGGATGGCCACTGCGCCACCGGGAACTGTCACTCTCGATGCGGCCGGCAACCTGACCGCCACGTCCGCCGGTCGCTCGTACGCCTACAACCAGGCTGGCCATCTGGTGCAGGCTACGCAGGGGTCCACGTCGCTCGGAGCGTATGTCTATCGGTTCGACGGAATGCGGGCAGCCAAGCAGGCCGGTGGCGGCACCACGCTATTCCACTATGACCTCGACGGCAATTTGATCGCGGAGACAACGGTCGCTGGCGTCAAAGCACGCGAATATGTTCACGTGGACAGTGTGCCCGCGGCGCAGGTTGAGAGCAGCGGCACGACTTGGCTGCACACGGACCACCTCGGCACGGCGAGAGTCGGAACGAATTCGGCCGGTGCCGCGGTTTGGCAGTGGGATGGGACGGCCTTCGGCGCCGGCGCACCATCGGGTACGGCCATCGTCAGCTTGCGCCTGCCTGGACAGTATTTCGATCCGGAGTCCGGGCTTCATCAGAACGGGTGGAGAACGTACGACAGCACTGGAGGCAGGTACCTGGAGAGCGACCCGATAGGCTTTGCTGGCGGCGTCAATACCTATGCCTATGCCAACGGCAACCCGCTCAGCTATGCAGACCCAACTGGCGAGTTCGGTATTGCTGGAGCACTTTGGGGTGCTGGAGTCGATCTTAGTGTCCAGCTGCTCCTGAATGGCGGCCAATTGCGGTGCGTCAACTGGAAGGATGTTGGGATGTCGGCCGCCGCCGGGGCCCTCGGTGCCGGCCTGCTCAATGGAATTGGAAAGCTCAAAAAGGGCTCCAGTACGTGGAGCGCCACGACCAAATGGCTCCGCGGTCGAAGTGGTCCCGGCGGCGCGTTCGCGCCGAAGGCAGGCCAGCAGTACCACCATTGGCTGGTCGAGCAGAACAGCGCAATCGGCAAACTGGTGCCTGATGCGATCAAGAACCAACCCTGGAACTTGAATCCGATCCCGCGAGCAACGCACGAACTCATTCATGGCAACGCGCCAGGCGGAGCCTCATACGGCGCGGTGCTTCGATGGTGGAAAGGCACGCCGGGCTGGGCCAAGGGCGTTGAAGTTGGAACCGGAATTGCTGTTCTTGGACCTGGAGACCGAAGTGACACCTGTGGATGCAACTGACATTTCTTCGATTCGCTACCCAGCCTGGATAACTGACAAAAAGTGGGCGTGGCGAATCGATCACTCTCGGGCCTTGGCTGTGGTCACAGAGGAGTTTGCTCGACGCAAAAGAACCGAGACGCTACTTGATTCGTCCCTTCGACTGTATCGAATCGTAGAAGTTCGCGCGCAGCGAAGAGCCTGGATTTTCGGATGGAGGCCTGGCTACCGAGGAACTTACGTACACGCAGCTACGTCCGTTGTACTCGAACGCGAGATGGACCTTGAATCGGCCAAGGCGTACGTGATCGACTTCGTGCGACGTCATCCGGGTGTCTACGAGTCAGAGCGGCCGATGGATGACGTGGTCGCTGAGATCGCGGCCGCTAATTCTTCAGCCCTTCTGTTTGCCGCTCTGTGAGCGAGAACTCGTCATATGCGACTGGACTCTTCGCGAACGCAGAATGAAGTTCCCAATTCTCATCTGCCAACGAAACACTCTGGTGGTTGGCTCAGAAGGCTACTTCGATGGCATTGGTTCTGTTGATGAGGACAGCGCTGGGCTTGAAATCAATGTGACGTCGAGTAGTCGAGGCGATCTCAACTGGATTTTGGATGCGCGTGGCGAGCTGTTTGTTCTTGAGCCACTCCGCATCACACGGGGAGGCCTGCTTGAATTGGTTGGGCTCCGACGGAGAAGGGCGATCTATCGGATCAAGGCCCACGAAGCTACCGCCGGTGAAATTCTCGCGCTTGTTTCCGGGCTCGAAGACGAAATGTTGGAGGTGCCCAACGTCGCAGACTTGAGGGAGTTTCTTGCGCCACTGGATCCGAAACAGGTGCTGACCCGAGAGCTTCTTCTTAGCTATTTTGGTCAGTAGCCCGATCCCATAGGTTGCTTCGTCGACGACGCCTATCGCTTTCCACTGCGCCAGTTTGGCCACTTGGCACCTTCGGCGACCCTGGGCTACTTCTCGGGCTGCCGCAGCGAGGTCGGTGTGCGATTGCGCGCCAGGCGATGCTCCAGGGTCTTCACGAAATCCACCACGCCGATTCCAAGGGCGTCTGTCCAGCGCTTCAGCTCGACCACGTCGAGACGACGCACGCCGAGTTCGCACTTGCTGACAAAAGTCTGATGCTCGCCAATGCGCTCAGCGAGCTCAACCTGGCTCATGCCGACGCGGGCGCGGGCGGCTCGTAGCTCTTCAAGGAAGAACGCGTACTCGGAGGAATGAAGGGGCTTGGACATCGACGGCCTATGCGGGCAGTCGATAGCGTCAATGCGATATTCGACTATGCGAAAATCGCTTTGAAGCGCCTGAGCAACGTCTCGGCGCTGAGTCCAAGACGGCGACAGGGGCTCGAGAGCCGAGATCCGGCCGAACAAGCAGGGAGTCCGTTCAAGTGAAACGTCATGCATTGGCCGCGCTTGGCCTTGTCGCGGTTGCAGTTCCGCAAGCTTTCGGGGCACAAACGATCGATTGCGAAATCGAGAAGAGCGACTACTTCATCATGGTCGGAAAGTCGCTGCGAATGTCGCCAGACGCCGGTCTCACGATGACGGTGCAAGGCAAGCTAAGAAACGGCGAGCAGATCAGCTACGCCAAGGACGAGCCGATCGTCGTCGCGGACGTCAAGATCGTGCGGTCCACGCCTGCATTTGTGCCTTCAGCCGACATGACGCTGAAGCAGGACGGCTTTCTTGGGCTCAAGGTGCGGATGCCGCCCAAGCGTCCGTTGGCCGCTCTTCAGGAGATCGCGCTCACTGACGGGCGGGTGTTCTCGATCGTGCCCGTCACCCAGGACCATGCGGTCGTGGCCAACAAGACAGGCGAGCTTTGCAACGTGGCCATCTCGTACAGGGTGCCAGATCCGTACTGGGTACACGGCATGCGGGTGGAGCCCGTGGAGGCCACCGTCGAGCCGAAGATCCAAGAGGATGTCGCAGACAGCGCAGGCGTACGAATCATCTTCACTGGAGTGTCAGCTGGTCAGCTGAACTTTCAGGAGGTGTGGGTCTCAGGTTCGGCCATTCGCTCGTCGGTGACCAGGTCCTTTGACCAGTTCGCTAAATCCGTGCGCGTGGGGCTCTTCGACTTCGAGGTCGTGGCCGTCGCGGACGGCAAGGTCACCTTGCGCTACGAGATCCAGGAACGAGGTCCAGTCAAGGCCGCAGACGTGACCAGGGCAGGTCTTCGTCCTGGGGCTCATGCGGGCTCCATGGTTGTCCGAACGCGCAGGTGAAGTGAGGGTATGGGTGCAGGCAAGTTGCGCCGCCAGTAGGCCGCGGCGAACAACGCGGCGCCGGCCGACCTTGCCAGCAAGGCTGCGCCCTACAGGTTTGCCCAAAGCGGTTGACCGTCGAACGCTATGCAGAGACGCTTCGGATTATTGAGGATGTGCGCTGAAGGAAACTGGTATGCAGCGAATAGGCGTCGAGACAGCGAGCGTCGTTCAGCAAGTCGTATGCGATCGATGCGGCAAGGAGACCGTGCGCAATGAGTCGGAATTCGAGGAGATGACGTCGATTGGCTTCAAGGCTGGGCATGGCTCGATCTTCGGCGATCGGACCCAAGTCGAGATCGATCTCTGCCAGCACTGTCTGCGTGATACCTTGGGTACGTGGCTGCGCGTGAAGGACAAGGACGTGGACCGGGAGCGCGCGATAGGTCGGCTCGCAAGACGTGTGCAAACCATCGTGGAGGAATCAGGTAATTCTGAGGGCTTCGATGCGCTTCGGCGGACTGAAGCATTCCTCGTACGGCCGATGCCGGCGCTTGGGGGTAAGACGCCAAACGAGTTCATGGAGACGGAACACGGCCAAGCGTTGGTTGAGAACTTGATCTCGAGAATGCAAAGCGGAGGGTACGCCTAAGTGCCGAGTTCCTCCTTCACAGGTTGAGAGGGTCCGAATGGTTTGCGGACCAAGGCGACCGAAAACGCGTGAGAAGTGCTTCCTCAAGCGAGAGGACGCGATCTGGAAGCTTCTCTCTTAGCATCTGCTCTCCTTCAGCCACAACCTTACGCGTGGCTAAACCGAAGGGGAGAAACAAACATGGCCGCATCGCTGGACCATCCACATCCTGGAAATCCGCTGCGGGTGGCGACGCGACGATGCTGGAGAACTTGCAGCCACAGGTTGACGACGGATGGCGGCCCAATCCACACTCTTTCAATCGTCGCTGGCGCGAGCATGCAACGAGGACGTGGCCTTTCCAGCCGGCTAACGCCCGTCTTGCGCGGACCATTGCCGGGAGTCGTACTGAATTTGGCCGGAGCGTAACGGCGTAGAAACGGCAGCGGCGCGTTCCCCGTGATAACGGTGGACGGCGGACGCTGAGTGAACTTCTCGCGGGTTGGAGGCCAGGAGGTGAGAATGACTTGGTATGGCGCCCCGCGACTACTCCTCGTTCTGGCTGTAGGTGTCACAACAGCCACCTACCTGGCTTCGTGCGGTAAGAAGGAGGAGTTTGCTTCTGCTCCGCCCAGTCCGGCGGCTGCGGCCCCGCCCCCTGTATTGGTCCCCGCGCCGCCGGCACCCGTACCCCTGCCCCCGCCAGCACTCCCTTCCGCAGCGGCGCCTGCATCGGCTGCGGCGCCCGCGCGGACTCCCACACTCGCGCCCTCTGCCGCCACAGCAACAGCGGTAGCAGTAGCGGCAGCGGCAGCGGCAGCGCCCGCTTTCGCCGCTCCCGCAGCGCAGTCACCCGAGGGCCAGCAAAAGGTCGTCTACAACGCGTCCATCGCGCCTTCCATTCGGGTCTCGGACAACGTCCTTGAACCGATGATCGTGCCGGCGGGTGCCGCGGTTCGGATCACGTTCTCGATCGGACCGATGGAGACGGGAAGTCTGGTCAAGGGGGCCAAACCGGCCAAGAGTCTGCTCGAAAGTCAGAGCGACGTGCGGCTGACCGTCATCATGGGATGCACGTTCTGCGGCGAGCACGGGTCTTTCCTGCGCCAGACGGTGTATCACCCGGCATCCATGCGGTCCGAACCGATTCAGTTCTCGGTCACGACCAATCCGCCTCCGGAAAACGTGCTCAGCTACCGGGGACGCCTCGAGTTCACGATCTTCAATGAAGAAACGGGCGTTGAGTATGACCATCTGAGAACGTTGGTGACCGTCAGCAGCGGCCTCCCGACCTGGATCAGCCCAAAGGCGCAGCAGTCGCTTGTGACTCAGCTTGTCGCGGTGGACGCGACCCAGGAGCTGCCCGATGTTCGGATCTACGTCAACAAGGACATCGCGTCCAAGCTCTCCATATCGATGGATGCCTACGAGCCCGGTCTGAGGACGCGCTTGGAGGGTCGAATCAGGAACCCGGACAAGACCAAGAAGATATTCACCCCCAATTTCAAGGACCAGAACGACGTTGTCCGAAAGATCTCTGGATACAACGGTCAGTTGACGCAGATCGGCCTGCCGGACAGCGACTACTCGAAGCTGCTCAAGCCGCAAGCGGGTGGGCCCGGCCTGTCCGACGAGGCGATAGGAAACCTCGTCTTCTCCGAATCGGACGAACGCTTCGTCAGGGACATCTTCTCGAACTTCGGGAACACCTTGTATCGCGAGTTGTTCGTTTCCGGCGACGCAAGCGGCGAACTGGCCGCCATCATCGCGGCGATCGAGGCGACCAGCATCCCTGGCAGGCGTGTGCGACTGGAGATCTCGACCGATGCTGCTTCGATGCCCTGGCAGCTGATTTACCCGCTCGGTGACGCGCCACCCGACGCCTTCTGGGGTCTGAAGTTCGATCTCGCGGTTAAGCGCACCGACGTCGCTCGAGTCTCGTCGCGGCCGGGGCCGCTCGGCAGAACCATGGTGTTCGCGCGATACGGCGTGGACGACGACCATTCCGTCAAGTGGGCGGAGATGCAGATCAAGGCCCTGCAGGATGCAAAGGGTGTGCAACTGACGGTTATCAAGTCCAAGCAGGAGTTCACGAAGACCAAGGTCCCGCAACTGAGGCAGTCGATGAGCGCGTTCATCACCTACCTTCATGCGGAAGCAGGCTTTCTGCGCCAGACCGCCGACGGGCAGGCGATCGACCTGGCCACGGCGGCGGGTCCGTTGCTCCGCTTCGGGGAGGAAGGCGAGTTCATCGCCTCAGTTGACTTCGACGGCCTGCAGAACAGTCAGTCGGTCGACGAGCTTGTCAAGCACACGCCGTACTTCCCCAAGAATCCGATCGTCATCCTGAATGCCTGCGAGACCGGAGGCGGGGTCACGCAAATCAACAAGATCTCGCTGCAGGAGAAGTTCTTCGACCTGGGCGCGCGTGGAATCGTGGTGACGGAAACGCCTGTCTGGGACAACCTGGCCTACGAAGTGGGAACCAGTCTCATCGATCGGCTGTTGCGCGGCGAGGGCATGGCGAGCGCGCTCACCGAGACCCGGATCGAGCTCTACAAGAAGAAGAATCTTCTCGGGCTGCTGTATGCCTACTACGGTGAGCCCACGGCCCGCTTCGAATCCGCCCCCTAGAAAGGACACGACCCATGACGGCCATTTCGCGCAGACAGCTGGTCTTGGCGGCAGCCGCCGTCGCCCTGCAGAGGGAGGCCGGAGCAGCTGACCCCGCGTGCTATTCGCATCCCGGCATCGGCGACCGCAACGCGCCACTGACGATTGATGTCCATGCACACATATTCAATGGTTCGGACCTGCAGGTGAAGGAGTTCATCCGCCAAGTCGACCAGGACGGGAAGTCGGAGCTGCACGGACTGGTCACCGGGCTGGGCGGCGCGTTCCTGCAGTGGATCGCGTGGGGGAGCGCACCGACCGCGCAGGCGGAAGCGCAGGAGCTCCGCAGCCTCAGGAGTTGCCAGGCGAACGACACCTTCGACCAGAAGACCGCGCTCGCGAAGTCTTCGGACTACGAAAGAGGGCGGGCCGCATTGACCTCCGCCCTGGCGTCGTACAAGCAGGGCCAAGGTCCCGGGAAGACTCTGGGCGGAGGCGGAGGAAAGAGCCTGCCGTTCGGGGTCGAAAGCGCGATCAAGGAGTTGCCCGCGACCTACGACAAGTACCTGTCGGACAAGGAGAAGCAGGTCGGGACGTTGGGGAGTCATCCAAGCATCCGGGGCTACATCGACTTCGTCCTTCACAACTTCAACAGTCGGTTCACCAACGCCACCGACTACTTCGACATCTATTCCAAGAATTCCGCCCGCAAGATCGACCTGCTGGTGCCGAGCATGGTGGACTACGACTACTGGCTCGCGAAAGGCGCTCCGACAAAGTCGCCGTTGAAGGACCAGGTCGCGGCGATGAAGGAGATCTCCATCACGAGCGAAGGCCGGGTGCACGGCTTCGTGTGTTTCTGCCCGTTCCGGGAGTTGGCGACCACGGACGCCACGGGGGAAGGGGACTCCATGCGCACGGTGCGGCTCGCCATCGAGGAGAGCGGCTTCATCGGCGTCAAGCTCTATCCGCCGATGGGCTTCGCCGCGTACGGAAACACCGGGCTGGACGTCTGGCGAAACAAGAACCTGCCGCCGCCGTCGGCCAATGCCGATTTCGGGGCGAAGCTGGATCAGGCGATGACTCGCTTGTTCGAGTACTGCCTCGCCAAAGACGTCCCGGTCATGGCCCACACCAATGCGTCCAACACCCCGCACAAAGAGTTCAAGGAGCTGACGGGCAGTGACTACTGGGGCAAGGCGCTGCAGCGCTTCCCTGGGCTGCGCATCAGTTTCGGGCATTTCGGCGATACCGACATGGAGGACAACCTCGAGAAGCGGCCGATGTCCTTCGTCGCGCTGATGGGCCGCGGTGCCGGTAGCCCGGGTCGCAATACCTATGCGGACAGCGGCTACTTCGCCGGCGTCCTGCAGGACGCGAATGCGCTGCGGCCGGTGCTCGCCAAGCTCTATACGGAATCGGCGGACAAGATCCTCGTCGAGCGACTGATGTATGGGACCGACTGGGAAATGATCCTCGCCCAGGCGCACTCGGGCGGATACCTTGCGAAGTTCGTGGCCATGATGGCGAAGCTGGAGCAGGAGGGGGTGGGGGGCGTCACCGTGCCAGGAAGAAGCTTGTCCGACGCCTTCTTCGGCTACAACGCGGTCGAGTTCCTAGGTCTGCGTTCCGGAGGGAATCGGCAAAGGCTCGATCAGTTCTATGCCAAGAATTCGATGTCGACGCCGGACTGGATCGAAAAGTTGAAGTAACTTTCGACTTCCAAGTGTTCGGCGTACGCTGAGGTACATACACCACCGGCCCTCGCATCCGTGTGGGTCACAAAGGGGATCACGCCGATGAGGGCATCTCCATGGCTTTTGCCGTTCGCGTTCGCGGTGCTGGGTTCGAGCGTCGATTGTTCCGCGCCCGATGACAGCCGGCGCAAGCATGCCGGCGCAGCTGACGCTCGGCCCCAAGCACTAGTACATCAACACGCAAGTTTCGGAACGTAATGACGCCCGAGTTTCTGATCGGCATCTTGGCGGGTGAACTTCCACTCGATGGTTCGCTGCTCGG
>Ga0209583_10000032_pt1 | contig 42119 bp, 32 predicted proteins | sample Str014_FD_187201 | JGI IMG/M metagenome (GOLD analysis project Ga0209583, IMG submission 187201) | Freshwater sediment microbial communities in response to fracking from Pennsylvania, USA - Straight Creek_MetaG_SC_2014 (SPAdes) (version 2) | ecosystem: Environmental > Aquatic > Freshwater >... | reverse complement strand
CCACACCGTAGACGAGAAGGGTCATGCGACGCGGATCATTTCCATCTATCGCCGCCCTAAGGTTTCGACCAACCTGCGATTCATGACAACGACGCTCGCGAACACCAATCCCGCTAATTTTGCTTTCGATCCCTACACTGGCTTACCGCTGCCGATCGACGCCAACGGCGTCGTCGAGAGCGGGAACATCATGTGGGACGGACGCGAGCCGACGCTCGAATCGCAGGCGATCAATGCCACACTCGCCCACGCCCAGGCTCTCGCGGCGCCGACCAAGGCGCAGGTCAAGCAGATCGTCGATTTCGAAACGCAGTTCTTTAGCGCGCAGGCCACTCTGAACCGCGCCGGATCGCTGACCGATCTCGGAGCGCAGGGCGGTCCGGCATTTCTGTCGGCCACACCGGCGGCGTTGCCGACGGACGCCGCAACCAATCCGGCCTACGACCCGATGACGCTGTTCGACGCCTGGAGCACGGACACCGGCACCTCGCAGACCGACAAGATGCGTCAGTCGATCTTTAGAGGCGAGCAGATCTTTCTCGTGCGCCCGTTCACGATCTCGAACGTCTCCGGCTTCAATGACGTTCCACCAGTCAACAACAGCTTCCCCGGCGGCTGCGCGTTCTGCCACTCGCAGGCCGGCGCCGGAACCGATCTATTCCCGCGCTCACAACAGGACATTGGGACGACTGGAACAAGCAGGGCCTTCGGCGGCAACCCTCCGGCGAACGACCTGCCGGTCTTCGAGCTGACCTGCAAGGCGGGAACGAGCACGCCGTACCTCGGCAGTGTGGTCCGGACAAACGACCCAGGCCTCGCGCTCATCACCGGCAAATGCGCCGACATAGGTAAGGTAACAGTCTCAACGCTGCGCGGCCTTGCCTCGCGCGCTCCGTATTTCCACGACGGCTCAGCGGCGACGCTGATGGACGTAGTCAACTTCTACGACCGCCGCTTTTCGATCGGACTGTCGGCGCAGGAAAAGATCGACCTTGTCAATTTCCTGAACGCCCTCTGAGCTGCCAGATCGCGTCCGTTTGGAGCTTTCGCCCAATCCTTCATTGCTCGGCGGCAACCATTGCTGCACGGCGCTCATTACGCAGCGTTCACCGCCTCAACAGTAATCGGCAGCGTGCGTACGCGCTTGCCGGTGGCCGCAAATACCGCGTTGGCAATCGCAGGACCTATCAGCGCAGTAGCCGGCTCACCGATACCTCCGGGCTTCTCTGTGCTCGATACCAGCACAATGTCGATCTGCGGCGCCTGGTTCATGCGCGCCACCTGAAAATTATGGAAGTTGGTTTGTTCGACCCGACCATTCTTGAGCGTTACCTGATGCAGCAAAGCAGCCGACATGCCATAAATCACACTCGATTGTATTTGCGCGAGTACCGTGTCGGGATTGACCATCCGGCCCAGATCGGCGACGACAACCACGCGCTGCACCTTCACCACACCCTTGTCTACTGACAGTTGCGCAACCTGTGCCATAGAGGTGTCATAGCCCTCCATCAACGCGATACCGCGCGCGCTGCCCGCCGGCAACGCTTCGCCCCAGTTTGCCGTTTCTGCAGCAAGCTTCAGTACATGGCTCATGCGCGGCTTATTTGTCAGCAGGCTCAAACGGTACTGCAGCGGATCCTTGCCTGCTGCCGCTGCGAGCTCATCCACAAAGCACTCGTTGGCGAAGGCATTCATGTTGTGGCTCACCGCGCGCCAATATCCCACCCGCAAGCCACTGTCATGAATGATCAGATCATGCCTGGTGTTTGGAATGTCATAAGGGGCCACAGCAGCCTCTGCCATAAAGGGGTCGAGCGTGTCCTTGGGCAAGCCGAAGGCGCGTTGGGTCACCGATTGCGAAATTACTTTATATGCCAGCGCGACGGGCTGACCACTCGCATCCAAGCCCGCCCGCAACTGGTTGAGCGCCATCGGGCGATAAAAATCGTGGGTCATGTCATCTTCACGCGTCCACAGTACCTTGACTGGCCGGCCCACAGCTTTGGAGACCAAGGCAGCCTGAACGATAAAATCGAGCTCCAGTCGCCGGCCAAACCCGCCACCAATAAAGGTAGTCTGCAGTGTGATGTCGTCAGGTTTGATTCCGAGCGCCGCGGCGACCGCGCCTTGCGCACCTTGCTGGAATTGCGTCGGTCCGACCAGCAGGCACTTGCCGTCCTTGAAGCTGGCGGTGAAATTCTGCGGCTCGAGCGGCGCATGTGCCTGGAGTGGCAAGCTGTACTCGGCCGACAGCTGTCGGGCTGCACCCTGCATGGCTTCGGCAACGTCGCCGACCGGGCTGCGCACCGCCAGCAATTTGCCGCTGTCCGCGGCATTACGTATGCCGTGCATCATGTCGGTGGAGTTCAAGCCTGCGCCCGGGCCTTCATCCCAGACCACTTGCAGGCTCTCGCGGGCTCTTTTCGCGTGCCAATAGGTGTCTGCCACCACGGCAACACCATCGCCGATGCCTACCACGTCGATGACGCCCCGCATCTTCCCGGCTGTCTCGCCGTTAAAACTGACGACCCTACCGCCAATGACCGGGCATTGCTCAATGGATGCATACACCATGCCCGGCAGTTTGACGTCAATGCCGAACACGGCGCTACCATTCACCTTAGAGGGCGTATCCAGGCGTTTGGTGGGTTTACCGACAATTCGAAACTCGCTCGGGTCTTTCAGGGACACTTTCTCGGGCACTGCGAGTATCGCCGCTGCCGCTGCCAGTGAGCCGTAAGTGGCTCGCTTGCCGCCACCGCTCACGTTGCCTCGCGCAGCCTTCAAGGAAGCGCGATCGACGTTCCAGCGACTGGCCGCGGCGCTGATGAGCATCTCGCGCGCCTGTGCCCCTGCTATACGCAGCTTCTCCCAGCCTTCGCGCACGGAAGTGGACCCGCCGGTCAATTGAGCCCCAATCAAGGCGTTGACATAGGCTGCTGCGGGTGGCGCAAAAACAACCTTTACCTGATTCAGTTCGACGTTCAGTTCTTCGGCGACCAGCATGGGCAGGGAGGTGTAGACGCCCTGACCCATCTCGGATCGGGCCACCAACAGCGTGATGACATTATCGTCAGAGATGTGAACCCAGGCATTGAGCGCAAATTCGGCGCCAGCGGGCTTGAGCTCCCGCGCCAGGCCGGGCAGCGTCACGCCCAGCAGCAGGCCGCCGCCGAGACTCGCCGAGGTCTTCAGGAACTCGCGCCGCGTGGGGCTGCTCGGCCTCACCTTAATTGGTCTAATCTGCGTCATGGCGATTCCCTCAAGCCGTGCGCATTGCTGCGGCGGCGTCCTTGATAGCAGCCTTAATACGAGCATAAGTGCCGCAGCGGCAGATATTGCCACTCATGGCTGCATCGATATCGGCGTCCGTGGGGCTCTTGTTTGTGGCGAGCAACGCTGCCGCACTCATGAGCTGTCCGGACTGACAGTAGCCGCACTGCGGCACGTCATGCTCGATCCACGCTTTTTGCAGCGGATGAGAATTGTCCTTCGATAGCGATTCGATGGTCCGGATCCTTTTGTCGGCTATCGCCGACAGCGGCAGTTGGCAGGAACGAACAGCTTGGCCTTCGAGATGTACGGTACAGGCCCCGCACAAACCAGCGCCACATCCGAATTTCGTGCCGGTGAACCCGAGCTCGTCGCGGATCACCCAAAGCAGGGGCGTATCGTCCTCGGCGTGGCTCGTGGCCGGTTTCCCGTTCAACGTAAATTTGATCGTCATCGGCGTCCCCTCTGCCCCGAGCCTGTAGGCCGGACTCTACGACTTTGTCAATCCAGCGGCTAGGCCCAAGTCCTGGACCGGCGCGCGCTCCACCCGGTGAGTTCGCGGCTCCTGCGATGCGTCGCTATGGACTGGTACTATTGTGCCATGACTGCCACTCCGCTGGGCGACTCGCGACGTCGATCGCCTGGCTCATCGGCACCTGGAAACATTACAGTGCGATGGACGAAGCGTGGACGCGCTGATAAATGAACTGATGCCGTTGTTTGAGCGCGAGCGGGCAACCCGGCGACCCATGGCGCTGGCCGTGGTGTTACAAACGGCAGGCTCCACCTATAGCAAGCGCGGAGCGCCACTGCTCATCACTCGCGAGGGAGACTACTCCGGTTTGCTTTCCGGCGGTTGCTTGGAGGGCGATCTTTGCACGCACGCCCGAGAAGTCATCGATAGCGGCACGGCGCGCCAGGTCAGCTACGACTCGCGCGGGCCCGATGACCTGCTATTCGGGTTGGGGGCGGGCTGCGAAGGTGCTATGTCGATCTTCCTAATGCGCGTTGGACCAGAACAGGGCTGGCAACCGCTCGCACACTTTCAGCAGGCCTTGGCGGCACATCAGACCACCGCCGTCGGCCTGGTCATTGAATCAGTGGCCGCCACGCCGCGCCCCGGCGAGGTCTTGCTGCCGGGCACGGCAACGGAATTCGATACCTTGCTGGCCGACGTGGCTCATTCCGGTCAACCGGAATGGCTACCATCGGCATCGCCGCTGCGTGTCTTTGCCATGCCGCTGATTCTGCCGACGCGCCTGCTGTTGCTTGGCGCGGGACCGGATGCCAGACCCTTGGCTGGGCTTGCTACGCTACTGGGCTGGAGCGTGTCGCTCTACGATCACCGCCCGGCTTTCACCGAGGCAAAAAGCTTCCCTGCGGCTGTTAGTGTGATGCTCGGCCGGCCCGAAGCGCTGCCTGAAAATGTTGATCTCGGTTCTTACGACGCAGTGGTGATCATGAGCCACCATCTGGAATCTGACGCGGCGTATCTGCGGGCGCTGGCCACCAGCAACGCGCCCTATGTCGGGCTGCTTGGACCAGCGCCACGCCGGGAGCGATTGCGCGAGAGTTTGGGCGCCGAGTTCGCAGCACTCGGCGACCGACTCCGCTCGCCAGTCGGGCTAGCGCTCGGGGGACGGGCGAGCACTTCGATTGCGCTCGCGGTCGCGGCAGAGATCCACGCCTGCTTGCACGGCTGCAGCGGTGGACCCTTTGGTGAGCGGACCGGCGCGCGCGCTGCACCGTCGCCACGGCCGGGAGTGGCGTGACGGCTTCGTCAGACTTACACGTGATCGTGCTCGCGGCGGGCGCCAGCACGCGTTTCGGGGCACCCAAGCAACTCGCCAGGATTCAGGGCGTGCCAATGCTGCAGTTGGCGCTGAGTCACGCCCAGTCCCTGGCTGGTCACGCTGTGAGCGTGGTGATTGGCGCGAATGCCGCGCAGATCGCACCGGCGTTGGCGCACTCATCGGTCACGGTAGTCATCAATCGCGGCTGGGCGGAAGGCTTGGCAGCCTCGATCCGAGCCGGTATCGAACGCTTGCCCGGCCAGTGCGCCGGCGCATTGCTATTGCTCGCTGATCAGTGCGCGGTAACAAGCGCCGATCTTCAACGGCTCGCCGACGTCTGGCACCGCGATCGCCTGGCGATTGTGGCGGCGCAGTACGGCGACGGCTGGGGCGTGCCGGCAATCTTTCCGCGCCGCAGCTTTCCGGCGCTACTGGCATTGCGCGGCGAGCTCGGAGCGCGCGCCCTGCTGCACCACCCAATCGGCCGGCGAGTCGGCGTACCCATGCCCAACGCCGCGATCGACATCGATACCGTGCAAGATCTGCAGGCGCAGGCGCGTATGCCATTGTGATTGGGACTGGCTTGAGTTGCAGGATTCGTCCGACAGCTGCGCAAACGGGTGAGCGTCGGATGAATCCCCAACCAGGGAGGAAACCACTCCATCCGTATCGAACATTCAGCTTCGATTCCAACCCCGTAGCGAGTCCAATGGGGTCCTGATTGGCAAACTCCCCGTGCATGGTGCCAGGAGCCGGGGTCACAGCTTTGCAGATTCCGGCGTGCGCAGCGTCGACGCGATCGTGCCGACCGCTCACCTGTGCTGGCGACGCCACCCCGGACGGCTGCCAGCGCAGTCCGCGACACGCCGCCCTGTATCAGGAAAGCACCAGTCCATATACAGTGCTGTCCCCTGTATGACACGTGTTGCTCCGCAATCGCGCCGGCGGCCCTGCGCGAGCAGATACAGGCTCGTGGCATGGCAATTGCTTGCCTATACGGCAGGACTTGCCGCTCGTACAGTGGGATCCATTAGGGGCTGCGGTGGCTATTCGGTTCTGGAGGATGCACATGACCTGGGAAACACCAACGTTTGTTGAAGTAAAGATGGATGCCGAAATCAATTCCTATCAGGACGATTTCGGCGGCGAACGGGACACGGCGCCCCTGTTCTGAATAATTCATGCGCCGGCCGGGGGGGCGATGGGCCACCGGCCGGCGCGCGAGCTTAGGGCCTGGCAAACCTACATCATGCATGTTCGGGTGCTGGGCGCTGCGGCAGGCGGTGGCTTTCCGCAGTGGAACTGTGGTTGTCCCAACTGCAGGGGGGTTCGTGCCGGCGCGGCAGGGCTGCAGGCGCGTACACAGGAATGCGTTGCCGTCAGCGCCGACAGCGACCACTGGTTCCTCCTCAATGCTTCCCCGGAAATTCGTTCACAGATCGAAAGCTTCCCGCGGTTGCACCCGCGCCAGGCGCGGCATTCGCCGATCCGCGCGGTAATACTGACTAATGGTGACATGGACCATGTGCTCGGCCTGCTTTCCCTCCGGGAGTCCTATCCTGTCGTCATCTATGCTACCGACTGCGTACGCCGTGGTTTCGTGTCGGACAACGTGCTGTATCGAACGCTGGAGCGGTTCCCCGGCCAAGTCAGCTGGAGGCGCCTGATACCCGGCCAGGAGTTGGACTTGATGGGCGTTGAGTGCGAACCCAGCGGACTGGCAATCACTTCGGTGCCGGTGCCGGGCAAGCCGCCCGTGCATCTGATGGGAACCGGCGCAGCCGACCCTGAAGAGAGCATCGGCCTGGTGATTCGCGACCGGCGCACTGGCGGGTCGTTGGCCTATTTCGCCGCGGCCGGCGATATTACCGAGGCCATACGCCACGCCTGCTGGTCGGCCAACGCCGTGTTCTTCGACGGCACCTTCTGGTCCGGCGATGAACTCATCCGCTTAGGGCTGGGCACGCAGCGCGCCGCCGACATGGCGCATCTGCCGGTCGGCGAGTCGGGCGGCAGCCTCGAACGGTTGCGCGACCTCAGCGCCGCACGGCGCGTCTACATACACATCAACAACACCAATCCGATGTTGCGGGCCGATTCCCCCGAACGGGCCGCAGTCGAGGCGCGGGGTTGGGAAGTTGCCTACGACGGCATGGAGTTCACGCTGTGAACGGGTCCGCAGCAGATTATCTGCCGCGCGCGGAATTTGTCGAGCGGCTGCGCAGCGAGGGGCGGCAGCGCTATCACGATGCTCATCGCTATCATCAGCTCATGCATGAGGGCAAGCTGACGCGCGAGCAGCTGCAGCAATGGGTGCTCAACCGCTATTACTACCAGACGCGCATCCCGATCAAGGACGCGCTCATCCTGTCCAAATCGGAGGATCCGGCCTTTCGCCGCCTGTGGATCCATCGCCTGCGCGATCATGATGGCGACACTGAAGGCGAGGGTGGCCTGAGTTTGTGGCTGCGTCTGGCCGAAGGCGTGGGTCTTGATCGCCAGGAAGTGGCAGGATGCGGCGCCGTATTGCCGGGAGTCCGCTTCGCGTGTGACGCGTACGTCGAGTTCGTGCGCCACTCGAGCCTGCTTGAAGCGGTGGCCTCGTCGCTGACTGAATTCTTCGCGCCGGATATCATGTCCAAGCGCATCCTGGCCTGGGAGCGGCACTACCCCTGGGTCAGTGCCGATATGCTCGGCTATTTTCGCGCGCGCGTGACCCGGGCGCGCCTGGACGCGGAGGAAGCCGTGGACTTCGTAGTTCGGCATGCCTCCAGCCCGGCGTTGCAGGAACTGTGCGTGGCGGCGTTGATCCGCAAAACCGAAATACTCTGGCATCTGCTCGATTGCGCGTACGCGGCTTACGTGGAACCGGCCTGGGGCCCGGCAGGCGCGCGTGCTTGAGCCGCTCACCCCGGAAAGCCGGCCGTGCCTGGCCGCCAAGGTGCGTCTGCGTCTGGATCGCAAGACCGGACAGCACATGCTGCTGTATCCGGAGCGTGGGCTGGTGCTCAACGCCACCGCCACGGCGGTGGTGACGTTGTGCACGGGCGAGCGAACGATCGCGGCGATCATCGGCCAGCTGGCGGCCCAGTACACGCAGGAGCAGACTGCGCTCGGCAAAGAGGTGCTGCAATTGCTCAATTCACTACAGGAGCGCGGGCTCATACGCGTCGCCGCATGAATGCGCCTTATCGACCTTACACCCTGGTCGCGGAATTGACCTACCGCTGTCCACTGCGCTGTCCCTATTGCTCGAATCCACTCGACTGGGCGCGGCGCCGCAATGAGCTCGATACCGAAACCTGGGTGCGCGTGCTGCACGAAGCTGAGGAACTGGGCGTGGTGCAGCTCAACCTCACGGGCGGCGAGCCGCTGCTGCGCAACGATCTGGAAACCCTGATCGGCGCCGCGAAACAGCTCGAACTGTACACCAACCTGATCACCAGCGGCCTGCCCCTGACCCGCGAGCGATTGCAGCGCATCCGCGATGCCGGCGTCGACAATATTCAGGTGTCGATCCAGGACGTGACCGCCGCCGCCTCGGATCGTATCGCCGGCGTCGCCTCTTTTGAGAAGAAACTCGAGGTCTGTGCCTGGGTGAAGCAGCTGGGCCTGCCGCTGACGCTCAACGTGGTGCTGCACCGGGACAATCTCGCCAGCGTCGCGGCGATCATCGAACTGGCGGAGCGCCTGGGCGCGGATCGGCTCGAGCTGGCGAACACGCAGTACCTGGGCTGGGCCCTGGTCAATCGCTCCGCGCTGCTGCCGCAGCGCGAACAGCTGGCGGCCGCGCGCGCACTGGCTGCGGCTGCGCGCCAGCGGCTGCTGGGCTGCATGGAAGTGCTGTACGTCACGCCCGATTATTACGCCGACCAACCGAAGACTTGCATGGATGGGTGGGGGCAACGATTCATCGTCATCAGCCCCGAGGGCCTGATGCTGCCGTGTCACGCCGCGCATACCATACCCGGATTGTCGTTTCAGAACGTGCGCGATCAGCCGCTGTCGGCAATCTGGTCGGACTCCAGTGGCTTTAACGCCTTCCGCGGTGAAGGCTGGATGCGCGAACCCTGCCGCAGCTGCGAGCGGCGCAGCGTCGATTTTGGCGGCTGTCGCTGCCAGGCTTACCACCTCACGGGCGATGCGGCCGCGACCGATCCGATATGCACGCTAGCACCGACGCATGAGTTGATACTTGCGGCGCGCGCCGCTGCCGTGAATAAAGTGGCACCACTGCGCTACCGTTCGGCGGCCCGCGTGGCCGCCCCGGAATGAAACGCCGGCTTATGGATGCCAGTCTGTGGGTGCTAGTAGGCCTTACCGGCGCGGTCCTGGTCTACGCCTTCCTGCGCAATCCGTTTTTGCCAATGCAGGGCCTCATGGCCAGCGTTCGACTGTTAAATGGTGTTTGGATCGAGCTGGCACTTGGATTCCTGCTGGCAGGGCTGATTGATGTCCTGGTGCCCGCCGGCACGATTGCCACCTATCTAGGTTCACAACGAGCGGGGCACGGCATCCTGATCGGCTGGGTGGCCGGCCTCGCCATGCCCGGCGGCCCCTACTTGTTCTTTCCGGTCGCCGCGAAATTGCTGGCCAGCGGCACTTCGCCGGCCGCCCTCATTACCTTTCTCACCGCCAAGACACTGTTGAGTCCGGTGCGCATGCTGACCTACGAGGCCCCGCTGCTGGGATGGCCGTTGACGCTGGCGCGGTTCATACCTGGGGTTCTCCTACCGCCGCTGATGGGCTGGGCAGGACAGTGGATCTATCTCCTGATCAGGGCAAAAAAATAGTGGAAAAGCGCAGTGAACAGGCGTGTTTTGGTGGCCGGATGGGTTTCTATACCCACCGCTCGGACGCTACCGGCTGCAATATGCGCTTCGGCGTCTATCTGCCGCCGCAGGCGGAGCGCGCCGCGGTACCGGCCCTGTACTACCTCGCAGGGCTTACCTGCAACGAAGAAACCTTCATGACCAAGGCAGGCGCTCAACGCCTCGCCGCCATGCACGGTCTGGCGCTGGTGAGCTGCGACACGAGTCCGCGCGGCCTCAACCTCCCAGGCGATGGGGAGTCGTGGGACTTCGGCGTGGCCGCGGGTTTCTACCTGGAGGCCACCGAGGCCCCCTGGTCCGCCAACTATCACATGGGTCGTTACCTCGACGAGGAACTGCCAGCGCTGGTGGAACAGCATTTTCCGGTGAGCGGCGAGCGACGCGGCATATTCGGCCACTCCATGGGCGGTCACGGCGCGCTGGTCACGGCACTGCGCAATCGTGGGCGTTGGCACTCGGTGTCCGCTTTCGCTCCGATTTGCAATCCGGTCGCGGTGCCTTGGGGCCGCAAGGCTTTTGCGAATTACCTGGGCGCCGATACTCAGCGCTGGCAGGAATGGGATGCGAGCGTGCTGATGCGCCACCAGCCCTATCCGGGTCCGATCCTTGTCGACCAGGGCCAGGCGGACCAGTTCCTGGTCGAGCAGCTCAAGCCGGAGGCACTCGAAGCGGCTGCCGCGGCCTCCGGGCAGCAACTGACGGTACGCCGGCACGTAGGTTACGATCATTCCTATTGGTTCATTCAGAGCTTCGTGGCCGATCACCTCGTCCACCATGCCGGGCAGTTGCTGTAAAGACTCTGGGACAGTTTCGGCACTTGGCTGTAGCGCAGACGACCCAGCGTCAGCGGTTCGCTGTGCCTCGGAGCGAGCGGGGTTTCATAACTCGCTGAAAGATATGATGAAACATACGCGGATTTTGGTTGCGGATTGCTGGCATGGCGTCTGCAACCAATGTTGCCTGGTAGACCCCGCCGGCACAACCGTTGGGGGGCGGGGTGATACAAAAATGGGACGCGAGGAGAAAGCTCATATGGATTCCAAACTGAACAGCAAGTTGCGGACATTCTGTGCCGCCTTTGCACTGACGGTGATTTCGGGCGCGGTGATCGCCGATGAAGTCGCCGATCGTGCCAAGGACCCAAATCTTTGGGCGGCGCCAGGTGGCGATCAGGGCCTAACGCGGCATAGCCGCCTCAAGGACATCAACGCGACAAACGTTGGTAAATTGCAGATGGTGTGGTCGCAATCGAGCGGCACACTGCGCGGCCACGAAGGTCAACCGCTGGTTGTCACCGTCGATGGCACGCCGATGATGTACATGGAAAGCGGCTGGCCGAATATTGTCCAGGCACTCGACCTGAGCAATCCCGATCACCCGAAGGCCATGTGGAATTACAAGAAGACGACCGATCGTGACGAATCGGCCGTGGCGCGAGCCTGCTGCGATACCGTCAACCGCGGCATGTCCTATGCCGATGGCAAGCTGGTGTTTGGCACCCTAGATGGCTTCGTCATTGCACTCAATGCCAAGACCGGCAAAGAGATCTGGGTGGTCAAGCAGGCTTACCCAGACAAGGGCGAAACCATTACGCCGGTACCATTGATTGCCGAGGGCAAGGTCATCATCGGCTTCGGTGGCGACGAGTTCGCTGCGCGCGGTCGCCTGACGGCCTATAACCTGGCCAATGGCAAGAAAGTGTGGGAGTGCCACAGCACCGGCACCGACAAGGACGTCTGCCTGACGGCCAATACCAACAAGGCGCATCCTGAGTACGGCACTGCCGGCCACGACCTGGGTGTCAGCACCTATCCCGGTGATGAGTGGAAACGTGGCGGCGGAGCGCTGTGGGGCTTCTACAGCTACGACCCGGAACTCAAGCTGGTGTACGCATCGACTGGAAACCCTGGCCTGTGGAGCCCTTCCTATCGCTGCTCTGAAAAGACGCATGAGGCTTGCAACACCGGTAAGCAGGACAACAAGTGGTCGATGACCATTTTTGCCCGCAACGTTGAGACCGGCGAGGCGGTCTGGGCCTATCAGATGACGCCATTCGACCAGTGGGACTATGACGGCATCAACGAGAACATGCTCGAAGACCTGACTGTCGACGGCAAGATGCGCAAAGTCCTGATCCACTTCGATCGCAACGGCTTCGCCTATGTGCTCGATCGTGCAGATGGCACGCTGCTTCGCGCCAACAAGTACGTGACGACCAACTGGGCAGAGAAGGTCGATATGAAGACCGGACGCCCGATCAAGGTGAAGGAGCATTCGCCCTTCGGCCCGAACGGCAATGTGCAGGCCTGCCCCTCAGCCATGGGTGGCAAGGATCAGCAGCCGTGCGCGATTGATCCAAGCGAGCCTGGCATGGCCTATTGCCCGACCAACAACTGGTGCATGGAAGACGAGCCGCAACAGCGCTCGCACACCCAGCAGGGCACTGTGTACGTGTTCGCCAACGTGTTCATGTACCCGGAAAAACCCGGCACCACGGGCAAGTTCAAGAAGTTCAATGTTCTGACCGGCGAAACGGTGTGGGAAATTCCTGATCCGTACCCGAATTGGGGCGGCGCGCTGGTGACTGACGGTGGCTTGGCCTTCTACGGCGACCTGCAGGGCGACTTTCGCGCTGTCGATCGCAAAACAGGCAAGGTATTGTGGGAGCGCCGCTTGGGCTCCGGCATTATTGGCAATCCGATCACCTATAAAGTGGCTGGCAAGCAATATGTCTCGATCTGGAGCGGTATTGGTGGCTGGATCGGACTGCCGGTGACGGCGGGTCTCGATCTGAGCGACAAGTTCGGCGCCATTGGCGCGACCGCGATGACCAAGGCAGCCAATCTCGACAAGATTCCAATGGGCGGTACGCTTTACACCTTCCGTGTAATGTAAATCGCCTGCTTGTCGCATGTGAGCTGACATCAGCGCCCGGTGCCTGTCGAGGCACCGGGCGCTTGATGGTGTCGAGCGGGTTGGGGCAAGACCCCGGTTTCAGGGTATCCTAAGTTCTGCATATGCCGCGGCAGCGTACGGGTGTGCGAAACTGCCAGGCGTGTCCAGCGGTCGAACCTGCTGAGGCGCAATCTGCCAAATAAATCGATTGCACGGGGATGGGCAACTCATGGTCAGCTCGCTACGTTTGAGTATTGCAGCCTTGCTGGTGACGCTAAGCAGCGCCGCCGTCGCCGGTAACCTGAGTGTCCTCAGGGTATGTGCCGATCCCGGCAACATGCCGTTCTCAAACCAGCGTGGCGAGGGTTTCGAAAATCGCATCGCGCACGTCATTGCCGATGCGCTCGGCGCCAGCGTGCAGTATTACTTCCGGCCGGGCATCGAGCGCGGCATGACGCGCACGACGCTGGGCGCCGAACAGTGCGATGTCATGCTCGATCTGACCCCCGACGCCGAGGGCGTGATGGAGACCAGCGCATTGTATCGCAGCACCTTCGTGCTCGTGAGCCGCAAGGACCGCGGATTGGATTTCAAGAGCCTGGACGACGATCGGCTCAAGACGCTCAAGGTTGGCGTCTACCAGACCTCGGCGATTCGCGATGCGCTGGCCGAGCATGGAGTGCAGAACAACACCGTCGTGCACTACCTCAGTCACGATGCCGATCTGGTGGCAGCCGACGAGCCCGTCAGCCAGGTACAGCAGGTCGTCGATGGGCGGCTCGATGTGGCCGCCATCTGGGGGCCTTTTGCGGGCTACTTCCTGACGATGAAACACGCGCCCCTGATCCTGGAGCCGGCCAATGTGCTGGAGGAGAGCGTACCACTCGAGTTCGACATGGCGCTGGCGGTGCGTGCCCAGAACCGCACACTGCGCGATCAGATCGATCAGGTGCTGCACCAACAGGTGGACAAGATTCACGCGATCCTGGTGGAGTTTGGCGTGCCCCTGGTGAGCTGCGATAACTGCCTGATCCACGGCGATCTGCCCTCGCATGGGCCGTACGCCGAGAGGAAGCCGAAAGGCGCGCTCGGCCCCGCCTCGCCACCGGTCACCATCGCGATGCTCGAACAGTGGTTGAAGGAGGGCGCCCGGGTGAGCAACGAGCTCAGCAATGCCGTGATCGCCGATGATCTGGCGCGGGTGAGCTACCTGATCGAGAAACGGCACGCCGATGTCAATGTGCGCGACCTGCAAGGCTACCCGCCACTGCTCAACAGTATTCGCCGCATGTCACTGGAGATGGCCGACTACCTTATTGCGCACCAGGCCGACGTCAATCGCACCGACAGCGATGGCTGGACCCCGCTGATGACCGCGGCTTGGGTGAACGACGGTGAATTGATCCAGTTGCTGGCCGCCCACCAGGCGGTGCTTACGGCGCAGAACCGGCAAGGCATGACTGCGCTCGGTATTGCGGCTCAATACGGCAAGGATGTCGCTGTGGTGGCCTTGCTGGCCGCGGGCAGCCATGTCGACCAGCGGATGGGCAGCGATTACACGCCACTGATGCTGGCCGTGGTAGGGCAATCCAGTCGTTCAGCCAAGGCGCTGATCGATCATGGCGCCAACGTCAATGCCAGGAACAGTGGCGGTGTCACGGCATTGATGATCGCCGCGGCGTCGAATCAGGAGGATCTTGCGGCGCTGCTGATCCGGTCGGGCGCCGATGCCTCGGCCACGAACGACAACGGACAGACGGCGCTGGGCATCGCGCAGGACAAGGACAACCAGGCGGTCATTAAGCTGTTGGCGAAGCCGGCGCCGAGCGCAACCTGACAGGTAGCTCGGTCGAGCTGATATTTAGGAGTAGTGACGTGCGAGCAAGGGGACTGATTTACGGGCTGATCGTCGCTGCGGTTGCGGTCGTGGCCTGGGCGCAGGAAGCGCCGGCGCCGGCTGATGCAAGTGCCACGAGCACCACCGAAGCGGAGGCGCCGGCGCCACCACCGAGCCTGCCGCCCGGGATGCTCTCACCAATCGATCGCGTCAACGCGAGCCCGCAGGGCACGCTGAAGAACACCCACTCGTACGATGACGCGGCTACCGCGGCTGAGGGCGAGAAGATCTACTTCAAGTACGGTTGCAATGGCTGCCACGGCGGCAATGGCGGTGGCGGTATCTGCCCGCCGCTGATCAATGACACCTGGGTGTACAACGGCGATGACGACACCTTGTTTCGCCTGGTGACGCTCGGCAGCATCGAGCTGCAGGCCAAGGGCTACACGCGCCACGGGCACGAAAATGTCGTGGCGCCGATGCCGCCGTTCGGAGGCATCATCTTCAGCGACGATGAACTGTGGAAGGTGCTGGCGTTCGTGCGCGCGCACTACAACGGCAGTCCGGCCAGGAAATTCGGCACCTCGGAAGCGGAGAAAGCCGCCGCTCTGGCCGCCGAGGAAGCCGCCACCGGCGACGCGCCCGCAGTCGAGCCGCCCGCGACGGATGCGCCAGCGACGCCCGCCGCGCCCAGCAAAGCACCCGCCGCAGCGGACGCGGCGGCGGCCACCGACGCGCCGGCGCCTCAGCCGCACTGAAAACGGCTCGCTGGAGCGCCTCGCGGGCGCTGTGTCACAACTGACGCCGCCTTGTATCGCCTGCGACTCGACGGGCGCTCGGGTCCTTATTCCGTGTTGTGCGCAATGGGTCATTAGTGCCTGATTTCCCATAGCGGCTGGCCAGCGTTGCGCTGGCACGCGGGTTGCTTTATTCATGGCAGCAGGCCGCCTGGACGCCTGCGTCCTTGCAAGGGGATAGCGCCATGAAGTCAAGAGCCGCGATCGCGCGTGAGGCGGGCAAACCGTTAGTCATCGAAGAGGTGCAGGTCGACGGTCCCAAGGCGGGCGAAGTACTGGTCAAGATCGTGGCGACCGGCGTCTGTCATACGGATGCCTTCACGCTTTCCGGCAAGGATCCGGAGGGCATGTTCCCGGTGATACTCGGTCACGAGGGCGGCGGCATCGTTCAGGAAGTGGGCGCGGGCGTGAAGAGCGTCCGGGCGGGCGATCATGTCATCCCGCTGTATACGCCCGAGTGCGGTGAGTGCAAATTCTGCCTTTCGGGCCGCACCAATCTGTGCCAGAAGATCCGTGTGACCCAGGGCAAGGGCCTGATGCCTGACGGCACCTCGCGCTTTTCGATAGACGGCAAACCGATCCTGCATTACATGGGGACCAGCACCTTCTCGGAATACACCGTGCTGCCGGAAATTTCGGTCGCCAAGATCAACCCGCGTGCACCGCTCGACAAGGTGTGCCTGCTGGGTTGTGGCATCACCACCGGCATCGGTGCCGTGCTCAATACCGCGAAGGTTCGAGCGGGCGCCAGCGTCGCGGTGTTTGGCATGGGTGGCATCGGGCTGTCGGTGGTGCAAGGCGCGGTCATGGCCAAGGCCGGACGCATCATTGCGGTGGATACCAATCCCGACAAGTTCGTCATGGCCAGGGCGCTGGGCGCCACCGACTGCATCAATCCGCGCGATTTTGACGGCGCCATCCAGCAGAAGATCATCGACATGACGGATGGCGGCGTCGACTATTCCTTCGAATGCATCGGCAACGTCAAGATCATGCGTTCGGCGCTCGAGTGCTGTCACAAGGGCTGGGGCGAATCGATCATCATCGGTGTCGCCGGGGCGGGCGAGGAGATCTGCACGCGCCCGTTCCAACTGGTCACCGGGCGCGTCTGGCGCGGCTCGGCCTTCGGTGGGGTCAAGGGCCGCTCACAGCTGCCCGGCTTCGTCGAACGCTACCTGCAGGGCGAGATCAAGATCGACGAGATGATCAGCGAAGTGCTGCCGCTGGACAGCATCAACCGGGCCTTTGATCTCATGCACGAGGGCAAAGTCATCCGCTCGGTAATCCGGTTCTGATGGCTGCGACCACGACCTGGGAACGAGCAGTTGCCCCGGGCAGGCGTCTGGTGCCGTGCCTGAAGGCGCGCCAGCGGCATAGCCCGCCAACGGCGCCCAGCCGGTGTCGCGTGTTTGCACCCGCCGCGGTTGCGGCGGGGCAACTATCGCCGCTGCACCCTTTGCCTGCGGCGACGAAAAGAGTAGTCTCGGCCAGTGGGGTTGGCGCTGCAGTGCCATACGGGCTGGAAGATTTTGCCAGAATAAAAGATCGCGGATTTTCCGCCTGTCGCCAAGCGTTGCGCCGTCGCTCCAGTGTCATGTGCAGGTTCGTGACGCCCGAATTGGCATGGGAGGGGGAGATGCGGTCGTCTGCGGAAAGCGAGAACCATGCACGGCTGGTTGAGATGGCCGTCAGAGGCCGGTCTGGCAGCAGCGAGATCGGGCAGATGGTGCGCCGTTCCTGGGACCGTTGTCTGTCCACCTATTCACTGAATCCCTCGCAGATCAAGAAACCGCTGGTCGTCGAACGCAGCGATCTTGATGCCAGGCGCGAGCGCATCGGCGCCGTGGTGCGGATCGCGCGTATTGAGATGCAGGCGCTGGCCAAACTGATGCATCACACCCAGTACGGCATCATGCTCACCGATCACGACGGTGTGATACTCAGCTATGTGGGTGATCCGGTGTTCGCGGTTACTGCGCGGCGCAGCGGATTTCACGAAGGTGCGATCTGGAGCGAGCGCGAACTGGGCACCAATGGCATGGGCACCTGCCTGATGACGCGCGAGCCCGTGATCATCCATCGCACCGAACATTTCCTGACGCAGAACACCGGTCTGACCTGCTCGGCGGCGCCGATCTTTGACCAGCAGGGCAAACTGATCGCGGCGCTCGACATATCGGGGAGTGCTACCGGGGCGCAGAACCACACCCTGACCCTGGTCGATCTCGCTGCGCAAAGCATCGAGAATCGCGCCATTTTGCAGGCCTGCAGGCAACACCGCGTGCTGCGCTTCCATCGCTGCGCCGAGTTCGTCAGCACGGCCGGCGAAGGGGTGCTGGCTTTCGATGACGCGGGTGTCATCGTGGGGGCCAACCGCAGCGCCCTCGAACTGCTGGGTTACTCCGATCACAAGAGCCTGTGTGGCCAGGTTATCGGCACCGTGCTGGATGCCCCACTGGCGACCCTGGAGCAGATGGCCCTGCGGGGTGGGTGCTGGCCGGAAGTGCTGGCCACCCGCGTTGGTCATCGCAAGCTGTTCGCCGTAGTGCAGCCGCCGGTCAGCGCGGCCCGGCCCGGCGCCAAGCCGGCAGTGGCCGAACCGGCGCCGGTCCACAGCATCCTCGATGTCATGCAGACCACCGATCCGGTCATGGCGCGCAACGTGCAGATCTTGCAACGCGTATTAAATCGGGATATCTCGGTGCTGCTGCTCGGTGAAACCGGCACCGGCAAGGGCTATTTCGCCAAGGCGATCCACCAGGCCAGCCGTCGTGCCGACAAGCCCTTCGTGGTGGTCAACTGCGCTGCTATTCCGGAACTGCTGATCGAAAGCGAACTGTTTGGCTACCGCCCGGGCGCCTTTACCGGCGCGTCGCGCGAGGGCAATGTCGGGCGAGTGCTCCAGGCCAACGGAGGGACGCTGTTTCTCGATGAGATTGGCGACATGCCGCTGCCGCTGCAGGCGCGTCTGCTGGCGGTCATCGAGGAGCGCGAGGTGGCGCCGCTGGGTGGTGGCAAGGCGGTGTCGGTCGACATCCGCATCATCAGCGCCACCCACCGTGATCCGACCGACATGATCGCCAAGGGGCAATTCCGCGACGATCTCTACTACCGTCTCAATGGCATTTCCCTGACGATGCCACCGCTCCGTCAGCGCACCGACTCCGTCGACGTGGTGCGCCACCTGTTGCGCCTCGAGGCGGGCGGGCAGGCACCGATCCAGATTGATGAAACACTGGTGCAATTCCTAGCGCACCTTGCCTGGCCTGGCAACCTGCGCCAGCTACGCAACGTGCTGCGCATGATGGTGGCGCTGCGGGCATCCGATCGCCTGACGATGGATGATTTCGATTCCAGCTGGCTCGGCGGCACCGAAGGCGCCAAGCCGCACGCGCATGCCGAGGCGGATAGTGCCGATGCGCATGACGCCGACGACAATCTGCTCGGCAAGGCCGAGTGCGAGGCGTTGCGCCGGACGCTCGAAGCCTGCCACTGGAGCGTGAGTGCCGCCGCCGCGCGCCTGCATCTGAGCCGCAAGACGATTTATCGAAAAATGCATCGCCATGGCCTGGTGCGCCTGGAGCACAACGCCGACGACCCGTTGCCGGTTGCGCCGGGGCGGGACGCGGCGGCGCCTCCAGCGCCCAATGATCTAATCTAACGGAGGAGTTCCGATCAATGAGTATTTCAATTCATCCCTCGGTCGACAATGGCATCAAGCCCGCCGCCGCGAATTTCTCCGGTGGGACGCTGGTATGCAAGTGCCCGCAGCAACCTGTAAAGGTGTCGATCACGGCGCAGACGGCCCACAATCACGCTTGCGGCTGCACCAAGTGCTGGAAACCCAAGGGGGCGCTGTTCTCGGTGGTCGCCGTGGTATCGCGCGACAAGCTCAGCGTGACCCAGGGCGCCGACAAACTGGCGGTGGTTGATCCGAAGGCAACCATTCAACGCCATGCCTGCAAGGGCTGTGGCGTGCACCTGTATGGCCGTATCGAAAACAAGGGCCATCCGTTCTATGGCCTGGATTTTGTCCACACCGAGCTGTCGTCGGAGAGTGGTTGGGCCGCACCCGGCTTTGCCGCCTTCGTGTCGTCCATCATTGAATCCGGCTTTGATCCAGCCCGCATGGGTGAAGTTCGCGCCCGGCTCAAATCCCTTGGTCTCGAGCCCTATGATTGCCTGAGTCCGGCGCTGATGGACGCCATCGCAACCCACTCGGCAAAAGCCTCGGGTGCGCTGAAGAGCTAGACCGGAGCAGCACGACACCGGATTGTTCGAAGCCGCAGTGTCAGCGCATAGCCTGAGCGGCGAGCGTGAGCGCGCCGCCCAAGTGATCGTGCCGTGAACAATCCTGTGCAATACTTTGGCGACGCCTGGCTGCCCCAAATGGGGCTGGCCTGGATACTCCTGGCGTCCGCGTCGGCGTCGGCGCCAGCCCTGGCTGCCGTTGCCGACGCCGCAACGGACGTGGACCAGATTGTGATCATCGGCACCACGCCCATACCGGGTATCGGCATCGACATCGACAAGGTGCCCAGCCACGTACAGTCGCTCTCGGCACATGACCTGAGCCGCGACGGTCAGCCGGCCTTGTTGCCGGGCGCCGCGGCGCGCCGCATGGCCAGCGTCAACCTGAACAACGAACAGAGCAGCGAGTTCCAGCCCGATTTCGTCTTTCGGGGATTTGAAGCTTCGCCGATTTCCGGCATCGCGCAGGGCCTGGCGGTGTACCAGAGCGGCGTGCGCATGAACGAAGCGTTCGGCGATACCGTCAATTGGGATCTGGTACCGCAGTTCGCGGTCGAGCGCCTCACGGTCCAGAGCAACAACCCGGTCTTCGGCCTCAATGCGCTCGGCGGCGCGGTGACGCTCGACATGAAGAACGGCTTCAACAGCTACGATTCGGACCTGCGGCTGTCATCGGGTTCATTTGGCAACCTGACTGGTTACGCCGAGACCGCTGCGCGCGGCGGGAACTTCGGCGTCTATGCCGCCGTGGGTGGCTTGCAGGACCACGGCTTTCGCTACCACTCCCGGACTTTGCTGCGTCAGGCCTATGTCGACCTGGGATACGAGCGCGCTCCGGGCAAAGTACACCTGGCCTTCAGCGCGGCGGACAACACCATCGGCGCGGTAGGTCCCACGCCGGTGCAGATGCTGCAGCGGGATCCGCAGGCGGTCTTCACCTATCCGCAGTCGATGCACAACACCGTGGGGCTCATCGAGTTGAGCGGCTCTTACCAGGCCGGTGAACACCGGCAGATCAGCGCCAATGCCTATGCGCGCCGCTTCAGGCAGCGGCTGATCGACGGCAATACCACCGATGTCGCGCGGTGCGCGAACAATGCCACCTTCTACTGCCTGGAGGGTGACTACCTGTATCCGAACGATCTGCTCTACGACACCGACGGCAACCCGGTGGCTGCAAGCGCCTTGCCGGCCGCCGCCACGCCCGGCGAGATCGTGCACACGGCGACGAACACCACGGGTTCGGGCGCCACGGTGCAATGGTCGAGCCAGCAGGCACTGCGCAAGCGCGAGAATGCGCTGGTGATCGGGGTCTCGCTCGATCGCGGCAGCACCGGCTATAACGCCAGTGGCGAGCTGGGTACATTGCTGCCCAGCCTGGAAGTGATCGGGGCGGGCATCATCATCGACCAGGGCAACAGCAGCACCGCGCAGCCGCCGTTCCTGCAGCCGGTGCGCGTGCAGGCCTCGAATCTCTACCAGGGTATCTATTTTACCGACACGCTGAACCTCACGCCGGCGCTGGCCTGGACCTGGAGCGGACGCTACAACCGCGCACGTGTGGCGCTGCGCGATCTGATCGGCGACAGCCTCAACGCTCATCACACGTACATGCGCTTCAATCCTGGCGCCGGTGTCACCTATAAGGTGAACGTTGCAGTGACTGCTTATGCCAGCTACTCCGAGGCCAATCGGACCCCGACTCCCGCAGAATTGAGCTGCTCGGATTCGCAGTCCCCGTGTCCCCTGGATTCCTTCCTGGTCTCGGACCCGGAGCTGCTGCAGGTGGTCTCACGCACCTACGAAGCGGGGCTGCGCGGGCGCGTCACCAGCGCATCCTTGCCGGGGCGCTTCACCTGGAACGCCGGGGTATTTCGCACCGGGAACCAGAACGACATCATTCTGCTGGCCACCCGCGTCAACGGCTTCGGCTACTTCAGCAATGCCGGCGCTACGCGCCGCCAGGGCATCGAAGCCAGTGTGTCCTACCGCTCACCGAAGTGGGAGCTCAGCGCCAGCTACAGCCTCGTGGATGCCACGTTTCGCGACCCGTTGCTGCTCACCTCCAACAGTCCCGCGGCCAATGCGCAGGGTGAAGTGGTCGTGCGCCCGGGCAGCGTGATTCCGCTGACCCCCAGGAATCGCCTTACTTTCCTGGCCGAGTGCACGCTCACTGCACGCTGGAAGCTCAGCAGCGAGTGGCGCTATGTCGGCGGGCAATTTCTCGTCGGCGATGAAGCGAACCTCGAGCCACAGCTGCCCGGCTACACGGTCGTGAATCTGAACGGCTCGTACCAGTGGAGCAAAAGGCTGCGCGTGTTTGCGGCCGTCAACAACGTGTTCGCGCGCACCTATTACACCTATGGCGCATTCACGCGGCTCGACGGCCTGCCGCCGGGCATTTCATTGACCGATCCGCGCACCTTTGGCCCGTCTCCGGGACGTACCGCCTATGCCGGGGTGAACCTGAACTTCTGATGCTTCGCGCGGCGCTGGGCGCCGGTGCGTGCGGATGCCGCGATTCCCGTCTGTAGCGTTTTGGTTACACTCTGCCCCGTTCGCTGGTTCGCCCGTGTCAATGGCCGACTCTGTAGCGCCTCAACTATATCGCAACCCTTTGTTAACGAAGGATTTGCTGAAGAGCTGAGTCTTTCAGATGGTTGGCATAGCGCTTGCCTAGTTCCTGGGCAGTGGGATCGTCAATCCACGCCAATGTATTTAAGGAGCAGCTGATGAACCCGAGCTATAGACGGCTATATCCAATCGTGTCGATGGCGCTGGCGATAGGATTGCTGGTGAGCGCTATGCCGGCGGGCGCAATAGACCTGACGAACGGTGACTGGAAGTTTTCCGTCAACGGCAACGTCAATGTGCACTACATCTATTCAAGTTGCGAGTCAGCGAGTTCGGTGAGTAGGGTCGCCGGCGGCCTGGCCTGCGTGGGTTCAGCGAGCAGCAAAAGCACTTCGAGTGTAGGCAATGGCCTGCTGCCCGCAGCGATCACGTTTGGCATTTCGACTACCCAGGCCGGCATCGATATGGCGGCGCACTTCGGACTCTACCCGGGCATTGATACCAATGACGGCGGCAGTCCCAATCTGCAGCAGAATAGTGGCGCCACCAATTCAGGTCTCGGCACCACTGGTTTGGACGTCCGTCAGGTGTACATGACGTTCGGCAGCAAGACGATGGGCACCTTTACCCTCGGCCGAAATTTCGGCCTGTTCGGCTTCGACGCGATCATCAATGACATGACGATTCCGGGCGTCGGCGTCGCCGGCAGCATGTCGGGTCCAAATCCGGCCAACACCTCGCTGGGTTCAATCGGTCTTGGCTACATCTACACCGATACCTATGCGCAGATGAACTATACGACGCCTGATTACAGCGGCCTGAATTTCACGTTCGGCATCTTCAATCCGCTCAATTCGCTTTCCGAGCCAGGCACCGCGCTGAACAAGGGCGCTCCGGGCGTCCACGGCAAGGTGGCCTACAGCACCTCGCTCAGTGATGCCAACAAACTCTACCTTTCCGCCACCTTCCTGACACAGAAGAACGCCTACAGCACTGGGCCAGGCACCAGCGCGAGCTACACCAGTACGGGATTTGATGCCACGGCGAAGTTCGATGTGGGCGGCCTGTCGTTGCTGGGCTCCTACTACCATGGCAGCGGTTTGGGTACGACTGCGCTGTTTCTCCTGGATGTGGACGCCGCGGGCAATAAGCGCGACTCGGATGGTTATCTCGCGCAGGTCACATACAAAACCGGCGATGTGAAGTTTGGCGTCAACTACGGCGTGAGCAATCTGGACCTGGCGAGCGGAGAAGTTGCCCCGACGCTGGTCAAGAGCAACAGCAAGATCACCGGTGGTGTGTATTACTCGCTGACGAAGAATCTGACGGTGCTGGGTGAAATCAGCAGTGTCGAGGCCAAGGCGCACGATGGTGACAAGAACAAGAGCAACAACTTCAATATCGGGGTGTTCCTCGCTTTCTAAACCGTTGTCGACAGGTGATCAGAAATTTGCCGGTGCCTGGGCACCGGCATTTTTTGTGTGCGACCCGCGAGCGTGTCCGCTCTCAGGTCGGTCGCAGCAACCGAGCGGCGAGCGGCGGAATCAGCAGCAGGCTCACGAGCGTGGAGGAAACCAGACCACCGAGTATGACCACCGCCATGGGGCCTTCGATTTCGTGGCCCGGCTGACGCAACTGTACCGCGACCGGCAACAGCGCCAGAGCAGTCAGCAGCGCAGTGAGCAGCACCGGCGTCAAGCGCTCCTCGGCACCGCGCAGCGCCGTGGCGAGGCTCCACTCGCACTGTTCGCTGTGCACCAGGTGATCGTAGTGTGAGATCAGCAGTATGGTATTGCGTGCCGCCATGCCGAACAGGGCGACAAAGCCCACCATGGCGCCGAGCGTCAGCGTGCCGCCGGTGAGCACCACGGCGGCGACGCCGCCGATCAGGGTGCTGGGCAGGGCCGCTAGCGCCAGCAGTACCTGGCGCGCGCGCCCGAAGGCCAGCGCCAGCAGCAGCACGATCAGCACGCAAGCGGCGATGGAGTGCAGCAGTATTTCACGGGCCGCTGCGGCCTGTGCCTCGGCGGCGCCGCCGTAGCGCAGGTACACGCCTGCCGGCAGCGACACCTGCGCCGCGATCAGCCGTTGCGCCTGTGCGGCGTAGCCCCGCTGATCAGCGGTGTGCGGGTTGGCCTCCACCACCTGTCGGCGCAAGCCATTCTCATGATCGATCACGCTGCGTGCCGCGACCAGCTCCAGATCGGCGACAGCGGACAGCGGTACGTTGGCGCCGTCGCGGCCGCGCAGCAGCAGTGCGCCCACCGACTGCGGCGCCATGCCGTTGCCGGCAATGCGTACCGTTACCGGCACGTTCCGATCCGCCTGATTGATCTGGGCCACGACCGTGCCGTGATAGGCGGCGTTCACCGTCTGCAGCACGTCGGCGGCCTGCATTCCATACTGCGCCAGTTGCGGCGCGCGCAGCCGCAGGCTTAGTTCCGTCTGGCGGGGCGGCACCTTCAGGCGCACCGGGCCACTCTGCGGCATGTGCTGCAGAACCTCTGCGATGCGGCTGGCCACCGCATCGTCCATGTCCAGATCCGAGCCGTAGACGCTGACAAAGAAGGGTGCGGTCTCACCCGAGAGCGTTTCGCCTATGCGCTCGACCAGTACCGAGTAGATCTCGACCAGCTGGTTGGGAAAATCCTCGAACACCTGGCGGATGTGCGCCTCGATCTGCGCCGCGGATTGGCCCTGGACGCGATCGATCTGCACCTCGAATTCACTCTTGTTCGGCGCGTCCGGGTCCTGGCCGTTTTCCGCGCGGCCGATCTGTTCGGCGACACTCTTCACGCCGGGTAAGGCCGATAGGCGCTCGGCAATACGCGCCCCGACGCGTGCCGTTTCAGTGAGCGCAATACCGGGACGGAGCGAGGCGTGCGCGATCAGGTAGTCCTCGCGAAAGTCCGGCAGCAGGCGTGCGCCAAGCATCGGCAGCAGCACGATACCGGCGAGACCCGTCACGATGAGCAACGCTACGACGAAACGCGGGCGCGTGTGCAACGCCTTGATCGCGCGTTGCTGCAGCCGTTTGCAGACGCGCAGGAGCGACGCCTCGGCATTGGGCGTATGCCGGCCCATCAGCAGCGCGCACAGCGCAGGCGTGGCGCTCATGGCTACCAGCAAGGAGACGCCGACCGCGAGCAGAAAGGCGATCGACAGCGGCCGGAAGAACGAACCCTGGATGCCGGAGAGCATCAGGATCGGCAGGAACGCCACTGCCACCGCAGCGGTGGCGTAGAACACCGGCTGGCGCACTTCGAGCGAGGCACTGACGAACAGGCTGCGTATATCGAAGCCCGCGGCCGCGCCGCGACGGCGGCGGGTAATGTTCTCCACGTCGATCACCGCATCGTCCACCACTACACCGAGCGCGACCACCAGGCCGCCGAGGCTCATGGTGTTGAGCGAGAATCCAAGACCAACCAGTATCCATACCGTGGCCAGGAGCGATAGGGGGATCGCACTGAAGGACACCAGCGCGCCGCGCCAGTCGCGCAGCGTCACCAGCAGCAGCGCGACCACCAGCAGGGCGCCGATCAGCAGCGAATTGCGCAGCTTGGCGATGGCACTTTCGATGAAGCTTGCCGGGCGCAGCAGCGCCGGATGATAGTGCACGCCCTGCTTCTCGAGCGCGGGGGCGAGAGCGGCGAGGCGCTGCTCCAGCGCCCGCGTCACCTCCAGCGTGTTGGCGCCATATTGAGTGGAAGTCTCGACCAGAATGCCCGGCCGCCCGCCGATCATGGCGTCGCCGAAGCGCGGTTCGGCGCCGTCGCCGATGGTGGCGACATCGCCCAGGTGAAGCGGCAGGCCGTGACGTGTGGCCAGCAATGCCTGCGCCAGGGAGTCCGGTGTCGTGGCGCTGGGCTGCGCCTGCAAGACGATACGCTGCGTCGGTGTCTCGAGATAACCGCCACCGATCAGCTCGGTGCCGCGCCGAGTGGCGCTGTAGACGTCGTCGAGCGTCAAATCAGCGGCGGCGAGCTTGAAGGGATCGATGAGTACCTGACGCTCGCGCGACGCGCCGCCAAAGATCTGCGCCTGCGCCACGCCGGGTACCGCCATGATCTGCGGCTTGAGGGTCCAGCGCACCAGGTCGCGCAGTTCGATAGGCGTGAGCCGCTCGCTGGTGTAACCAAAATGCAGCAGGTACTCCATGGAGGAACTCAGCGGCGAGAGCAGCGGGGCGCCAACTCCTGCTGGCAGCAGGCCGGCGGCCTCGGTGAGCCGCTCCGTGACCAGCTGGCGCTGGCGATAGGGATCGCCACTGCGTGTGAACACCACTTGGATCGCGGCCAGCCCCTGGTTGGAGGTGGAACGAACCGCCGCCACATTTTCCGTGCCGGCCAGCAGGCCCTCGAGGGGTCGCGTGACGAGCGCTTCGACCTGCGTGGCATCGAGGCCCGGTGCTTCGGCCTGCACCAGCACGTGCGGCGGCGCGAAATCCGGAAACACATCGAACTGCGCGTTCAGCAGTGCGGCGCCACCGAGCGCGGCGATCAATACCGAGAGTGCGGTGATGACGCGCGGATGCGCGAGTGAGGCGCGTACGATGAGCGCCAACATGGCTAGTCGTGATCCGCTTCGGCAGCCGAAAAACTGCCGATACCCTGCAGCGACCACAAGACGCCGGCGCCGTTGGCGACGATTACATCGTCAGCGTCGACGCCCTCGACCAGCCAGTTCCCGCCCATGTTCTGCAGCACCTTGACGTTGACCGGAACATAGCCGTGCCGCCCGGCCGCCGGCTGCGCGGCCACCTGCCGGTAAAGATAGGCACCATGCTCGCCGTAGATCAGCGAGCCCGCGGGCACGAGCATGCCGCCGTGCGCCTCGCCGCGCAGGCTGACCGGCATGCGGGCTCCGGGTCCCAGCCCTGAGGGCGCATGATCGACACGCAGCAGCACGCTGACGCTGGGCACCTCGGAGGCGCTACGTCGCAGCAGACCCAGGATCCGCGCTGGCACCGCCACGCCGTCGACATCCAGCACCGCCTGTTGAGGTGCCAAGGCCAGGCTGAACCGTCCGGCGACCTCCGCGCGCACCAGCAGTGTACGGCCCGCCGCAATGGCGCTGATCAGCTGGCGGCGTGGCTCGACAGACATGCGCGCCAGGACTCCCCACTGCATGGCGAAATTGGCGTTTGCCGCCTGGGCCTGCGCTTCGGCTTCAATCTGCGCGATCTCGGCGGTTTGCACGGATTTGAGCGAAGCATCGGCCTGATCCCGATAGAGCTGCTGCAGGCGTTGTGTCTGTGCCTGCGCGGCGCGCGCAGCGGCACCGGTGCTCGCGAGCCGGCCCGCGTCGGTGATCAGACCCACGGGATCGAGCACCTGGCCATAGCCCACGACGGGTTCGCCGGCGTTCGCCTGGACGGGATGAGTCAATTCCAGGCCCACGGCCTGTTCCTGCTGCGTGCTCAAGGTTGCGGCGGGGTCGTCGGCTGCCGCAGCCGCGAGCAGCGGACAGGCCAGCACGGACAACAGCAGTTGGGCGCGTCTCATCCGCCAGGTTCGCTGCGCCAGGTAAGCGGTAGATCGCATTCGGGTCCCTCCAGTGGGCGGCGGTATGCCGCTTCCAGCGCCGCAAAACTTTGTTGCGCATCGTAAGCGGATTGAAGCGCCGATAGCTGCGCCTCGAGGGCGCCGGTCTGCGCCAGCAGCAGCGTAGCCCGATCAGCATCCCCTGCATTCAGAGCCCGCTGCGCTGCCTGCATCTGGCGCCCGGCCGCGGCTGCGGCATAGACGGCCTGCAGCCAGCCCTCGTGCGCCAGGGGCCAGGCGCGCTCAGCCCGGTCGAGCTGTTCGCGCAAATGTGACTGCACCGTCTCGATATGCGCTGCGGCCAGCGTGCGCCGCGCCCAGGCTTCGCCGATCGGCCCCTGGTGGCGATTGAACAGGGGTAACTCCATGGCCACTCCCAGCTCGTTGTCACGGAGATTTTCATTCATCTGGTTGTCGTGCACGCCGCTTCGATCCCAGGCAACCCCCGGGCTCAGCCGGAATTCCGGCCAGCGGTGCGCGAACGCTCGCTGCAAGGTGTTTTCTGCGAGATCGTATTCACGCAGTGCGCGCACCAACTCGGGCCGGGCGATCAGCGCCTGCTCGCGCAGCGTCGCATCGAACGACAACGCGTGGCCCTTGAGGTCCGACCAGCCCGGCCACTCCAGCGCCACGCCGTCGAGTGCCGCGAGCGGCACGCCGACCGCCGCCGCGAGCCGCGCTCTTGCATCGCCGCCACGAGCCTGCGCTTCCACCAACCGCTGCTGCGTCGCGGCCAGGGCCTGCAGGGCCGGCTGCAGCTCGCTCATCGCGCGCTCGCCCGCCTGGGCTTGCGCACGTATCGAACTCAGCAGGGTCTGGCGCGCGGCGAGCAAGTCGTTGAGCAATGCAAGTTCATCGCGCGCGGCGGCCACATCCAGCAGCGCCCCGCGCAGGTCGGAGCGCAGCTGCCAGATCGCTTCGGCCACATCGGCCTGCGCCGCCAATGTCTGCAGATTTGCGTCGCGCTGCGCGCGCGCACGCTCCCCCGGGCGCTGTAGCAGGAACTCCAGCGACAGGCCGTACAGCCAGGCCGTACCGCCCGCTGCCGCGGTAACGTACTGGTCATAGAGACTCAAGGTCGGATTCGGCCGCTCACCGGCAGTGCGACTGGCCGCGGCCGTGGCTGTCGCGCGAGCGCGTGCTTCGGTCAGCTCGGGATTGAGTCGCAGCGCCGCGCGCAGCCATTGCGCGCGCGTCCACGCGCCCTCGGGCGACGTGGGCGCCTCGAGACGGCGAGCCGCAAAGCTGTGCTCGGTGGCGGCAGCGTCCAGCGGTGCCGCCGGCGGGCGCGCGGCGCAGGCAGCAAACGCGCAGCAGCACAGGACTAATACGGCCCTGCGACCCGTGATGGAGCGGGTGGTATTACCTGTCATTCCAGCTCGCACATTCAAACCTGCGTAGAGCTGAGCCTCGTTCTTGCGCGTGTCATTTCCGACACAGCGCGACGCTGTTGAAGGGATCCCCGCCGACAGTGTAGTTTCTGGTGCTGCCACATAGCCATAGCTTCGAGGACACCATGGCCAATGATTCGGGAAAGGTAGGAGCACTGGCCAAAGAGCGCACCGTTGCCGGAGGGAATTTCAACCGTTGGCTGGTGCCGCCGGCTGCGCTCGCCATTCACCTGAGCATCGGCATGGCCTACGGCTTCTCGGTGTTCTGGCTGCCCATGTCCAGGCTGCTGGGAACTCCTGACGCCAGCTGCGCGCAAGCGCGCAGCTGGCTGCGCGATCTGTTCACCACACGCTGCAATTGGTCGGTCGCCTCGGCGACCTTCACCTTCACGCTGTTCATCGTCTTCCTGGGTCTCTCGGCGGCCGTGTGGGGCGGCTGGCTTGAGCGCGCGGGACCGCGCAGGGCAGGGGTCGTATCCGCCCTGTGCTGGTGTGGAGGGCTCGTGCTCGGCGCGTTGGGGGTCTACCTGCACCAGCTATGGATCGTCTGGCTGGGCACGGGCGTCATCGGCGGCATCGGCCTGGGGCTGGGCTATATCTCCCCGGTCTCGACCCTGATCAAGTGGTTTCCGGATCGGCGCGGCATGGCGACGGGTTTCGCGATCATGGGTTTCGGCGGTGGCGCGATGATCGGCGCGCCGCTGGCGGCCCTGCTGATGAAGCAATTCGCGCCCGGTGGCGCCAACGGCGTGTGGCAGACCTTCCTGGCGCTGGCGGCTCTCTACCTGGTGTTCATGCTCGGCGGCGCGTTCGGCTATCGCGTGCCGCCTAACGGCTGGACGCCCGCGGGTTGGGCGCCGCCGCCGGGACGCGCCTCCGGCATGATTACGCAGTACCAGGTGCATCTGCACAAGGCCTGGCGGACGCCGCAATTCTGGGCGCTTTGGGGGGTCCTGTGCCTCAATGTCAGCGCCGGCATTGGCGTGCTGGCGATGGCCTCGCCCATGTTCCAGGAAGTGTTCGGCGCACGCCTATTGGGCGCCAGCGCGGCCGCCGGCAGCATGGCGCCCGAACAAAAAGCACAGATTGCGGTGGTAGCTGCGGGCCTGGTGGGCCTGCTCAGCCTGTTCAACAGTCTGGGCAGGATCTTCTGGGCATCGTTGTCCGACCGCCTGGGCCGCAAGAACGTCTATTACATCTTTTTCATGGCCGGCATCCTGGCGTACTGCGGGCTGCCGAGCTTCGGTCATATAGGCGCGGTCGCCATATTCGTGATCGCCGCCTGCCTGATCATGTCGATGTATGGCGGGGGCTTTGCCACCATTCCCGCCTACCTCGCCGATCTGTTCGGCACGCAGATGGTCGGCGCCATACACGGTCGATTGCTCACCGCCTGGTCGGTCGCGGGGGTCGTCGGGCCGCTGCTGATTGCGAACTTTCGTGAGTACGAGACGGGGCAGGGCGTGCCTGCCAATCTGGTGTACGACGTCACGCTGTACCTACTCGCCGTACTGCTGGTGGGCGGGCTGGTCTGCAATTTTCTTGTCAGACCAGTGGCCAGCGCCTATCACATGACCGACCAGGAGCTCCGGGCAGAACGCCTGCTCGCACACGAAGTACTGTCGGATCCGCGCGCCGCGACCGCGGCGCGAGGCGCATTCGGCGTGCGCGCCGTGCTGGCCTGGATGGCGGTCGGCCTGCCCTTTGCCTGGGGACTGTGGACTGCGCTGCACAAGGCCTCGGCGCTATTCCAGTAACGGCAGCAGCTGCGTGATGGTCAGAAATGACACAGTCCGGCAGCGCACCTGAACAACGCACAATTGAGGTCGCCGGACGCGAGAACGAGGACTATCATCAGTACGGTTGCCGGCATTGGCCAATCTTGCAATACAGGAGTTCGTGTATGCGATCATCGTCCCGTGCATTGTTTGCACTGTCACTGCTGCTGGCGGTGTCGGCCGCTCAAGCTGTGGAATCATCGGCCAGCAAGGCCTCGAGCATGTCGGCTGATGCCGTGTGGCAGAAGATCGGCGATTTCTGTGGTATTGCCGCCTGGCATCCGGCGATTGCGAAGTGCGATCTGTCGGCGGACAAGCAGCAGCGAACCCTGAGTCTCAAGGGCGGTGGCACCATCGTCGAACGCCTGGTTCGCTGGAACAATAAGGGCCGCTCCTATACCTATCGAATCGTCAGCGGGCCGCTGCCGGTGGTCCACTACTCCTCCACGCTCCACGTCGCGGCGGACAAGAAAGGCGGTGGCTGCGTGGTGAGCTGGCACGGTCACTACGGCAGTGCCAAGGGCACCAGCGATGCCGACTCCAAGAAGGCCATCGACGGCGTTTACGAGTCGGGCCTGGCGGCACTCCTGGGCGGCTGACGATGCAGCGCGGTGCGGCACTCACTTTGGCGCTGCTGGGCATGCTGGCCTTGGCACGAGCACAGGGCGGCGAGGTGGGTGCTGCCGACGCGCAGTTTGGCGGACAGTGCACCGAAGGCCTGGCGCAGGGTCAGCACTTGATGACCGACTGTTCGATCTTCTGGACCGACAAGGATGGCAAGCGCTATTGCTTCGCCAACGCGGATTCCCGCAAGTCGTTCCTCGAAAACCCCGCGGAATCGCTGCAGCGCGCGCGCGATTTCATCGCCGCCAGCAGCATCGAGTCGACGGAAAAGGTCATGCAGTATTTCACCGGTAGTGATGCCGAGGCGCTGGTGAGCGGGCGAATAGGAGAACAGCTCAAGGCCCACGATGGGCTGTTCCCTTTTGACGATCCGCTCAACGGCGATCATCTGCTGCTGGCTTACGACGGCATCGATTTTACGCGCACGATCGATGGCTATGGGTTCTTCCCGGACGTCAAGTTTCATGACGGGAAGGACGCCGACAAGCGCTATCTCATCGACTTCTGGGTGCTGCCGGCGCAGGGCCAGCTGCAGATCCAGGATACGCGCGTGTACAAGGAGCCGCTGCAGGTGGAAGGCAAGTGGACCCTGATGGCCCGTCAGCCGATTCCCTGGTGGTGGATTCCCGCCTCCGAACACCCGGGGCACTCGGCCGCCAAGCGCAGTTGGGAGGTGATGTCCGCAGTGGAGCAGTCCGCAGTGCAGGATCGCGCCAAACATGACGGCATCTATGTGCTCAAGGACGACAAGACCGGCAGGGAGTTGCAGCTGGAGTTCATCAGTACTCACCAGCCGATCCGGCAGCTCGACAACGACGGTCATTTTTTCGCCTGCACCGACTTCCGCGTGGTTGGCACCAAGGATCAGATCTACGACGTCGACTTCTGGGTCAATGACAAGGACGGCAAGATGAGCGTCGATCAGGTCAGGGTGCACAAAGTTCCGGAATTCAAAGGTGGGCAGTGGGTGCAGGTACCGCGCTACGAATGGAAGGATCTTGGCAGCTCGCACGTCGTACCCTGAAAGGCACGCGCTTGTAGCCGCCGTCCTGTGGGCTGGGTTGATGGCTGCGCCCGGCACACCGGGCCCTGCAGCCGAAGGCGCGCAGACGCCCGCTACCGGCGCCTGGGCGATGTTGCAGAAGCAGTACTACGGCGGGCGCGATCTTGGGCTGCTCGACAAGGCGCTGATGAGCCTGGACGTGCCGTCTACTACGGCCGATCCGGCTGCAACTCCGCTGAGCGTGCGTTTCGGTGAGGCCGCAATCGGGCGCATCCGGCAGTTGCGGGTGATCATCGACAACAACCCCTCGCCGCTGGCAGCGACCCTCGATTTCCCGGACGGTGCGCGCGTGGCGCAGATCGACCTGCGGGTGCGAGTCGATCGCCTGACCTCGATACGCGCGATCGCCGAGACCGCCGACGGCACCCTGGAGATGCGCAGCAGCTGGGTCAACGCCAGCGGCGGTTGCTCGGCGGGGCCGGCGATCGGCGGCACCGGAACACTCGGCGAGCTGCGGTTCTGGGCTTCGCCTGACGCAAAATCACTGCAGGTCGGCATCCGCCATCCGAACAATTCCGGATTCCAGATCGATCCGGTCAGTGGCGATCCGATTCCCGCGCACTACATCACGCACCTTTCGGTCAGTGCCGGCGGCCGGCTGCTGGTCGATGCCGATACCGGTATTTCCATCAGCGAGAACCCCACGTTGCGCATCGCCTCCGATATGCCACTGCCAGCAAATGTCATGGTTGAGGCCACGGACTCCAGGGCGGTTCACTACCGCGCGGCATGGGCGGGCGGGGTGGCCGGCTCGCCTTGAGCGTGCGCCGCTGCGATGCCGGTGCGTTGCTGGTGTCGGCCGCGTTGCTGACCTCAGCGGCACCGACTGCGAATGGCCCTGCGCAGGCGCGGGAGCTGCGCGGGGTGGCGGCCGTCGATGCGGCGCTGGCCGTGCGCGAAGTGGCCCCTGGCGTGTATGTGCATTTTGGCCAGCCGCTGGCGCTCGACGCGCCCGGTCACGACGACATTGCCAACATTGGCTTCATCGTCGGTGAGCGTTGCGTGGCAGTCATTGATACCGGCGGCTCGACACGTATCGGCCGGGCGCTGCGCGCGGCCGTGAGAGCGCGCAGTCGCCTGCCCATCTGTTACGTGATCAACACGCACGGGCACGTGGATCATGTACTCGGCAATAGCGCTTTCCGGCCGGACGGCGCGCAGTTCGTTGGCCACAGCCAGCTCGCCGCGGCGCTGAATCGTAGCCGCCGGTTCTTAGTGCAGCAGTATGCCGGTGATCTTGATCAACCGCCGACACCCGGGCAGATCATCGAACCCGGGATCAAGGTGCAGGAGGATTACGACCTGGACCTTGGCAGGCGGCACCTTGCGCTGCATGCCTGGCCGCTGGCGCACAGCGATTGCGATCTGACGATGCTGGACCTCAAGACCGGCACATTATGGGCCGGCGACCTGCTGTTTCGCGGCCGACTGCCGGCTGTGGATGGCAGCGTGAGGGGCTGGCTGGCCGCGCTGGACGAGCTGGCGCGTTGGCGGGTGCGGCGTACCGTGCCCGGGCATGGCCCGCTCACGGTGCGCCTGGCGGCGGCGCTGGAGCCCGAGCGTGGCTACCTGCGCGCCCTCGATAGCGGCGTGCGCGCCGCGCTGGCCAACGGCAGCTCGCTGCAACAGGCCATCGATCAGGTTGCCGCGGAGCAGGCGTCGCGATGGTCGCTGTGGTCCGTCACCCACCCGCGCAATGTGGCCCGGGTTTATCAGCAGATGCAGTGGCAATGAGCGCGCCGCTCACCGGCCTGAGCTGCAGTGTGGGGCCGCAGCCATGAAGCGTCGCCAGTTTCTGCGACGTGCCCTATTGGCGGTCGCTCCATTGTCGGGGAGTGCGGCGCGCGATCGCCACTCACGCATCCAAGCCAGGCCCCGCATCGTCATCGTGGGCGGCGGCTTCGCCGGTTCGGCGTGCGCCTTGCATCTGCTCGAGCTCGAGCCGCGCCTCGATGTGGCGCTCATTGATCCGATCGAGCGCTATGTGACCTGTCCGATGAGCAATGAGGTGGTCGTTGGCTTGCGCGCAGCGGGTTCGATCACCGTGACGCGCCGCGGCGTGCGCGACGCTGGCGTCAAGATGTTGCTTGAGCGCGTGGTGCGCTGTGACTTCACCGCACGCCGCGTGCATTTCGAAGCGGGTGGATCGCTGCACTTCGATCGACTGGTACTCGCCCCGGGCATCCGTTTTCTGACCGACCGGATCGCAGGGTACGATGCGCGCGCGACGCAAAGCATGCCGCATGCCTGGCAAGCCGGTGAACAGACACAACGGCTCGCCCAGCTACTTCGAGCGCTCGAGGATGGCGGCGCGGCCGCCATCAGCGTGCCCTCCGGTCTGTATCGCTGCCCACCGGCCCCCTATGAGCGTGCCAGCCTGATGGCCCATTGGCTAAAGGAACACCGGCCGCGCAGCAAGGTATTGATATTCGACGCCAACAATCGCTTTCCGCGCCAGGATCTGTATACCGCGGCGTGGCATGAGCTGTATCCGGGCATCATCGAGTGGATTCCGGCGGGTGAGGGCGGCGAGGTGACGCGGGTCGACGCTTCGAGCATGACGCTGTACACGAGCTCGGGCGCGCACCGGGTGGCGCTCGCTAACATCATCCCGCCGCAGGCGCCGTCGTTGCTGGCCGTCGAGAGCGCGCTGGCGTCCGATCACGGTTGGTGCCCGATCGATCCGCTGACGTTCGAATCCACGCTGCAGCGTGGCGTCTATGTCATCGGCGATGCCTGTATCGCCGATGCCATGCCCAAGGCCGCCTCGGCCGCCTGCAGCCAGGCTGCGCAATGCGCGCGCGCCATCGTCGCCGTGCTGGCGGACCGCGAGGCGCCGACGACAGAGCTGAGCAGCGTGTGCTACAGCCTGGTAGCGCCCGGGCGCGTCATGACTTTCAGCGCTCGCTATAAGCTGGAGGATCGACACATCGTCGCTGGGGGAACTGTAGCCGACCCCGACGCGCAGCAGGCCGAAGCGGCGCAGGACTGGTATCGAAGCATTCGTGCCGAGGCTTTTGCAGGTTAACTGCTACTTCGCCCAATAGCCTGGCGGATACTCGCTTCGAAGTCACATTTGGCGCGGAGTCCGTAACTGTACACCGGACCCGCGCCGCGCGGCTGAATGCGCGTCCAGGCGATCGAGTAGCGATAGGATTTCAGATTGAGGGTCCGCAGCAGGGCAATATCGTCCTGGTACCGATGATAGCTGTCGCAGGCGACTTTGCCGGTGTCACCGTTCGTGATCTTGCCAGGCGCGAGCACAAAACGATCCCAGACGGATTCGCCCTTGCCGTCCTCGCTATAGGCACCTTCAACCTGATAGGCCGCGGTGGCTGCCCCCAAGAGAAACCCAGGCGGGAATTCCCCCGCACTGGTTTTACGGGCCGTGCTCGCGGCCGCGGCAAACTCCGGCAGGAGCGACGCACCAGCGAGCGCCACGCCGCTCCTAAGCAGGTCGCGGCGGCTGGTCAGCTCGGTCTGGGACGATCGCGCTATCGCGCGTGTGATTTGCGTGTGCAAGCGCGGATACTATATTTTGTAGCGCCCGCCCTGCAAGCGGCCCAGGAATCGTGGCGACACTACAAACCAGTCAGCAGGTGGCATCCATGAATTCCAGCTCACTGCGCACGAAATGGCTAGCGGCCACTTCGTTGCTCGCCTTCACTGCAGCGGCACAGGCGGCGCCGATTTCCACGCTGGATCGCGAGGGCGCCTGGGTCAGCGTCGAGGGCTATGGCCCCAATGTCGTGCATGTCACCATCGCCGCCGACAAGGACGAGATCCACAAGGGTCCGGGCTACGGCATCCTGGCGCAGGGCGCTGACGGCTCCGCCTTCAAGCAGGCCAGCGACGCACACGGCGATACTTTCTCAAGCAGCGCACTCAGTCTGCACGTCAATGCCGCCCCGCCGCCTCACGTACCCAGCCAGGGTGAGAAGTACTTCGCCCCTTCGCTCGCGCCCGTTGCCCTGCAGGTCCGCAACTCGCGCGGAGAGATCCTGCTCGCCATGAGCGGCTGGGAGATGTCGCCACACGAGGTGGCGGGTGAGAAAACCTGGCAGGTCGGCGCCTCGTTCGTGGCCCCGGCAGATGAGCATTACTACGGCCTGGGCCAGAACCAGGAGGGCATCCTCGACCTGCGCGGCCGCGTCATCGACTGCCAGCACTGGTACGACGCGCCTGCGGGCGAGACGGTGTGCGTGCCGTTCATGGTCTCCTCGAAGGGTTACGGCATCGTCTGGGACAACCCTTCCGCCACGCGCTTCGTGGCAGCGGTCAACGGCCGCACGGCCTTCCAGTCGAAAGTCGGCGAGCGCGTCGCGTTCTTCGTGATCACGGGCGATACGCCTGAGGCGATCTACTCGGGCTACGCCCGCGTCACCGGCAGGACGCCGATCCCGCCGAAAGCCGCGTTCGGCCTGATCCAGTCCAAGGCGCGCTACGAGAGCCAGGCAGAGGTGCTGCGCGTCGCCAACACTTATCGCCAGAAGCAGTATCCGCTTGATGTCATGGTGGTCGACTGGTTCTACTGGACGCGCATGGGCCAGATGGATATCGACCCGGCGCAGTTCCCGGATCCCGATGGCATGAACAGGCAGCTGCACGACATGGGGCTGCAGTCGATCATCTCGATCTGGCCGCGCTACGAGACCTCGAGCCGATATTTCGACGAGCTGGACGCGAAGGGTTATCTGCTCAAGGACAAGGATGGCAAGAGCATCGACGGTCTGCCGTTCCGCTCCGACCGCGCCGGCGCGCTGCTCGACGCGACTAACCCCGCGGCGCGCACCTGGTTCTGGGTGCACGCCCGCGACAACATCCTCGGTCACGGTTTCGACTACCCGTGGCTGGACGAGACCGAACCCGATCTCGTGCCTGACGGTGACTTCTATTCCATAGGCTCCGGGGATCGCTACCGCAACCTGTTCCCGCTGCTGCACGTCGAGGGCGTCGCCGCCGGCATGCGCGCGTGGAAACCGAACAAGCGCGTGCTGATCCTCAGCCGCGCCGCGTACCTGGGTTCCCAGCGCACCGGGGCTCTGTTCTGGTCTTCGGATATCAATCCCTCGTGGGAAGCGCTGACGCGCCAGGTGCCGACGGGCCTGAACATGACGGCCTCGGGGATCGCCTACTGGGGCAATGACATCGGCGGCTGGCAGAGCCTGCCGCAGGTGACCAGCGCCACCGGCGCGCCACTGCTCGACCCCTCGGATGCCCGCGCAACGGTCGGCCAGTACAACGACTATCCGGAGCTGTTCACGCGCTGGTTCGAGTACGGCACTTTCCTGCCGACGCTGCGCATCCACGGTGATCGCAAGCACACCGAGCTCTGGGAATTCGGCCACGAAGCCGAGGCGATCCTGGCGCGCTATGACCGACTGCGCTACCAGCTGATTCCCTACCTCTACAGCCAGGCCAAGGCGACGCACGACTCGGGCGCGCCGTTCATGCGGCCGCTGTGGATGGACTTTCCCGCTGACCCGAACGTCGCCAACCTTGGCACCGAGTACCTGTTCGGCCCCGCTTTCCTAGTGGCGCCGGTGACCCTGCAGGCACAAACCGAAAAGTCGGTTTACCTGCCGGCCGGCAGCGACTGGTACAACTTCTGGACCAACGAAAAACATGCAGGCGGGCAGTGGATAAAGGTGGCTGCGCCGATCGATCGGATTCCGGTGTTCGTCCGCGCCGGCGCGATCGTTCCTCTGGGCGCCGACATTCCCTCGACGGCGACGAAACAGGCGATCGCCGTTATCCGCGTGTACCCCGGCGCGGACGGCGACTTCGCCCTGTACGACGATGACGGTGTGTCGTACGACTACGAAAGTGGCAAGGGCGCCGTGACGACGACCCTGCACTGGAACGACGCGGCCGGCGCGCTGACTGCTACGGGTGGCGACAAGGCCCTTGCCAGAGCCGCACCGGGCCTCGTAAAGGTCGCAGGGCATTGATCGGGCGCTCTGTCAGCGAAGGCCGCCCCCTCATAGCTGTCACTCATTGCCTTCGCTGACATATTCCGCAAGTCAGTCGCGGCACCATTGTGCAAATACCAAGACATACTATTCGACTGTAGAACCGTGATCATCGGCGCGGCCACCTTGGCCGCCGTCAGAACTGTTGAGAGCGCCACGCTTGACACAGTGGAGGTGCAGATGAATAAGCCAACTGAACGCGTAGTCGGCATCGGCGGACTATTCTTCCGGAGCCACGAACCAAAAACATTGACGCAGTGGTATCAAGTCCATCTCGGGATTTACCAACCGTCGTGGCAGCAGGCGGCGGGCCCCACAGCATTCAATCCCTTTACAATGGATACCGACTATTTCGGTTCGGAGCGGCTGCCAATCAAGAAGGCAGGATGACGAATGACTGACGGAGGAGGGCATTTGCTCGACCGCTGGCAAAGGCGCCGGTGTGAAATGTCTCTATTGAGTTGTACTATGTTATAAATTACAGTAAATAAATACTGTAATCAATTGACATATAAGAATAATAGTTCCCCGGGTTGGACTCGAAGAGCCGAGCATTAGGTGTGAATTACCTTGATTCCGACGAAGCAATGGAGGTGCCTACCCGACTAGATACCCCAAATTCTTAGGGGCTGCGAACGCCAGCCCATAAGGGGTTCCGAGTTCAACTCTAGGCGCCCAGACCAATCAAAACGAATCGGCAAACCTCTGTGGTCCACAGCTGTGGTCCCACTGGGGACTCGGGCCGGCTTAAGGCACATGCGGCGTGGCGAAATCCTCCACCTCGGTGCGCCTACTGGAATGCGTCGCGCCGCGTGCTCGTCCTTTCGGCGATCCTCGCCCTGGTCAGTGTCGCTGCATCCTGCTTCACCAGGCGCCCGTAGTGGGCACCAATCGGGGGAGGTGTGCTCATTCACGTTCGTCGGCGTGCCTCTCACGTTCCTGTGCCTCATCAGCCTGGGTCCAGCAGCCGAATTGGACCCCGAGCAAGCCCGGCGCAGTAGTTGTCGCCCATGACCAGATTGGATCTGTAAGCCATGCCTTCATCCTGTGGAGCCATACCTCGATTGGCGTATCAATGAGGTTCCAGTGGACGCCCGTAGAGCTCCCACTCGACGGCCGGGACCAAGCCGAGCGCCGCCCAGGGCTGAGTTTCCGAGTTAGTCTCGCTAGAACAAGCCGAGGTCAGTACCTCGATCGTGTCGCCGTCGCGGCGCAGCGCAGCGAATAAGCCATCGCGCGCGACAGTAGTCAGCTCGTTTGTGTACGACAGTGTTTCGCCGTCGATCGGCAGGAAGCCGGCCGCGTGAACCTGCCGAATCGCGTTGAAGGCACGCAGAGCGAGTCCTAGCTTGAACAGCCAGAATCCGCCGTCCTGCGGAGGCACACCCGCATGACTCCGAATCCATATAGACTGAAATCTTAGAGCCGATTGTCCGTATTGTTCGGCGGAGCCGTGCAGAATGAGCGTACCCCGGAGGGCGCGGTGAACCGCCTGCGATATGCGATTTCCCGGGTCGCCGTACACGGCGGCGCGTGCCAGCGCCAGAAGCGCGGAGCAATGACAGTCGAGTTCCGGGGCATTGGCCACCGAGAAGACCGTTTCGCCGCGTCCACCTTGAACCGGAAGTTCGAGCCGGAGCAAGAGCGCCACACATGAAGCGAGTGGAGCGCGGTACTGATCCAAGTCGAAAGCTCGGGTCATGCAATCCAGCGACAGAACGACGAAGCTCAGTCCGCGTATAAAGACGGGCGCGCCAACACCAGGATTATCGGGGCGATGTGTTTCAAGATAGATACTGAGGTGCCGGTCGTACCATTCCTTCATCGCCGCTAGTCGTTCCACCGTTGGGGGGCATCGGTAGCGGCCTTCCTTGGACAATAGCAGGGTGAGAGCAACAGCATTCAGTTCCGCCCCGATGTCATAGGAGATGCTCGGATCGATATCGCCGGCTGCGGTCATCATGCCATTCAGCACGCGTCGATAAATATCCGGCTCGGCGTAATACCCGCCTGCAGTAAGCAGTCGGTCCTCAGAAATCACTTGCGTGTCCTCCGGCTCTAGCCGACCCAAGAAGTAGCGCGGGTAGATCCAGTGAAACCGGCCTGATCGCGAACCCTCAGCGATGATGTCGCCTAATTGGCTGCCGTTGTGAAAGCGCACATGAAATCCATTCGCGAAGCCAGGTACGGCCTTCATCTCGGCGATGCCAAGATAGTCGGCGGGTCCCAGGTGCACTTTTGTAACCGGCTGGTCTAGCGGAGTATGCCATTCATATTTGCCATCAACCGCGATACAGACGTTGCCGAAATCCCCGCCGCTACTCAATTGGTCGAATGCTGTGGAAAGCTGCACGTCGTGCAATGTACAGCCCGGGAGCGTAGTGATCTCAGCCTCAAGTTCTATTGCTGCCCGTGCCTTCCACAAACTGTAGCGGTACGTCAACTTGCAGACGCGCTGGCGCCGTCCGATTAGTGGGCGCGCCTCGATCGTGCTGGTGTGACTGAAAACGATGCGCTCGGGTTGTTCTTCGATCGACCAGTCAGTGATCGCGCCCTCAATATCCACTACCTGCCGGCGCCCGCGATAGCGGAAGCGCAGCGTGTTCCCGCTGTAGTCGGCTAGGAAGCGGGTCCGGTCGTCGTTGAATCGGATCGAGGGACAGACACGGCCAGTTTTCAGATTACCGGTCAAATTGAAGAAGCTGTTGTAGGCGCTGAATGAGTCTGGTCGCGCATCGATGAGTTTCAGTTCCGGTATCGCCCACCGGCGTTGGATGATACGCTCGGGAGAGAGGCGCATAAAATGAGCGAGCGTAGCGTCGGCCAGTTCCGGAAATACGTCACGCAACTGCGGTAACGCGAAAAGCTCAGCGGTCTTGCCAGAGTCATCTGCCCAGAACCAGGCGGTATCGTTGATGCGCTCGGCAGTCTCCGCGATGGCGACAGGAGACCCTGGTCGGGTTGGGTCGAGCGGCTTCGCCAAGTTCTGGACAATAAACTCGGCCAGGCCCGTTAGAGCCGCGTCGTCAGAGAAACGCAGCTCCTTTGACGCGTGCTCGGGATCAACCTGATGGGCTGCCCAGTGCGCAATCTCTCGCAAGCTCCCGAGATGGATGCTACGCGACTTGAGCGCCGCGCCCTCTGTACGCAGCACCACAAACACTTCGTTCGCGAATGTTGGTCTCGCGCGCGACAGAAATTCATGGAGGAACAGCGGGTCGATCTGCTCGAACAGGGACTTATGAATTACCAGCCCATTTAAAAACCCCGGCTCGTGTGAACCGATGTCACGATAGGGCACAACGGACGGTAGCTCCGCTTTGAAGTCTTCGTGCGCCGCGATGCGGGAACCCTGGACCGAGACTGATCGCAGATAATCGATGACTTCGAGCCAATACTTATCCATTTCTGGAACCCGTTCTACGAGAATACTTCCTGCCGCCAATCGGCGCCGGCAATGCCATAATGCCGTTCGCCAACACTCTGAGAC
>Ga0209583_10000031_pt1 | contig 42194 bp, 44 predicted proteins | sample Str014_FD_187201 | JGI IMG/M metagenome (GOLD analysis project Ga0209583, IMG submission 187201) | Freshwater sediment microbial communities in response to fracking from Pennsylvania, USA - Straight Creek_MetaG_SC_2014 (SPAdes) (version 2) | ecosystem: Environmental > Aquatic > Freshwater >... | reverse complement strand
ACCTGAAACGTCTGCTTTACGCAGCGGGTTAGAGCGTTCGAAGCGCGGGCGCGTTCGAACTGAGGCGGTTCAAAACGCAAGCGCTGAAAACATTTGGGGCGCTGGTGGGCACCCCGGTTCATCTGGGCCAAGCCCAACCTCAAGATGCGCGGCCTATAGGGGAAATGGTAGCAAAGGGCAACACCTCAAAACGCCCCTCATCCTGGCTTCCGCTGCGGCAGCAATTGTCATAGGTTGGATCATGACTTCATCCTTCGCCGATAGCTATTTGGGCAAGCTGCGCGCCAAAGTTGGCTCACAACTTTTGCTCGTTCCCGGCGCGCGCGTGGTTTTGGAAAATCCGGCAGGAGAAATCCTGCTCCAGAAGCGAAGGGACTTTGGCCTCTGGGGATTGCCGGGCGGCAATGCTGAAGAGGGGGAAGGGCTGGAGGCCGTCGCGGCGCGCGAAGTTCTGGAAGAAACGGGATTGACGGTGGCGGACCTGAAGCCCTTCGGCTTTGGCTGCAATCCAGCCTTGGAAACCATTACATTCCCTAACGGTCACAAGTGCCAATTCTTCGGATTGAATTTTTATAGCCGAAATTTTTCAGGCGATCTCAGAATGGGCGATGATGAAAGCCTGGCGCTCAAATGGTTCTCGCGGAGCAGCCTGCCGGAGATGTTGCCCAATATGCGCGCAAGCGCTTTGGCTTATGATCGGTTTTTGAAATCAGGCATCTTTCAGATGATCTGATAAACCGTCCGCCTCAACCCTTCGCCTTCCTCTCAACCGCCTTACCATCCGCCACTGCATAAATCTTGCTGGCCACCCGCGTCCAGGCCGGGCGGTGGGTGATGGCGATGATGGTGAGCTGCCCGCGCAGATCGGCAATATTGGCGCAGATTTCAGCCTCGGTTGCTTCATCCAAAGCGCTGGTCACTTCATCGAGCAACAACAGCTGGGGCTTGCACACCAGCGCCCGCGCCAATGAAAGCCTTTGGCGTTGGCCGCCCGAAAGCCTTGCCCCCATCGTGCCGATGGGCGTGTGAACCCCCTTGGGCAGGGCCTTCACAAATTCACTCGCCCCCGCAAGGCGCAAGGCTTCGAGCGCGTCTTGCTCGGAAAGTTCTGGGTCACCTAAAGTGATATTATCCAGAACCGTGCCTTTGAGCAGCGTCAACTCCTGCGGCACATAGCCAATCATGCCGCGCCAGGCTTTGAGGCTGATGTCATTGAGATCAACACCATCAATCAAAATCTTCCCAGAGGCAGGGCGGTTGAAACCCACAACCATGTCGACCAAAGTTGTTTTGCCAGCGCCCGATTGACCAATCAGAACGGTGATGCTTTTGGCGGGTATAATGATGTTGATATGGCTGAGAATGCGCTTCTCGCCATAAGAAAAACTCACCCGTTGAAAACTGATCGCTTGCCTAAGCGAAGGCTGCAATACACCGGTATCAACTTCGGCTTCGGTGTCCGCCTTGTTGATCACGCCATAGACACCGAAATATCCCGATGAAGCCATGGTCGCATCCTGCAAGTTCAATTGCACGCGCTTGATAATATCAACCAGCTGATAAAAAATAACACCCACAACCAGCAACTGCGACAGCGGCGTGTGAAAGATTTCAACAGCGACATAAACGCCTGAGATCACCATCAACGCCCCGAGAATGTCTTGGCCATGATAGATCGCATGGCGCGCCACCATCATGGTGATGATAGCGCCGCGCAGATCAGCAATTGATGTCATGAAGGCATCAACAAACCGCCCCTGTCGGGCCATCGATTTCAACGGCTTCATATTGGCGATGACATCCTGAACGCCAGACGCAAGCTGCGTGGATGTGCTGAACTGATTGATGCTGGCGGCCTGCGCGCGGCGTAAAATATAAGACAGTGGCCAAGCCAGTGCAGCCACCGCAAACAAACAAAACAACACCAGCGGAATCGAAACCAGAAAGGCGGTGGTCAACAGACCCAGCCCGACAATGATGTTGACGACCAGTGCCGCCACCAGAAAATAAGCATCGCCAGCAATTTGCGATTGCGCCGCGACCATCGTGGATATTTCGCCCGGCTGGTGGTCGATAAAATAAGACCAACCCGCATTCATCGTCGACTTCAGCAGACGTGTGCGAATGGCCGATGCCACATTGGCCACAGAAATGGCAACAAAGCGCATGGCCAAAAAGGCAATGACCGACTTCAGGACAAGCGCAACACCCAACATGATCAGCAGATGCGTAAAGCTCGGCGCAATTTTCAACCAGTCGAAACCGGATAAAATCATCCGCCCGAGGAAAGAACTGTTGGCCCCTTGATCGGCCGTCATCTGACTGGCCAGAGGCACCAAGGCGCCCATACCCAAAAGATCTGAGAGGCTCGAAAGAATGATGGCCAGTGTCACCAAAATCGGTCGTGCACCAGGTGCTGACCAAAAGATGGTGATAATTTTTTTGAACACGCGTGAATTTCCGTTATCGATTTTGCGCAATTCAAAGAAAGTACGAAGCGCAATAAGCCAAGTGGTAACTGGCGGAAGAAGAGGGATTCGAACCCTCGGTAGGCTATTAACCTACGCACGCGTTCCAGGCGTGTGCCTTAAACCACTCGGCCATCCTTCCGTTCGGGCGTTGCCTAGCTGATTGTGCCAGTGGGTTCAAGCATTTGTGAAAGCCAGAGAAATTCTCTCCCATTTCATGTTGTCACGCGATAAGGTCAGATCAGCCATCATGAAAGACCCATCTTCCTCATCGCAACGGGCCCTCGAAAACATCGAACGCCTCGCGCGCCTCATGCGCAGCGCGGGCCATTCTCTGGGCTTGGTGCCTGCGCAGTGGGATGTTCTGCGGTATTTCGCAAGGGCCAATCGCTTTTCTGATTCGCCGATTGCGGCGGCGCATTATCTTGGCACCACCAAAGGCACGATCTCACAAACCATCTTAGGGCTTGTTCGCAAAGGCTTGTTGAAAAGCCAAAGCCGCGGCAGCGATGCCCGCTCTGTCGCTGTGGGTTTAACCGACAAAGGCAAAGACTTAGCCACGCGTGACCCGTTGGCCGCCCTGGGCCAGGATCTCGTGGAGCTGAAAGAGAAAACCGCAAAACACTTCGGCAGGGCCGTGGAGGAATTGCTCAAAAGTGAAACACAACGGCAAGCCAAACCAAACTTTGGGGCTTGTGTGGATTGCCGCTTTTTTCTCAACGGCAGAGAAAAGGCCTGTGCCAGCTTTGGCGAGCGATTGCTCCAAACCGATCTCGACAGGCTTTGTTATAAGTTTCGAGCTTCCAAATCTGAAGGGAAAAATAAAAAGGGCCAGACCATCACCTGATCTGGCCCGGGGACTTTTTATTTCGACAACTTAGCTCGTGCAGACCGCAGCACCATTCATGCATGTTAAAGTTGGTGTCGAACGCAGGCGCGAAACGATTGACTGGTTGATCACAAAGCTGGTTGAACCCATCAGATTAGACCCCATAAACTGCGTGATGACAGGCGAATATGTCATGCAGGAAACCGATACGATAATATCGTTTCCGCCTGCCATCAGCGCCGCATAGCCCGTCGTATCCGGTGCATTACAGGCGGGCCCAATGCCGTTGCCAACGTTCCAACGTGGAGTCGGCGCGCCATTTTTCATATAATATCCATAAACGTCAACATGAACATTGGCCTGCTGCGTAGCAGTTGGCATGATGATGTCTTTGGCGTTGAAAATATCAATCACCGTGGCGCGTTGAATTGTCGTCTGATATTGTGAAATCGTGTCACTGACGGTCGACGCAATCGACGTCATCCGACGGTTGGAAGTGATCAATTCCACAACGTCGATCATACTGAAGTAAATCAGAGACATCAGCGGCAAAATGAATGCTGCCTCAATGGCAGCCATGCCCGATTGTGATCTAAGAAAAGATTTTTTCATGTTCTTGTCCATCATGGTCAGCAAGCAGCTTGTCCGGCACCCGGAAAGGGTTCGTTTTGAAATATTGAAACAGCCGAAAGGCGACGGGTGGTCGTTCCGGGCAGGTTTGCAAAGGCACTCATGCCAAACATCACTGTGTTCCAATCATAGGTCAGAACCACGGCCGCAGGCTGGGAAGGCTGCCCGGTTTTATAGCAGGGGCCCCTGGTTATAGTGCTTCCAACCGTTGGCCCGATTTGGATCAAGGCCGGCAAATTGGCCTTCAACGTTGCAAAGTTTGCTTCTGATTGAACATAGACAGTCAAGTTGCTCGCACAATTCACAACGGCAGGCGCATTGAGGCAAATCTTGTTTTTAAAGGCCGTTGAGCTGATCGGCGTTGTCTGGGCTTGGCCAGTGCGAACCCAGCGCGCGGCATCTGCAGCCGCCGCCTGCATTGAATATTCCGTAAACAACATCATGCCCGTTTCAAGCATGCAACCGAGCAACAAGATAAATGGCGGAGAGACAAGAGCAAATTCAATCGCGGCAATGCCTTTATCGGAAGCTCCAAATTTCTTGCTTCTTTTGCGCCAGCGCCGCGCCAAGCCGTTCCACATTATAGCCTCCAACCCAAACCGAATTCAAATGTTCAGAAGCCATGACTAACAGGGGAATCTTGAAGGCGCCTGAAGAAACAGATTAAAATTTTAAATGTGTTCCAAGGGGTCAGATTATAAATGAATAAGTCGCTATTCAGCCTTTCATCAGGCGCGCAGAAATATCATTTGAAATTGATTACTGGGGCGGTACCGCGTTGGCCGCAGACTTTTGTGTCAGATCAGACGTTTTAACGCCCGTCTTGTAATCGTTCTTTTGACGGTTTGATCCGACGACTTTGCCCATCCAATCCGCATTGTCGCCAACCATCATGTTGACTTCGCAACTTGGCGCGCAGGAATAGCTGTAACGCTGGGCCGGGCTGGCAGACGATCCGACAAACAAGCTCAACTGGTTGGAGGTATTATGAGAAACAGTGACATCGAAATCCACCAGCTTGTGGCCATTGGTATCGAAGATCACCAGGTTGGTTTCGCCAAATGAATGGCCATGTAGAATGATTTGACGGCCGTTGAGGGAAACATCGGCAATTGAAGGGTTGCCAACAATAATGCTGCCAACGTCGCCGGTCAGCAGCATCGGTTGGCTCTGATCCATCTCAACGATCAGCGGCGTGCCGGCTTGTGCGGACGAAAATTGCGCCAAAGTCAGAAATGCTGTCGCACAGGCCAGTCGATTGAAATGTTTCATCATGTTCAAATTCCTTCTTGGGCCTGAGTCGGCCTGAAATCGTAAACGAAGGATTGCCCGATAATGATGAATCTTAGGTTACCGAGGGCGAAACGAAAAAGACGGAGCATTTTTTCGCAAGGTTAACCCCTCCTTTACGCTGATCGTGGGAAAGTCTCGTTCAGTTTAAAAAATTATCGAGGGTCGAAAGATGTTTCACGGGCTTTCATTATATCTATTGCCGACTTTACTGATCGTCGCGGCGACAAGTGATGTCATGTCGCTCCGCATCCCAAATTGGTTGACCTTGCTGACGGCGTTGTTGTTTTTTCCCATGGCCTTGGCCACCCAAATGCCCTTGCCCGAGTTTGGTTCACACCTGTTGGCTGGCGTTATTCTTTTCGCGGCAGGCTATATATTCTTTCAACTTGGATGGTTCGGCGGCGGCGACGCCAAGCTGATGGCAGCAGCAGGCCTTTGGTTTGGGACAGCCAAAGTTGTGCCTTTCTTGGCTCTGACCGCGCTCACCGGGGGCATTCTGGCAATGTTCCTGGGCCTGTGGTCGACACTCATGATGTCCTGGGAACTTGAAGGCGAAGGCTTTGTTCTCGCAAGGTTGGGCGGCAAACTCCGCCAGCTCAAACCCAATATTCCATATGGATTTGCTTTGGCCCTAGGCGGAATTCTCGCTTTTAAGGACACTTGGTGGGTCAATGGCCTGTCTTGAAATGATCTGCGTCTCGTTAACCTTAACTTGACCTTTGCGCGTCAAGTTAAAAAAGGGTTGGTGCCAGTGGTGCCTTGTGAGGAAATGAAATGAGTAGAATGCGTACGGTGGCGCTAGCGGGTGCTGTGATGTGTGCAGTCGTTGCTGGCTTGATGGCCAAGAACGTCCTGAGCCGCAAACAGGATGTGAAGCAGGAAATCGTCAACACGGTACAAACCGTTGACGTGCTGGTTGCGACCAAAGACATCCTGATGGGCGAAAAGCTCATTGAGGGCACCCTTGCTTGGAAAAGCTGGCCCAAAGACAATGTGATGCAAAGCATGATCACCCATGATGCCAAGCCCGATGCCCTGAAGGACTTTGCTCAAGCCCGCGCCCGTCTGCCTCTGTTTAAAGATGAACCGTTGATCGATAAGAAAATCGTGCAAGCTGGCGCTGGTGGCTTTATGAGTTCGGTCCTGCCCAAGGGCATGCGCGCCATTTCCGTTGCGGTCTCACCACGCTCTTCTGCTGGCGGTTTCATTCTGCCAAATGACAGAGTGGATGTCATTCTGACGCGCAAGCTCACCGATGGCAAATCCTCTACACCCATTGTGCATAGTGAGACTGTTGTTTCCAACGTTCGGGTTCTGGCCGTCAACCAGGTGTTCCGCCCAACAGCGGACAATGATCCCGTCACTGTTGAAAAAGGCGAAAATGCCACGCTTGAACTTTTGCCAAGGCAATCGGAGATTCTGGCCCAAGTCGAATCATCCGGCGAACTTTCCCTGGCGTTGCGTTCCATTGCAGAGCGCGATGGCCTCAGCGCCGACCAAGACGTTCCCCAACTCTCTGAAAAATTTCAAGACAAAGCCAAAACCAAAACGGGCTCGGGCGATCCTCTCTTTGTTCGCGCTGGTGTCGAAACCTATGCAGCTTCGCAGTGAGTTATCAGTCATGAAAAAAATTGTGCCGCGTTCACCAATGACGAAATTGACCAGCAGCCTAGCCGCTTTGGCAGCGCTGCTTCTGTCATCGCTGCTTCTCGTCGGGCCACTCACCATAAAGTCGGCGCTGGCAACCGATATGGCGCCTGCGACAGCGGCCGAGGGCGGAAAATCTTTCCGCATAGCGCTGAACAAGTCAGCCGTTGTGACATTGCCTGAAGATGCCAAGGATGTCGTCGTTGGCAATAATGAAATTGTTGACGTGGTCGTGCGCAATAAAAACACGGCCTATCTCTTTGCCCGCAAAACCGGATCGACCAACGTCTTCTTCTTTGGCGCTGATGGCCATCAGATCATGGCGCTTGATCTTGAAGTGGCCATTGACACGCAAGCTTTGCAGAATCTTATCCGACGGACGCTGCCCGGAACACACATCACCGTTGATGTGTTGGGTGCAAACGTTGTGCTGGGCGGCATTGCCATGAATGCCCAGGAAGCCAAAACGGCTCTTGATCTGGCCAATGAATATATTGGCCAGCCCATCACTGTCACCACGGCAAGTGGTGTCACCACGTCAACGGGCGCTGGTATCATCGTCAACACTATTAAGATCGCCGGCGAAGACCAGGTGATGCTGCAAGTGAAGATGGTCGAAATTCAGCGCGATGTTTTGAAGCAATGGGGCGTCAACTTTGGTGCCGTTCTCAATGCCGGCTCTTTCGCCTTCAACCTTTCCAACGTAAATCCGCTGGGCAGCGTTCCGATGTCGCCTTTCCAAGGCTTTGGCGGATCATTTTCTGATGGCAGCGGCAACAGCTTCACCAGCATCATCAAAGCCATGGAAAGCGATGGCATGTTGCATACGTTGGCAGAGCCAAATTTAACTTCAGTCTCTGGCCAATCGGCGTCTTTCAAAGCCGGCGGTGAGTTTCCATACCAGACCTGCCAGATCACCAGCACCACGCGTCAATGTGAAATCAAGTTCAAGGAATATGGTGTTGGGCTCGATTTCACACCAACTGTTCTCAGCGCCGGTCGCATTAATCTAAAAATTCACACCGCAGTGAGCGAGTTGACAGACATTCAAACCGGTTCAATCGATAACGCCGGCGCAATTCCAAGCGTGAATGTGCGCGCTGCGGATACGGTTCTTGAAATGCCTGATGGCGGATCGATGATGCTGGCAGGCCTGATCCGCGAAAGCACGCGCCAGAAAATCAATGGCGTTCCGGGCTTGCGCAAAATCCCAATTCTGGGAACCTTGTTTCGGAGCCGCGAGTTCATTTCCAATCAAACCGAACTTGTTGTGATCGTCACACCCCATATCGTGCGCAGCGTTGCCCAGAAGCAATTGGAAGTGCCTGACAAAAATCTCAACCTATCGAGCGAAGCCCAAGGCATGTTCATGGGCCGGCTCAACAAAATTTATGGCAACAAAGAACGTGTTCCAAGCGGCAATTACGACAGCAATGTCGGCTACATTGTTGAGTGAGTGGAGAATTGATCATGATTTTTAAAAGTTTCAAATTCCCCCAACTCGTGTCTGGCCCATTGATCGCTTTGGCGGCCTTGAGTCTCGGCGGCTGCATGGCCGACCAGATGTTCAGCGATGACGGCATTCGCGCCAACACCCATGCGTCAGACAATTATCCGATCACCTTGGCCAAAGGCCCGCAAACACTTGAAATTGCTTCAGCAGGGGGAACATTAAACCCCGATCAGGTGAACGCGGTCAAAGGCTTCGTCAATCAAGCCTCGCAAGCCGGGGTGACACCCATGACAGTGTCGCGGCCCAGTGGTGGCGGCGCTTCAGCGCGTGTTGCAAGTGAAGTGGCTTCAGTGATGATGAGTCAAGGCGTGCCGCGCAACCGTGTCGCCTTCAAAATCTATCCCGGCCCGGCTTCGGGTTCCATCAGGATTTCATATATTTCATCCTATGCTAAAACCAAAGCCTGTGGCAATTGGCCGACGGATTTTGCGGATACGAACCAAAACACCTCTTATGAAAATCTCGGCTGTGCCGTGCAAGCAAATATTGCGGCAGAGATTGCAAATCCCGAAACACTTGTGGCGCCGCCCGCTTCTGATTTGAAAAATTCTGCATCGGCTGCCGCCGCCATTGGCCGGCAGTCAGCCGCCGTCAACAGCGTTACGCTTCCCTCAAACTATGTCTACGCACCTTAAATTCCTCTGTTACTGGAAAACCTCCCATGACGACTGCCACGGCACTTGATCTGAATCTGAACGCGACGAATGAGAAATTTCCGGTGGCCATTGTGCCGCGGATCAACGTCGGCGTTTTCTGTGACAATCCGCAATCTGCCGCAGTCATGCAAGCTGCGGCAACCGACAGGCGCATGTCAAAAGCCCATATCAATCTTCAAATGGGCGGAACTTTGGGCGCAGCGCAATATCATTCACAAGAACCAACCCCGCATGTCATCATCGTTGAGTCCCATGGTGACCGAACCCAAGTGATGAACGAACTCGGCAAGCTTGCGGAAGTCTGCGGCCCCGAAACCAAAGTCATTGTCATCGGTCACGTCAATGACATTTTGCTCTATCGTGATTTGATGAAGAACCATGTCAGCGATTATATCGTGGCACCTTTCACATCACTGCAAATTATCGAGACGATTGCCTCAATCTATAACGACCCAAAGGCCAGCCCACTGGGCAAGGTCATCGCCTTTGTTGGTGCGAAGGGTGGCGTAGGGTCTTCAACGCTGGCCCATAACATTGCTTATGCGACGTCACAAAATCTGGCCATCGAAACGATACTCACAGATCTTGACCTGTCTTTCGGCACGGCTGCCCTGAATTTCAATCAAGATGGCGGCGGCACTTTCTATGAAGCCCTGCAAGCCCCAGACCGCGTTGATCCTACGCTTTTGGATCGTTTGATGTCCAAGCTCGGCAACAAGCTAAGCCTGCTGAACGGGCCGGGTTCTGTTGATCGTGACATGACGATTGAAGCCCATTCTGTTGAAACGGTAATGAACATTGTGCGCCAGGCAGCACCAGCCATCATCGTGGATGTGCCCAACATGTGGGCACCCTGGGTCAAATATACTTTGATGAATGCCGATGAAATTGTGATCACCGCAACGCCGGAATTGCCCAGCTTGCGAAACGCAAAAAATTTGATTGATCTTTTAAAAGTGGGCCGCCCGAATGACCGTCATCCGCGCTTGGTACTGAACCAGGTTGGCGTTCCCAAGCGGCCTGAAATCCCAGCAGCCGAATTCGCCAAAGCTTTAGGTGTTGTGCCCGCAGCCATCATTCCGCACGACCCGCAAACTTTTGGTCTTGCCCAGGGCAATGGCCAGATGATTTTTGAAGTTGCACCAAAGTCTAAGGCAGCTGAAATCATGACGGGTCTGGCCGAGCAACTTGCCGGGATTACCAAACCATCGGCCAAAGCCCAGCGCTTTGACCTTGCGGCCCTGATGCAGAAATTACCTTTGCTGAAGAAAAAAGAAGGATAAAAAATGTTCGGCAAGAAATCGGATACGGGCGTTTCGCCAGGAATTGTTTTACCGCAACCCGCTGGTGGCGCAAAACAGCACGTGCCTGTGGCTGGTGCCAGTGTCCCTGATCTCAAAGTGAATGCAGCCAAGCCTGCTGTGCCGGCGACACCACAAGCCGCCAAGGCTGCGCCTGAGGCGCGCCAAAAATCAGACTCATACTACGACATAAAAACCACCATTTTTAACGCGCTGATCGACGCCATTGACTTGACCCAACTGGGGCAGTTGGACCGCGAAGCCGCGCGCGATGAAATCCGCGACATCGTGAACGAAATTATCTCGCTCAAAGATGTTGTGATGTCGATTGCCGAGCAGGAAGAACTGCTCGAAGACATTTGCAACGACGTTTTAGGCTATGGGCCCTTGGAGCCTTTGTTGGCGCGCGACGACATCGCCGACATTATGGTCAACGGTGCCAACACCGTGTTCATCGAAGTTGACGGCAAAATGCAGAAGACAGGCGTGCGCTTTCGCGACAACGCCCAGCTTTTGAACATTTGCCAGCGCATCGTTTCGCAAGTTGGCCGTCGTGTGGATGAAGCCAGTCCGATCTGCGACGCCCGCTTGCCCGATGGCTCACGCGTCAACGTCATTGCCCCACCTCTGGCCATTGATGGCTGCGCCCTCACCATTCGTAAGTTCAAGAAGGATCGCCTAAAGCTGGCGGACTTGACAAAATTCAAATCAATTACGCCTGAGGGCGCGACGATTTTGGAAATCATTGGCCGTGTCCGCTGTAATATTTTGATTTCGGGCGGCACAGGCTCTGGCAAGACAACGCTGCTCAACTGCCTGACGGGTTGCGTTGATCATGATGAGCGCATCATCACCTGCGAAGACGCAGCCGAACTTCAGCTGCAACAGCCCCACGTCGTGCGCCTCGAAACCCGCCCACCAAACTTGGAAGGCGAAGGCGCCATCACCATGCGCGATCTCGTCAAGAACTGCCTGCGTATGCGCCCCGAACGCATCATCGTCGGCGAAGTCCGTGGACCAGAAGCTTTTGACTTGTTGCAAGCCATGAACACGGGCCACGACGGTTCAATGGGAACCCTCCACGCCAATTCACCACGTGAAGCCATCTCGCGTTTGGAATCAATGATCACCATGGGTGGTTTCTCGCTGCCCTCAAAGACCATTAAAGAAATGATCGTGGGTTCGATTGACGTCATTGTGCAAGCCACGCGTCTTCGCGACGGTTCGCGCAAAATCACCCATGTGACCGAAGTGGTCGGCATGGAAGGTGATGTGATCATCACCCAGGATCTTTTCATCTATGACATCGTTGGTGAAGACGCCAATGGCAAGATCGTCGGCCAACATCGCTCCACCGGCATTGCGCGGCCCCATTTCTGGGATCGTGCGCGCTACTACAACGAAGAGCGCCGCCTTGCCGATGCTCTGGAAAAAGCTGAACAACGCAACCCCAATGACAAGAATTAAAATTCAGAGGATTGAAGATGTTTTTCGGGGATGATTTAATCGGCACGGCTTTTATGGTGATGGTAGCCCTTGCAGTCGGCGGAATAGCTTTCGCGGTGATCGCCCCGATGTTGAGCGGCTCTGCCAGCGCCAATCGCATGAAGGCCATTGCCGGCGATAAAAAAGAAGGCAGCAGCTCTTTCCGTAGCCGCTGGCAAGAAGACCAGAAAGATTCTCGTCGCAGACAAGTTCAAGATTCCTTGGCGGAGATTAGCCAGAAGGAAAAGAAAAAGAAAAAACTGTCCTTGCGTATGCGCATAGATCAGGCCGGTCTGACGATAACGCCGCGTGCATTTTATACATATTCCGCCATTGTCGGCGCGATTTTTACCGTGGCCGCACTCGTATTAGGTGCGCCGCTCCTCGTTGCAGCCATTGCACTGTTTGTAGGATCGCTGGGCTTTCCGCGTTGGGTTTTGGGCTATTTGCGCAAACGCCGCCAGAGCAAATTTCTTGATGACTTTGCCGACGCGATTGACGTTTTGGTGCGTGGTCTGAAGTCGGGCCTTCCAGTTTCTGAAGCAATGAAAATCATTTCAACCGAACAGGGTGACCCGGTGGGTCCAGAATTCCTGGAAGTCGTCGAAGGACAACGCATCGGCATCCCACTGGATCAGGGCGTTGAACGCATGGTTGAGCGCATCCCGCTGGCAGAAGTCAACTTTCTGGCCATTGTGATGACCATTCAATCCAAGACGGGCGGTAATCTCTCCGAAGCACTTTCCAATCTTTCGAAAGTTCTGCGTGATCGCAAGAAGATGAAACAAAAGGTCCAATCCGTCAGCCAGGAAGCCAAGGCTTCGGCGGCGATCATTGGTGGCATACCCTTTGCCATTGGCGGAATTGTATCTCTCTCTAATCCTGCTTACCTTTACCCGCTCTTCCATACGCATATAGGCAATTTGCTGGTAATGGGTTCGGGCGTCATGATGCTTTCAGGCGGTCTCATCATGCGCAAAATGATAAATTTCCAACTGTGATGGCGGCGGAAAAGAAATAATCATGCAATTTATCTATAGTCTAATGGAAATCAACACGTTGATCACAGCACTGGCGGCTTTGGCTGCCTTTGCGACAGTGATTACGTTCGCAGCGCCCTACTTTGAAAACGACAAGCTTGCAGGGCGAATCCAACTCGTGGCCTCCGAGCGCGAAAAATTGAAAGCAGCCCAGCGCGTTTTGCTCGATAATACGGCATCGCGGCTTCGCGATAAGAATTCGACGGGCATTTATGCTCAGCTGGTTCGAACCTTGAACCTCAAGAAGGTGTTTGAAGCCGAATCTTCGCGGGACTTGCTGCGTACGGCCGGTTTGCGTAGCGAGCGACACTTGACCATGTTCCTAGCCTTCCGCGTCATTGCGCCAATCGTTGTTGCGGCCATAACTTTTATTTACTGTTCCACGACTTTTGCCAACCGATTTTCGCCTGGCATGCGCATCGCGATGGCTTTGATTGGCCTGGTCCTCGGTTCATATCTGCCAGCATTGCTCGTCAAAAACCAGACATCGAAGCGTCAGAAGTCGATCAAGGGAGCATGGTCAGACGCGCTCGACTTACTGCTGATCTGTATTGAATCGGGCATGGCGCTGGAGCCAGCCATGCAACGCGTCTCGAAAGAAATTGGCAGTCAATCTGTGCCCTTGGCCGAAGAAATGCAGCTGACAACCGCCGAGTTGGCCTATCTGCCTGATCGCCGGAAAGCTCTGGAAAATCTCGCCAAGCGCACAGGTTTGGAAACCGTGCGGTCGGTTGTGACCGCAATGATTCAATCCGAACGCTATGGTACGCCGCTGGGCACGGCAATGCGCACATTGGCCGAAGAAAACCGCAGAGATCGGATGTTCGAAGCGGAAAAGAAAGCAGCCTCGCTTCCGCCAAAGCTCACCGTGCCGATGATTCTGTTCTTTCTGCCGGTCATCTTTGTTGTGGTTCTTGGGCCTGCGATTATCCAGGTCATGGGTGCGAAATAATTCGGGCCCCTGATCCTGTTTCACCGCATCAGGCTTGACAACCCATGCTGCGTCTTATTCCAATGAAATGGCCGCACGATAAATTGCCACACAGCCATCCAGCCGGCAATTGTCGCCATCAGCCAATAGAACGGCATAGTCGCCAGCGTTACGCCAAAGCCGGCAAGGCCTTTGCGCCTTGCAGCACGCGCCCCACACAAGATTGAAATACCGCCCCCGACCAGCATATTGCCGATGAAAAAACCATTGAGCAAAAATAGGGAGATACCCTGACTGTCTGGCGCCGTCACATCGTGATAAAGTGTTAGCGCCGTGAAAATGAAAAACACGGGCTGCAATAGAGCTGAAAGAAATATGCCCAGAACTGTCGCCTGCAAAACCAACAAGCCCGAAAAACCCATCTCATCAATCACACCAATCGGGTTGCGCATATGAACCAGCCAGGTCTGCAAAAAACCTTTCAACCAGCGCGAACGCTGATGCAACCAATTCCTGAACTCCGTGTTGGCTTCTTCATACGTAATGCTGCCCAAGCTTCCGCTCTCAAATCCAAAGCGGGCCAGCCGAAAACCCAGATCGGCATCTTCTGTCATATTGAAGGGATCCCAACCGCCTACCAAGCGTAAGGCCCCGATACGAAAATGATTGGAGGTTCCACCAAGCGGCAGAGGCAGTTGATACTTCGCCAGCGCCGGCAGCAACAATTTGAACAAAACGGCATATTCAATGGCGAATTGCCGGGTCAACCAATTCTCATTGGGATTGTAAAACGCCAATTCCGCTTGCAGGCATGCCAGCGAACCCGGCGCAGTGGCAAAAGCCCTGGCGGCCGCGCGCAATTGCATCGGCTCGGGAATATCTTCTGCGTCATAAATCGTGAGCAAGCTGCCGCGGGCAAATTGCAAGGCGTAGTTCAAGGCCCTGGGCTTCGTTTGAGGCTTACCCGACGGAACGATGAGAACTTCAATGAAGGCGGGTATCTCCATGCCAGCCACGGCCCGCTGCATGGCTGTGTCTGTCTCTTCCAGCACCAGTTTGATATCGAGTTTCTCGCGGGGATAGTCGAGCGTACACAAGGCAGCGATCAATTGCGGGAGAACCCGCGTTTCTCGAAATGCCGGAACGAGAACTGAATAGATCGGAAGTTTGCGATCATCCAATTCGGCGGAGTCACGCGTTGTGGCTGGGGCCTCGTTCAAGGCCAGCAACCGTAGCCACGTCATTGACCAGAACAGAAGCGTAAAGCCAAAGCCAATTGCGATTGTGGATACAGCGGCGGGCAAAAGCCAATAGGCCGCCGTCAAAGTAATCACCAACAATAGCGCCACAAACACTTGGGCTGGGCTGAAACGGTGGTGCGCCGAAAAAATCGGCGCATGGTGGCGCAAGCCGTCAGTTGCTTCTTCGGTGAGCTTGCTGCTGAGAAACCTCCGCACTTCGGAATGAAAAAGCTCGGGCTTGATCCGCGCCACGATTTGGCTGGTCAGCGCGGAGGAACCATGAGCCCGCCACCCATGCGAAGGCGCGGCATCGGCATAAAGCGTCAAATGGGGCAGCCAAGCGATGGGCACCAGCCTGTTTTGCAGGGCAAAGGCCCTTTCGGCTGGCGTCATATGATCGAGAATTCGCCGCAGCAAGCTGCGCGGCACTTCGGGCAAGACAACGAGCGGCTCAGTCGCTATATCTTCGGCGGACCTCGGCAACGAGGTCAGTTCGTTAAAAGCGAACGCCTGATACTCTACGCTCATCACATCAACGCAGTAAACTCGCCATACCCCCATTTAAAGCTAAGCGCACTTCAAACTAAAGTTGCCAGAGGACAGAGATTGTATTTGAAAGTTGTCGCCCTAGCATTGGTTGTACTCTGGCCCGGACTCGCGCAGGCCACGGATGCTCTGCAATTTCCGCATTTTCGCCACGTGGATAAAGCGGTCCCTGAAACATCAGAGACTTTGCCCCAAAGCCTGACACTTCTGGCCGATCAGGATTTCGCACCTTTCAGTTTTAAAACTGCCGATGAAAAGCTGGCGGGCATTTCGGTGCAGCTCGGCCTTGCCGCCTGCGCCGAACTCAAAATCAAATGTGTGGTGAAACCAAAAGTCTTTAACGCCTTGCTTGATGGGCTGCGCCAGAAAGAGGGCGATGTCATTTTGGGCGGCCCCCAAGCCAGCGCCAAATTGGCCGAAGAGTTTCAGACCACCCGACCCTATTATTATTCCTATGCGCAATTTGCTATCCGCACCGGCACCAGCTTTCCGGGTGTGGACGCAAAATCGCTGGCCGGGCGCAGGCTGGGCTTTGTCAAAGGCAGTGGCCAAGAAACCTTTCTGAAAAAATTTTACGACCGCGCCAACCTCATTCCATTTTCAGGTGAAGATACTCTGCTCGAAACGCTGCGCACGGGTGGTTTGGATTTAGCATTTGCTGATTCAAGCCGCCTCGCCTTCTGGATCAAGGGCAGCGCCGCGCGCGGTTGCTGTGTTCCCTTTGGTGCAGCTTTCGCAGATAAGTCGAGCTTCACCCACGCACTGGTCATGGTGACGCGCCACGAAGACAACGTTTTGCGCGATGCCTTTGATGCGGCTTTGGACCGGCTTCAGGAAAAAGGCACTACAGCCAAAATCATGGCCACCTATCTGCCCTCAAGCCCGTTTTGAAAACGCCTGATCAAGCCCTGCGCAAATGCTTTTGACTAAACTTGGTCCCTGATAGACCAGCGCCGAATAAAGCTGCACAAGGCTGGCCCCGGCATTGATTTTTGCCAAGGCTGTCTCAGCATCAGAAATACCGCCCACGCCAATCAAAGGAATTTTGCCGCCGCTCATGGCGTGGAAATCTTTGAGGCAGCGCGTTGAAAGCTGAAACAACGGCTTGCCCGAAAGCCCGCCGGTTTCTTTGGCATGGTCAGAACGTAAAGCAGGCCGCGAAATTGTGGTGTTGGAAATGATCACACCATCGACAGCGCCGCCTGCACAAACATCCGCCACATCCTGCAAATCGTCCGGCGTCAGATCCGGCGCGATCTTGAGCAGCATTGGCACTTTGTTCTTCCGCGCCGCATGGAGTCGCTCCAACAGCCGCGATAAATCATCCTTGCCCTGAAGATTGCGCAGGCCCGGCGTATTGGGCGATGAGATATTGATCGTGAGATAACTGGCCACGTCGGAAAAAACGTCCAGTCCCTTCACATAATCGCCGATGCGATCAGCTGAGTCTTTATTGGCCCCGATATTCACACCCACAATTCCACCGCGCTGGCACCTTGCGATCAGGCGCTGCAACACGGCTGCGTGGCCTTCATTGTTAAAGCCCATGCGGTTGATGACTCCACCATCTTCGGTGAGGCGAAACAGCCGTGGCCGAGCACTCCCTGCCTGCGGCAGCGGCGTCACCGTGCCGATTTCAACAAAACCAAAACCTTGGGCCAGCATGGCATCGGGCACTTCAGCGTTCTTGTCAAAACCGGGGGCAAGCCCCACTGGATTTGGAAACTCCAATCCAAACACGCTGCACTTCAGGGCGGGCGAAGTGATGGGACCCTTGCCCAGCGGCGGCGCATGTTTCAGCGCCTGAATGGTGAGCCGGTGCGCCTGCTCAGCGTCTAACGCGTGGAGAAACGGTTTTGCCAGTGCAAACGCCAGGCTCATGAAAACGTCTCCGCCGGAAAATCATGCGCCACGCCGTTCCATGGCAGGGGCTTGGCCCAGAGAATTTCGCTGGCGGCAATTTTCCCATAGACATGCGGGAACAACTGCCCGGCGCGCGAGGTTTCCCATTTCAACCTATCGCCCAGTGTCATTGGATCAACCGCAAAAAGCATTAAATCGCCGCGCCCGGCAAAATGCAGCCGCGCCGTTTCTCGCACTTGCGCGGCCGTTGAGAAATGAATGAATCCATCACGAAAATCGATGGCAGCGCCCTTGAATGCACCCTCTGCCGCAATTGCCGCAAATCCCGCGTGGTCGATAATCTTGAAAATATTCGGCATCATGGCACTCAATGAATTTTCACATAACTTGCAAAACGGCCTTGTCAAACGAGATATTTAGAGGTAAAACTTCCTAGGACAAGCCAATTTTGCTATTTTTGTAGGATTTTAGGATGTTTACACATAAGCAGGTGTGGGGCGCAATCGATACGATCGCGGATCGCTATGGTTTTTCAGCTTCCGGTCTGGCCAAGAAGTCGGGGCTGGATCCCACCTCATTCAACCCCTCAAAACGTTTAGGGCCAGATGGCCGCCCGCGCTGGCCAACGATGGAGTCAATCTCGCGTGTGCTCAACGCATCTGGCGCTTCGGTGGATGAGTTTCTCGACCTTTTGACCAGCAAGAAGGGCTCTGCCCCCAGGTTAAAGCAAATCCCGCTTCTGGGCCTCGCCAAGGCGGGCAAGGGCGGCTTCTTTGACGATTCAGGCTTCCCCTCCGGCACTGGCTGGGAAGAGATTGAGGTTCCGGGTGTGACCGACTCTGCCGCCTACGCGCTGGAGATCACCGGGGATTCGATGCAGCCGGTTTACCGCGAGGGCGATATTATCGTCGTCTCACCGGCAGCAACTGTGCGGAAGGGCGACCGCGTCGTGGTCCGCACCGCAGATGGCCAAGTCATGGCCAAGCTCATGCAACGCCAAACCGCCAGAACCCTGGAACTCGCCTCCTTCAACAAGGATCACGAAACCAAAACGCTGGACATGAAGGAAGTCGACTGGATGGCAAGGATCATCTGGGCGAGCCAGTAAAGGGTTTACGCCGCCGTTGCAGGCAGTGCTGCCATGGGCTCGGTCAGCACCGCATACAGCCCCTCAGCCGTATTATTGGCGCGCAGTTTTGCCAGGGCGGATGACGAACGCATGATGCGCGAAATCTTGGCAAGTGCTGTCAAGTGATCTGCCCCCGCGTGATCAGGCGACAAAAGTGCAAACACCAAATCCACCGGCTTGCCATCAACAGCATCATATTCAATCGGCGGCACCAGTTTGGCAAAAAAACCTGCCACCTGTTTCAGCCCGGCAATGCGCCCGTGTGGAATGGCAATGCCTTGGCCCAAACCCGTGGAACCCAATTTTTCCCGCGTCAGCAGCGTTTCAAAAATGATCCGTTGATCAACCGCAATCAGGCCTGCCAGCTGCTGAGCAATTTCTTGCAAAACTTGTTTTTTATTTGAGGCCTTGAGCTGCGGCACCACCGCGCGTGCATCCACAATGTCGGTAATCTTCATGCTCACATTCCTCAGACGCGGGCGGGTTGCCGTGGGTCCAGCCAGCCGATGTTGCCATCGGGCCTGCGGTAAACCACATTGAGGCGCCCTTCTTTCGTGTTGTGGAACAGAACGAAAGGTGTTGTCGAAATATCAAGCTGCATCACCGCTTCACCCACGGAGAGCTGCGGAATCACAGCCGCATTTTCCGCAATGATCGGCGCATGCAAACTCGTTGGCTCCTCATCGGAATGTTCTTCATGCGAGATCACATAGGCCATGGCTTCGCGCGGCTCATGGGCCACCCGCGGCGCACGGTGATGGTCCTTCAACCTTTGCTTATATTTCTTCAGTTGCTTTTCAAGATGTGAGAGCGCTGCATCAGCACAAGCCATCGGCTCGGTATTTTCCGCGTGGGCCTGCAAGTGCAATCCCGTGGCCAGATGCAAAGAACAATCTGCCAGAAACCGTCCGCGCTGTTTTTCCAGCGTGACGTTGCCATGCACGGAACCTTCAAAAAATCTTTCGCGAAAAGTTTGCAATCGCGTTTCGATATGCTGGCGCAATCCATCGCCGATATCGATATGCTTGCCGGTGATTTTGATCTGCATGGCGCTTCCTTGCTGACGTCCGGGGTAGCTCAAAAATGGTCTTCTGCGGCCGCTTCGTCAACAGCCACACACAATATTTTTCCAAGCCACAAAGATGACAAACTTGGCCGGTTCCGCGGCCGATGGTTCAATCCGGGCGGACACATAGGCGGCACCTTGGCCCCCGTCAACCCTGAACTATCGTTTCGACCGGGCCTCGCGGCGGCGCTGGACCGACGATAAAATATTGAGAGATTCCCGATATTTAGCAACAGTGCGCCGGGCAATTTCGACACTTTCGGCCTTCAATAAGTCCACCAGATCATCATCCGAAAGGATCTTCGCAGGCGTTTCGGCCGCAATCAGTTCCTTGATGCGATGCCGCACCGACTCGGATGAATGCTGCTCCACATTCACATCGCCTGAAGCAATGGCATTGGTGAAGAAATATTTGAGTTCAAACGTGCCACGCGGCGTCTGCATATATTTGTTGGAGGTGACACGGCTGACGGTTGATTCGTGCATCTCAATAGCATCGGCCACCATGCGCAAAGTGATGGGTCGCAAATGCGCAATCCCCAAAACCAGAAATGCATCTTGCTGCTTTACAATTTCCTGCGCCACTTTCAGAATCGTTCGGGCGCGTTGATCGAGGCTTTTGACCAACCAAGAAGCTTGGGCATGACATTCCGAGAGAAACTGCTTGTCTTCACCTTTGGCAGCGCCACCAAAAACCCGCGCAGCATATTGATTGTTGACCAAAACCCGCGGCAGAGTTTCGCTGTTCAATTCAACAAACCAAGTGCCATCCTGTGCGGCACGCACGCTGACATCAGGCACGACGGGTGAGATGGGGTCAGAGCCAAAGGCATGGCCGGGCTTGGGGTTCAGCTGGCGCAGTTCGGCAATCATATCATGCAGATCATCAAGGCTGACACCGCAGAGATTTTTCAAAGTCGGATAATCGCGCTTGGCCACCAGGGGCAAGTTCTCAATCAACCGCTCCATTGCCGGGTCAAAGTGGTTAAGCTCCTTGAGTTGCAAGGCCAGGCATTCTTTCAGATCAGCGGCAAATACACCAACGGGATCAAACGTCTTGAGCACCGCCAAAACCCGCTCAACATCTTGAGGGGCAGCGCCCAAGTTGCGCGCCATCGCGGCTGCATCGCCTGTGAGATAGCCCTGTTCGTTGACCATGCCGACAATGTGCTGGCCAATGAGCAAGTCATGTGCGCCGCGCAAATGCAAATTCAGCTGGCCAGTCAAATGTTCGGCCAAGGTTTCAGGCCGCGTGATCGAGGCCGCATAATCCTGGCCCTCGCCATCAAGCGACACAGCCCCACTGCCGCGCAACGATTGCCAGCCCGGATCAGGCCCCGGGCTCATCGGCCCGCTCGCCGTTGTGAGGTTGACGCCATCTGACGCCGAAAGCGCCCCATCGCCCTCATCGCCGCGCGCATCAGCTGCCGAGAACGGCGCATCGGGCACATCTGCAATTTGCATTGGCGCTGTGGCAGATTCCTGTGGCGCATCGGCCCTGTCCAGCAACGGGTTGCGCTCTAACTCTTGATCAATAAAAGCCTGAACTTCAATGCTGCTCATCTGCAACAGCTTGATCGCCTGCTGCAACTGCGGCGTCATCACCAATGATTGCCCTTGTTTCAGGGCCAATTTCTGCATCAAAGCCATGGCGGCAAGTTCTATACCAAATTACTGGCACGGGCGTTAAATGCTTTGCCGAATTGTGTGGGGTGGTTAGGGAAGCGTGACTGCGGGCGCAGCTTCACAGCAGAAATCAAATCTGAAAATTCTCGCCCAGATAGTAACGCCGCACATCGGCGTTGTTGACGATCTCGGAAGGCCTGCCCTCGGTTAGGACGTGGCCCTCATGGATGATGAGCGCACGATCGATAATGTCGAGGGTTTCTCGTACGTTGTGATCCGTAATAAGCACCCCGAGGCCCCGAGCGGTGAGCTGACGCACCAGCTTGCGAATATCACCGATCGCAATGGGATCAATCCCTGCAAAGGGCTCGTCGAGGAGGATATAGTCGGGATCGGCGGCAAGGGCGCGGGCGATTTCCACGCGCCGACGCTCTCCGCCAGAGAGCGCCACAGACGGCGAATGCCGGATATGGGCGATTGAGAACTCATCATACAACTCACGCAACTTACTGGTTCGCTTGGCCTTATCGGGCTCATGAAGCTCGAGAACCGCGCGTAGATTTTCTTCCACTGTCATCCCCCGGAAAACACTGCTTTCCTGAGGCAAATAACCGATCCCCAAACGCGCCCGCTGATACATCGGCAGGCTGGTAATATCGGCGCCGTCCAGACTGATCGTTCCCCGGTCTGCGGCAATGAGCCCCGTAATCATGTAAAACAGGGTGGTCTTGCCCGCACCATTGGGCCCAAGCAGGCCAACAGCTTCTCCACGCTGAACATTGAGGGAAACCCCCCGCACCACCGGCCTTTGCTTGTAGCTTTTCTCAAGCGACGAAGCCACGAGCCCTTGGGAAACCGGCCTTTGCGTCTCTTTGCCCTGGCTGCGGCCAAGGCCGCGAGGCGCCATCGGCGCGGGACGCAAAATTCGGTTTTCATTCAGCATGTCTACTTAGAACTCTTTTGATTAAAATTCGGTGAAACTACCCATAGGGCAAGCGCGCCATGGCTTTTAAGTTGAAATCAATTTGAAAGCGAGAGGCTCAAGCCCCTTCTCCCAATCCATCATTCAGTTGGGAGGTACCGATTCAACGACAATCAGCCCCCCACTTGCGGTGAAGGGCTGAAAATTTGCTAAATTAAAAGCAATTGTTGGGCGCAGTTGGGAACACAGCCCAATCGACACCAGAGCCAGCCGCTGAAAAATGTGACAAGGCAAAAGCTGGATCAGTGGCTGGTGAGCCTTTATAAGTCCAGAAATTATGGCTGGTCACTTGGGCCTGCGGCATTGGCGTTGGTAAATTGCTTGGGCAAACAATATTGAAAATAGTTGAACGATGACCTCTGAATCCAGAATACACATGCCAGTCAATGGATGAAGATCCACCAATTGCCACATGGCAGGTGCGGCAAGCCTTGGCCACAACGTCCTTGTACAAACCCTTGGCAACTGCGGGCGCGCCACCAGCCACAAGCCAACCCGGTGGTGTGAAATTTGCGTTGAAGGTGGAACCAGTGCCCTTCCAGCCAGCAATAAGTTCAGCAATTGCCGGTGATGGGTTGGTGAGATTGGTAAAAGTGTTCAGCAACCTGAACTTCTTCAAAACCGCAACCGAAGTTGGCACATGTGTGGCAGTGTTTGTAAGCACGCTAGTTGGGTATCGGAACGAGGCCAAGTCAAACTCGCGGAAATGCGAACCACTGACCGGAATGGCAGGGTCAAAACGCAAGCTTGCTTCTTCTTTGGTGATCACGCCCGTATTATTGATCGTCTGACCGCCATGGCAAGTAATGCAAAGATTGGGAACTTGCTTGGGGCCATTGACGTCAAGCGCAACCGCAGGAAGAAGCAGCGCGTTGCTCAAATTCAATTTGTTGGCAGAGCTGGTGTCATAGACATAAAATTTTGTCATTTTCCCAGGAGGATCGCCGGCCTGGGCGGGGGTGTTGAGAGGCTCAAATGACATCGCGACAGTTTGTCCAATGACCTTGTTGGCCACCGCCGCGTCTGCTGCGTCCCTGCCATCTTTGCAGGGGTCCAGCGCCTTGAAATTCGTAACAAATGAATAGACATTGCCATTGGCGGCTTTGCGCATGGTCATGCGCCTACCAAAGCCCAAGTCATTGTGATTGAAATATTGCGTCTGAACCGATGTCACATTGTTGATGCCAACACCTGAAGGCGCCTTGGGATTGAAACCAGCTTGCGCCAGCCAAGCGGCAAAATTCGGCGGCGCATTGATTGCATTGTAATAGCCCTGCGCAAACGTGCCTGACGTGTCATAGTAAGTCAGGAACCCGGCGGAATTGATAATCGTGCTGGTGGCAGGCGTTGGATTTGGCCCGCAAAGTTTGATTTTCTTTAATGCCTTAAGGGCGCTCCAGTTGGCTGTATTTGTCGCTCCACTGTGCTCCAGCGAATAAATCTCAGAATTGTAAAGTCCCTGGCGGTTCTTGACGAGAAGCTTCACATCCTTGCCGCCGAATGCCGGGTCCACATTGAGTTTCAATTGATCGCCCGTCGCAGCGATTGCCTTGCCATCCAACGTCGCCCACGCAAGTGTTCGACCCGCTGCAAGCGCGCTGTTTGCCGGGTTCAATTGCAACGCAAGTTGATGCGCGCCATTTGCAGGCGGTGGATTGAGGCTTGCCACTGAAGCTTCGTCAGTTTCTGGCCGTGCCGCATCAAATTTCAGATTGACCAATGCGCCCAAGGCAGCATTTTGCGGAATGGTTTGTTTGGCTTCCAGTGCTTCCAGCTTTGCTGAAACAAACGCCGCACCTGCTGTGGAAGTCGCCAGAATGTATTGCCCGTCGCTCGAAGGATGCGTCTTGGCAAGCACATTACCCGCAGCGTCCTGCAGAGAAATTTCAGGCACTTGTGAAATCGCAAAAGTCTGATCAATGAAAACCGCCGAGCTGTCGTCCTTCAATGAGACGCGGCCGAATATCGCAGCGCCCGAGGTCGAGCCAGCGTCCACACGAACTTCGATGGCAGGGACCACAACGAGGCCGGTTTCCACTTTGGCTGGATTGGGTGAACAGTCGGCCACGAAGGACGGCATGTTCCAACAGAGTTTATATGAACCATCTTGCACATTTCTGAATTCAAGTCGCCCCGTCATGTCGGAGCGCGAGGTGGCAATATGGCTGCCAGTTCCATCTTGCAGAAAAACCTCGAAATCCGGAATGTAAATCCAGTTCGAATCCGGCTTTCCCGGAGCCAATTTTTGGCCGTCAGTGCTCACGTAAACCCTAGAATGCACGGCACCCGCCGCCGCTGCAAACTGGGGTGCGGCCAAGAGCGCACCAGAGAGGATTCCAAGTTTCCAGAAAATTGATTTACTACTACGAAGCCAACCCTTAGAAAGTGCGGTGATCATTTCAATCTCCTCAGTTTCAAGTTTTCTCCCGAAAATAGAACCATAAGCTGCAACCGGAAATATAGATTTGCAAGCAGAAAAAATTTATGATTTCAAATCAACCACATCACATTGGTCATGTCCGAACACGGTAGTCACAAACTTCGCAAAGTACACAAATCACCGCGCCTTGAGTCACAACAACTTTTGAATATTTGGGAATGAAAAGCGCGCTGTCCTATCAAGGAGCGAAACTGCCGCTCACCCGGCCGCCCGACATTTGCAAATGGAAAGTTTTCAAATCGACATCCAGTTTTTGGCCGCGTACGATGGATTGGCCCTGAACGATTTTGACATTGCCGCCCACCAGCAGCTTGTCGTGCAAGACATCAAACTTGCACCAATCTCCGGTGATCACCGCATCGCGGGTGTTGATTGAAACGCTGCCTTTGGCATCGACAAAATCAGTGACCGACTTGCTTGTGCCGTCGCTTTGTTTTTGATCAGTCGAACTCACCACCATTTCATCGGCTTTGATTGTATCGGTGGGCCGCTTGGCCACCACATTGCCCCGAAAGATTGTTTTATGGTCAGTATCAATGATCTCCATCGAGTCCGCTTCCACATCCACATTGCCCGCCGCATGGGCAGGCATTCTGAGCAGCGGCAAGCTCATCACCGCTATCACGGCAGCTGCAACAAGCGATTTGGCAAAACCCATCTTCACGTCTCCCACTATTGAACACCATCCGTCGCAAAATGGGCTTTCACATGCCCGCGCAAAATGACAACTTTGCCGTCTTCAGATGTTTCCATACTGTCGGCTGAAACCGTGGCACCAGCCGTTTCCACCTGCACGGGATCATGTGTCGAGATGCGCTGGCGGTCAAGGTTCACTTCGGCTGAGGACAGCTTGGCTATATAACGCCCGGGCTCCTCAAAGCGGACATTGCCCGAAACGATGAGATCCTTGTTTTTGATTTCATAGTCTGCCGTGTCAGCCGTCACCACCACTTCGCCGCCCAACTTGCGCACAAAACGTCCCGTGACAGTTTTGAGATGCATCAACGTTTCGCTCTGTGTGTCCTGAACGCCGTCCATGGCTTTAACAGAAAAAGGCTTCGCATTCTGGTCAATGCCCGCAAAGCTTGAAAGCCCGCCCGATATATGCGCGGCCAATTCAGGCTTCGGGTCTGGGACGCGTTCCACTGCCGGTTTGAAAAACAAGCTCTGCCCGATAAATCCAAAGATCACGGCAAATGCGGCAAAAATTGCCGCCCGCATCAAAAAGCGTGAACGCAGCGCACGTTTGCGCGCTTGTTCAGCTTTTGCAACAAACACATCAGGCGTGGGCGAAGACATCTTCTTCCGGCCAGCCCATGAGGTCAAGTTCCGCACGCGTCGGCAGGAAATCAAAACACGCCTGCGCCAATGCCGTTCGCCCTTCGCGCGCCAGCATCTGGTCCAAACGCGATTTCAACTCATGCAGATAAAGCACATCCTGTGCTGCATATTTCTTCTGTGCATCGGTGAGCACGTGGGCCCCCCAGTCAGAACTCTGTTGTTGCTTGTCAAGCTCAATGCCGAGCAGTTCTTTCACCAGATCTTTAAGCCCATGCCGATCTGTGTAGGTGCGCACCAGGCGTGAAGCAATTTTGGTGCAATAAATCGATTTCGTTTCTACGCCGAGATAATGCTTAAGCACGGCCACATCAAAGCGCGCGAAATGGAAAATCTTAGTCACAGCCGGGTTGATCAAAACCGCCTTCAAATGCGGGGCCAGATAACTGGCGCGGTCCACCTGCACCAGATGGGCATCGCCATCGCCCGCCGAAATTTGAACAAGACAAAGTTTATCCCGCGCCGGTTTCAAGCCGAGCGTTTCCGTATCAATGGCAATGGCTTTGCCGGGGTTGAAATCCGCAGGCAAATCGCCGCGATGAAGTTTTATGGTCATGGTGTAAGAAGCCTCTTGCAAAGGGCTTACAAGAGGCAGGCAGAAGACTCAAGGCTATGGATCAATATAACTCTGCCAAACCGAGATTTGTGGCAACTGCGTGCAGCCGCTTGTCGTGTGTCCAAAGTTTGGCGTGGCTAAGCCGTGCCGAGGCTAAAAGATGCGCATCGACATAGCCGATGCCTGTTCCATAGAGTTTGTTGAATTCAATCATTTTGAAGACTTCTGCGTCTTGGGCGAGTTTCGCATGTGGCAGGTTGTTCCACGATGCAAAATAAACTTCGCGATTATGGAGATTTCCCAAAGCCAGTTCGCCGATGACAAAAGGATGGATCAGCACCTTGTTTCCCCCCATTTGAAGCACCATCATTTCATTGCGTTTACGGATGTGGTCGGCCCACACGGACGTATCAACAAGGATCATTTCACTTTCGAACGCCGTCTTGGGGCCGCCACAAAATCAGGTTGGCTGCCGCCAAGCAAAGCCAACCTGCGCTCAGCTTCGCGGGCGACAAGTGACTTCAGGGCTTCATGAAGCAGCACAGATTTTTCCTTAATGCCCGTATATTCTTGTGCCTTAGCTACAAGCTTATCGTCCAATGCCACTGTGGTACGCATTCCGGCTGCTCCAATGAGGCACGAAATATAGCATCAAATGATACCAAATTCAATGCGGGTTTGCTACTTCATCGCTTGATACCAATTGCCGTCATAGTTGCGATCAATGGTCTCCTGAGATTCTATGACAACTGTCGGCTTTTGGAGGTTAGCCAATTCTGGATTTCGAATTTCCTCATCCCAGATAGCCGCTATTATCTGAAGATACCCGCATTCTTCAAAAACGACATTCAAGTTACCAAGCAGGTTTCGGTCAGAAATCAAACGATTTCGATCTGAATCTGTTTGAACTACAATCCAAAATGCAGAGTCAAATTTGTAGCCAAAAGCAGAAATATGATTGACAGCAGTACCCTGTAACTCAACCAATGATTTGAGTTTCTCTTGTACTTCTTTTGATTTGTTTGCCGCCAGCGATTCCACGGTTCCATTTCCAAACTTTGGAAAGCATCTCTACCAACCAGTCCGTCTCCGCTCTGCGAGCTACGCCGGACACGCTTCGCCCTTTGGTCTCCCCGTGGCCTTAGCCACGCGTAGCCCAAAGGGCGAAGCGTGGTGCCCTGAAGAGGACTCGAACCTCCACGCCTTTCGGCACACGGACCTGAACCGTGCGCGTCTACCAATTCCGCCATCAGGGCAACGGCGTCTGCTTAGTCGGCCATGTGCCGGATTGTCAACCGGAGCCTTGCCCTTGAGCTGCAAAGACCAATTGCTTTAGGAAAGTTGCTTTCGCACCTCTGAAACCAGCCACCTGACCGAAGCGTTTAAAAGCGGTTGGGCTTGCTCAACCTCAAATTTCCTAGGGTCAGGCCCGACAACGCCCCAGATCGGATGATCCGGTTCGTGCCGTCCGGCTTCCCACACATCGCCTTCTTGCAGAGGCGCGATTTTCAATGATGGCAAGCGATCAAGCTGCACGAGTTGAGGCCACAGGGCAGCCAGCAATGTCGTCTCAAAAAGCCCTGCATGGTCTGGCTTCAAGGCCAAGCCTTCAATGCGATTTACCGCTGTGGCCATGACTTTCATCGACGCATCGCTTTTTGCTTTTGCCAAGTGATCAATCATATTCAGCTGCTGATCTGGAAAATGCCCAGAGAACAAAACCACAAGTTTGAAACCGAACAATTTCAATTTCGAAATTGTAAACTCCAGCTGCGCTTCAATCTCGCTCGCGCGTGGCATCATGATCGTCCATGGATAATCCCCATGCCCGCCGCCGGTTCCGTAGTGCAAAGCGGGCAATACCACGCCACCGTCAAGCGCAGCCGCCCGCAGGCCCAAACCATGCGCGGTCAGCGCATCAAGCCCCACAGGCAAATGTTCGCTGTGCCATTCATAAGTGCCCAGCGGCACATAAGCCACAGGCCGCCGGGCCACAGCTTCGCGCAATTGCCACGGCAGCATCAACTCAAATTGCAAAGATGAAAAATCAGGGCTCAATGGTAGTAATTCCGCGTCCAACAATGATCCGGCAACAGCGCCTTTAATGCATCTGGAAATCCCGAACCGTCTGAATAAGCGATATTCATATCAACTTCAGCGCGGTTTTTCATACCGGGAATTAATGTCGATACAGATTTCTCACTGAGAACATAGCGCATGGCGGCTTCAGCGAGCGTGGCATAATAGGGCGCGCAGATTTTCTTCAGCTGTTCGACGCGGGTCAGAGTTACTGCAAATCTTTCACCGCGGAACATTTGATGGGGCTGCGAACCCACTTCAAACTTGGCATAAGACTCCTTCGTCCATGCGCCAACCAACGCGCCTGAATCAAGCGGAACGCGTGCAATCAAACCCGTGTTTGTTGTCGCCGCTGCCGGAAACAACTGCTGCGCAGGGCTTTGCTCAAACATATTGAAAACCACTTGAATGGAATCAACCAAACCAAATCGCGCCAGATCAACGCCTTCATTGGGCCGATAGTCGCGCAGTGACACACCCACATGATCAATCTTGCCCGCGCGCCGCAGCCCATTCAATGTTTCAAGCCAATCTAAATTTTCGACGGCATCAGGCGTGAAGCTATGCAATTGAAAAAGATCGATGCGGTCAACGCCCAGGCGCAGCAACGCCTTGTCAACGGCGTCGCGGATATAAGTGGCTGGAAAGCGTCCCCGCATTTGCGGGTTGTCATCATCAGGCTCTGGCCATGGCTGGGGCCGAACCTTGGTGGCCACATAAATCTTGTTGCCGCGCCATGTGCGCAGCGCTTTGCCAACAACTTCTTCGCTATGGCCATTGCCATAAAGTTCTGCCGTATCAACAAAGTTCACGCCGCTGTCGAAGGCGTAATGCAATGTGTCGATAGAGGCGGTATCATCCACCTTGCCCCAATCACCGCCCAACTGCCAGGCGCCAAAGCTGATCTCGCTGATCTCCCAACCCGTGCGGCCAAACTTACGGTATTTCAAGGGTCGACTCCGGTTGCGTTATCACGAAAAAACCTAGCCGTCCTATCATCTGCTGTCAGCACAAATCTGGAAGTCGCAATCCCTGCAATTTTAAAATCACAGGTGAGGTGGCAAATTTGGCGCTCCAAATTTCAAACCCAAGGAGCAAAAAAAGGGCGGAAGACTTTAAGTCTTCCACCCCTCACTAAACTTTGCGAATGCTTACTTGCAAACCTTCAGCATGGACATCGCCTGATCAGCGCGGCCCTTGGTTTCGTAAACCTTGGTGCCAACATCGGTCATCATCTTGCCATCTGGCTTCTTGCTGTCGACCATGCACTTATGGCTCTTGGCATCCATTTCTACATAAAAGCCGGTGGCAGCAGGAGCAACGGCAGCTGGCGCGGCAGGAGCAGCGGCTTTAACGGCGGGAGCAGCAGCCGGGGCAGCAGGTGCTGCAACAGCAGCGCAGGCCTTCAAATTGGCCATGGCCTGATCAGCATTGTTCTTGCTGTCATAAACCTTGGTGCCAACATCCATCATGGTCTTGCCATCTGGCTTTGCGTCAGAAACCATGCACTTATGGCTCTTGGCATCCTGAGCGACATAAAAACCAGCAGCAGCTGTGGCAGCAAACGTCGGCACGCTGAGCGCAGCGAGAATAACGCCTGAAACGAGAATCTTATTGATCATAGGAAAAGTCCTTTGTTTGGGAGGAAATCGGATTACAACGCAAAGTTAACAGATAACGCGCCCACCGTCATATAAATCGCGGGAAGGTTGTCGCGGCGCTTAAGAGCGCGTCACTATGACAATATTGTGGCGACGCAGAAATATCAGTATCTAAGGCAAGAGCCAGCATTTGCATTTTAGCCCCAGCGCATTAAAAGCCTGCCTAAATCATTTTCGAGGGTCAGAGCCGTGGACGCGCAGAATTCCGACAAACTCATCACAATCATCGGTGGTTCAGGCTTTGTGGGCCGCCATGTTGTGCGAAGCTTGGCCAAGCGGGGCTACCGCATCCGTGTCGCTTGCCGGAGGCCCGATCTTGCGGGCCATGTTGTGCCTCTGGGCGTTCCGGGCCAAATCGTTCCCGTGCAAGCCAATGTGCGTTATCCAGCCTCCATCGCAGCTGCCTGTGATGGGGCCTATGCGGTGATCAATCTTTCCGCCGTGTTCCATAATTCTGGGGCGCAGAGCTTTGAGGCGGTGCATATTTTTGGCGCGGAAGCCGTGGCCAAGGCCGCCAAAGCCGCCAGGGCAAAAGTGTTCGTTCACCTCTCAGGAATCGGTGCAGACCCCCACAGCAAAAGCGCCTATGTCAGCTCGCGCGGGGTTGGCGAAGCGAAAGCCAAAGCCGCTTATCCGGGTGTGACAATCTTGCAGCCCTCCATCGTCTTCGGGCCGGAAGATAACTTCTTCAACAAATTTGCTGCCATGGCGCGGTTTTCGCCAGCCTTGCCGCTGATCGGTGCGGATACCAAATTCCAACCTGTCTTTGTGGGTGATGTAGCCGAAGCCGTGGCCCGGGTAATCGACAAAGGCGTGGCCGATGGCAAAACCTATGAGCTCGGTGGGCCAGAAAAGAAGACCTTCCGCGAGTTGCTGAAATATGTGTTGAGTGTCACCATGCGAAAGCGCTTGCTGCTGCCTATTCCCTTCCCCGTCGCCTCAATGATGGGTGCTGTCATGGGCTGGCTGCCCAACGCGTCGCTCACCATGGATCAGGTCGAGTTGCTGAAAACCGACAATGATGTCTCAGCCAAAGCCGAAGCCGAAGGCCGAACACTGAAGGGCTTGGGGATCAACGCCCGCCCGATAGATGCCATTGTGCCCAGCTATCTCTATCGCTACCGCAAGGCCGGCCAGTTCACCGCACCGACACCAGTTTCGGAATAGTTTTGACGATTGCCTAAGGCCGGATTCTGGCTTGCTTGATTGCTATACATCCGTCATCCCCGCGCAGGCGGGGATCCAGCTTTCTTGAATTTCGCTGTGTGTCCCAGCTGGATTCCCGCCTGCGCGGGAATGACGTTGGAAGAGGAACTTTCAAATAGGAAACTGAAAGCCCTTAATGCACCGCGCCGAACTGCATGCCTGAATAAATCAGGCCTAAGAGCGAGGCACCGAGGATCACCCGGTAAACCGCAAACGGCAAGAACGAGTGATTGCGGATAAAGCGCATCAGATAATGGATGGTGGCCAGACCGATAAAAAAGGTCAACACACCGCAAATGATCATGTCGAGTGAAATATGCTGGTGGGTTTTCAAGGCGTCGCCAATTTTCACCACCGAACCCGCCGCATTGGCCGGGATCGACATCAAAAATGCAAATCGTGCGGCTTCCGAACGCGCGTACCCCATAAAGCGCCCCGCCGTCATCGTCACGCCAGAACGGCTGGTGCCGGGGTTGAGCGAGAGCATTTGTGCCAGGCCATAAAACAAGGCCGTCTTAGGCATAATGTCAGAAACCTTGTTGCGGCTCAGGCCAAAGGCGTCACCCGTATAAAGCAGAATGCCAAACAGCACAGCGTTGAAGGCCACAACAGTGGCCGAGCGCAGCTGTTCATCAAGTTTGGTGAAATGGAAAAACAGGCCGAGGATCAAAACCGGGATCGTCGCCACAATCACATTGATCACCAAGCGCGAAGCCGCAGTCGATTGGCGTTTCACCACATCGACCAAGCCTTGCAGCATGGTGAGCACATCGCGCCAGAAATAAATCGTTGTCGCCGCCAAAGTGCCAAGATTGGTGATCGCGTCCACCAGAATGCCTTGGTCGGGCCATCCTGTCAGCGCCGGCACCAAAATAGAATGTCCAGACGATGAGATCGGCAGATATTCCGTAATGCCCTGGATCAATGCCAAAACGATGATTTGAAGAAATGACATATCGCTCCCGTCCTTCGTTTGCCCAGTGAGAATCGCTTGCCGGGCTTGGGCCGCCGCCTTATAGGCGAAAACCTGCCCCATGAATGGTGCGCAACAATTAAAATTTCGTGATACAACCGCTCACAACATGCCCAAACTTCATCATTTTACACTTGACCCCTATAGCCGCCGCATCCGCCTCAGCCTCGCCGAGAAGGGCGAGACGGTGACATTGGTGGATGAGCGGCCCTGGTCCCCCAGCCAAGTTTTGCGCGCTCATAACCCGTCCGGCCTCCTGCCAGTCTTGGTCGAAGAGCAGGGCACGGCCATTTGCGGTGTAGAAGCCTTGGGCGAATATCTCGAAGAGCGTGACGACGCGAAGTCCCTGCTGCCGGGCAATGCCGTGGCCCGCGCCGAAATCCGCAGGCTTGTGGCGTGGTTTGATGTGAAATTTTATACTGAAGTGTCAGAGCCTTTGCTTACTGAAAAAGTGGTGAAGCGCTTCATGCAAGGGTCAACAGCACCTGACATGGCCCGCGTGCGCGCGGCGCTGCAAAATCTGAAACCCCATCTCGATTATCTCGCCTGGCTGGTGGAAGAGCGCTCTTGGCTGGCGGGAGAGGAACTCACATTGGCGGACCTCGCCGCCGCAGCGCATCTCTCGGCCATTGACTATATCGGCGATATTAAGTGGGCCGAAGTGCCGGTGGCCAAGAGCTGGTATCAAAGGATTAAGTCCCGCCCATCGTTCCGTGGGTTGCTGGGTGACACTGTGGCTGGAAAACCACCCTCGGCCTCCTATGCCGATCTTGATTTCTGATTTCGTCCGTACACTGAAGACGCAGGCCATGGCCGAAGGCTTCAATGCCATCGGCATCACAGCGGCGAAGTTGCCGACAGAAATTGCAGATCACCTCGCCGCTTTTGTCGATGCAGGCCACCATGGCGATATGGGCTGGATGGTGGACACGCAAACCCGCCGTGCGTCGCCCGATGTGATGTGGCCGCAAGCCAAATCCGCCATCGTGCTGGCGATGAATTACGGGCAGGGCCTTGATGTTTTCGCGCGGCTCGAAGATAAATCCATCGGCGTCATTTCGACCTATGCTTTGCACCGTGATTACCACGATGTGATCAAGCCCAAATTAAAACGCCTCGCGGGTTGGTTTGCCAAGGAAGCTTCAGCACAAGTAAAAGTGTTTGTAGACACAGCGCCCTTGATGGAAAAGCCACTGGCTGCCTTGGCGGGCCTCGGCTGGCAGGGCAAACACACTAATCTTGTCTCGCGCGAATTGGGCTCGTGGTTCTTCCTCGGCGTGATCCTCACCGACGTGGAGCTGCCTCATGACACCCCGGAAGTTGATCACTGCGGCACCTGCCGCGCCTGTCTCGATATTTGCCCAACGAAGGCTTTCACTGGCCCCCGCCAGATTGATGCACGCCGCTGCATTTCTTATCTCACCATTGAGCACAAGGGCGAAATCCCCCACGAATTTCGCAATGCCATAGGCAACCGGATATATGGCTGCGATGATTGCTTGGGGATATGCCCGTGGAACAAGTTTGCGCAACAAGCCAGCGAGGCAAAATTACAAGCGCGGGCCGATCTCGTCGCGCCCTCATTGAAAGAACTTCTGGCATTAGACGATGCAGCTTTCAGAAAATATTTTTCAGGCTCACCCGTCAAACGCATTGGCCGTGAACGTTTCATTCGCAATTGTTTGATTGCTGCGGGCAACAGCGGAGACCAGACTTTGGTGCCAGCACTTCAACAACTCGCACAAGAGCCATCAGCCCTGATCAGCGAAGCTGCCTCTTGGGCAATCAAGGAATTGCAGGTATGAACCATTTGCTCTGTTTTGGTTTTGGTTACACGGCTGAAGTTCTAGCCGGCGAACTCATGCCTCTCGGCTGGCGGGTGAGTGGAACGACACGCAATCCAACGCGGTTAAATGAAATGCGCCTGCTGGGGGTGAATGCCTTGCCTTTTGGGATGCTTAAATCTATTCCCAGTGATGTAACCCATATCTTGTCGTCCGTGCCACCAGACACAAACGGAGATCCTGTAATTCCGAGATTCATGGGAGAGCTTATCCGCCATTTCAGTTGGATCGCCTATCTCTCCACCACCGGCGTCTACGGCGATCGTGCCGGTGGCTGGGTTGGTGAAGATTCTGCGCTTTCTCCCGTGTCCGAGCGTGGAACGCGGCGCATGCTGGCAGAGCAAGGCTGGTTGCAGCGCGGCGCACATATCTTCCGCTTGCCCGGCATTTATGGCCCGGGCCGCAATGCGCTTGAAACCTTGCGTGAAGGCAAAGCCAAACGCGTGATCAAACCCAGCCAGATTTTTAGTCGCATTCATGTTGAAGATATTGCGGGCCTGCTGGGCGCGTCCATCGCCAAGCCCAATCCGGGCCGCATCTATAACGTAGCCGATGATGAGCCTTGCCCGCCGCAAGATGTGATCACCTATGCCGCCAAACTGCTGGGCATTTCACCGCCGCCCGAAATACCGATCGCGGAGGCTAATCTTTCGCCCATGGCGCTGAGCTTTTATGATGAGTCCAAACGCGTCTCAAACCAGCGCATGAAGCAAGAGCTGGGTTATCAACTGCGCTATCCCAGTTACCGCGAAGGCCTCGAAGCCATTCTTAAAAATTCACCCCATCTGCACGCTCCGCCAGATTAAGCGCCACCTCGCAGAGCAGCTTCAATTGCCCCGGTGTGGACAAACGATGATCGCCACCCTTGATCAATGTTAGCGTCACATCTGGCCCGCCCAGAGCCTCTAAAGTTTTCAGCGCGTGGGTGGGCGGCACCTCGGCATCATTCGTGCCTTGCAGGATGCGCACTGGGATCGAAAGCGCCAGGCCGTCGCGTAAAAGCAAATGCTTCTCGCCATCCGCCAAGAGGCTGGCGGTGATCTCATAAGGCGCGCCATAGGCAGAGGGGTCCAGATAAAGCCCATGCTCGCGCAATTGGCGGCGCGCCGTCTCATCAAACCTGTCCCACATTAAATCTTGCGTCATGTCTGCGGCAGGCGCCAGCAACACCAGCCCCGCCAGCCGCCGAAACGCCTGCGGGCTTTCAAGCTTCAGCCGCCGCGCCAAAAGCAGCGCCAGCCAACCGCCCATGGAGGAGCCGACGACCACAACCTTTGAACGCGTATGCGCCAAAAACATATGCGTGGCCTGTTCCAGCCACGCGCTGATCGTGCCATCGGTGAATTGGCCGCCAGATTGGCCATGGCCGGAATAATCAAAGCGCAAGGCCTGACGCCGCGTGCTGCGCGCCAGCTCGGCCAGCGCCTCGGCTTTTTTGCCGGACATGTCCGATTTGAATCCGCCCAGAAACAGAAAGCCACAGGTGCCAAAGGCATCATCGCTACCGTCAATCTGATAGGCCAGCTTCAGCCCGCCCAAGGCCTCATCAACCATCACCTGTGCCATGGATTCATCCAATCTCCCATATTTCTCTCAGCGCCTTGACGAAGGCCCCGGTTTGGCTGTCTAACCCCCTCGCTAACAAGGGGTGGCCGGATTCGCAAGGCCGCCTCAGACCAACAATGGAGATCAGAACGACTTGAGCATTCCGCCCAGAAAACCCGCCCCCCTGCGCCAAGCCACAGCGCCCGCCCCGAAGGACGAGGCTCACAAAATCAACCACAGGATTGACTCGCGCGAAGTGCGCTTGATTGATGCCGAAGGCAACAATGTTGGTGTTGTACCCACCAGACAGGCCATGATCATGGCTGATGAAGCAGGCCTCGATCTCGTTGAAATCTCACCCGATGCCAAGCCGCCCGTCGCCAAGATCCTCGACTATGGCAAATTCAAATTCCAGGAACAAAAGCGCCTCTCTGAAGCCCGCAAGAAACAGCGCGTCATCGAAATCAAAGAAATCAAATTGCGCCCCATGATCGATGATCATGATTACGACGTGAAAATGAAAGCCGCCAGACGCTTCTTCGACGAAGGCGACAAAGTGAAGGTGACTTTGCGTTTCCGGGGCCGCGAAATGGACCATCAGGAACTGGGCCATAAGCTTTTGAACAAAGTGAAGGCTGACACAGCCGAGATCGCCAAGGTGGAAATGGAGCCGCGTTTCGAAGGCCGCCAGATCATCATGATTCTCTCGCCCAAAGCGAAATGAGCCGGGGCTGCCGAGCTGCCGTCTGATTTTGAACATCTTTGTTTGGAATGAAGTCTACCCATCAAGTCCGTCATTCCCGCGAAGGCGGGAATCCAGCTTTGAGCTGTTCAAGAAGCGGGATGCCAGCCTTCGCTGGCATGACGGAACTGCGGTTTGCTGACGCCGCTGCATTTTGAATCTGGCAATATGGTGTAAGTAACGATGCAGCGATTTTTTTTAGTAGTCTTATGCCTCATCCTCGCCTGGCTTGCACCTGCCGAAGCAGACGTGCTCACCACCAGCAATGTGCAAATCGTCTGGAAAGTGGCCAATCGCTTTCGCTTCTTCAAGGATGAGGCGGCCTTTGCAGCTCAGGAACAGGCTTGGCGGCAATATGGCCAGCATATCGCCGCGCGCGATGGCTCCACCGAAGACAATGCCATGTTCTATTATAACAGTTCAGTGCTGGGTATCGAGCATGTGCTCAACGACAGGCGCATTCCCTTCACCAATATTCTGCGCAGCAAATTCAACTGGCAAGGCTGGGCCGCCAAAGCGGTGGACCAAACCTGCTATGATGAAAAAACCCGCACTCACGCGGCCTGCGGCGGCGTTGACGCCTATGTCAATCCTGCGGCCCATGAAATTGAACTCAGTTTGAAGCCCTTGGAAGGCGGCAAACTGGTTTCTGAATATCTCTGCCATTGGCATGTGGGCGACGCGCCGGAACAGCAGGCACCTTGCGATGAAGCCGTGCGCGCCAAAATTCCATATCCTGATGGCGCAACCGTTTCGGTGAATGTCGATGGCGAAAACCCGATCAGCATTGATGTGAAAGTGAAGGACCTGTTGGTTCTAGGCCTGGGTGACAGTTTTGCCTCAGGCGAAGGCAACCCGGACATTCCCGTGCAGCTTGATGAAGCCAAACGGGTGCAGAATCTTTATCCCGCCCGCAAACTGGCCGACAGCTCAGGCTCGGCCCAATGGCTTGATAAGCTCTGCCACCGTTCGCTCTATTCATATCAATTGCGCGCTGCCTTGCAGATGGCAATTGAAAACCCGCATGGGTCTGTCACCTATCTGGGCTATGCTTGTTCTGGTGCCACCGTAGAAAAGGGCCTGATCGGCCCACAAGCCTATGTCGAATATAAAAGCAGCGACGCCACAGCAGCCGATGCAACGGTGCAAGCGGTCAGCGGCGGCCGCAATGATTCTGAAATATCATGGTTCCTGCGCGAGCTCTGCAAAGCAGCACCCGAAAAACAACAAGGCCTGTGGACCTGCCCGGGCCAGCAGTTCAAACGCCATGTTGACTTTGTATTTCTCTCCATCGGCGGTAATGACATTGGCTTTGCCAATCTCGTCAGCTGGGCCACTTTACGCGGTGGGCCGATTACGCATCTTGCCAGCTGGCTCGGCGTCACCGTTTCGCCCGAGCAATTTGGTGCCAACATGAACAATTCATTGCCGCAGGCCTATCAACTTCTGGCGCGTCAGTTGGAAAAATCTGTGCCTCTGCATAATGCAGGCCTGGCCTATGACCCAGCGCGTGTCGTGCTCACCGCCTATCCCGATATTCTCGCCGATGAGAAGGGTGAAACCTGCCGTGGCGTTGCCGGTGGCGGTGAAACGGAAGACAGTTTTGCCGCCAACCAATCGCTCGACAGGTTTTCAAACTGGCTCGTGGTGCGCCAAGACAAGCTCGATGCCGCCCACGCGCAACTTTCGGCTTTACACAAGCGCATGAAGGAATTGGCCGATGCCAATGGCTGGAGTTTTGCGGGCCGCGCCTATGCCGACAAACCGTTTCGCGGCCATGGGTTTTGTGCGCAGCGTCAGGACCGGCTGGACGATCCAGCCGAAGCTTTAATGGTGCCCTGCTGGGGCAAAGCGGCACGCGCCACCGAGAGCTGTCAATCTGGAATTTTTGTCAAAGGCACGGGCTGGCGGCCCTATGATCCTGCCACCCAGAATTATCCCTATGCGCTGCGCCAGCGCTGGGTGCGCAGCATCAATGATGCCTATATGGTGATGAACCAGAAGGTGGTCGATCGTTATTCTGCCATTGACGAAGCGGCCTCGGAACGCGATTTCACCGAGACCACGGGTGCCATGCACCCATCGGCTGAGGGGCACGCGTCACTTGCTGATGCCATGATGATGGATTTGCGTGCCGAAGTGGCCAGGGCTTTTGCCAGCGAATAAGCCACCGAAACCCCGGGGGATGGGTTGACGAATGGGCATCCGTCAACCCGCCACGCAACCAGCCCCCGGATGATGGCGCGGCTTCATGCAAACACACGAAAAAGCCTCAGGCTTGTGGCCCTTGACCCTGCTGGGGGAGCATCGCTGTTTGCATCAGTCAACTTGCGTTGACGGTCGCTAGGTAGGAAAATTGGGTATTATTGTCAATCGCAATTGACGATATATGGCGCATTGGGGCTTGCATTTGCTGCATAGGGAGGTAATTGTAAGCTATGATTGACGATCAAGACATCGGACCTCCGGAGACCAATTTACGGACTTTAATCCATTTTCTCGGTGAGATGATTGACGCAAAGCTTGTCAATTGGCGCAAGGACACCCCCTATGCGGGCGTGCGTGCGTCGGATGTGAGGATCTTTGTCACAGCAACGCGTGGCCCAAAATCAATATCGGAAATTGCCCGCAAGCTCGGGATCAGCCGCCAAAGTGCGCAAGCCTCAGTCAAACGTCTGATCAAGCTGGGCGTGGTGGAATTGGAGCGTCTGCCCGACAATAAACGCGAAAAGTTGGTGTTGATAACGCCGCGTGGCGTACTTGCTGGAAAAACGGCAAAACAGCAGATTGAAACGATCGAGTCTGATGTCGCAGCCATCATCGGTCGCGAAAATCTTGAAAATATGCGAAAAAACCTCACTGAATTGGTATCGAATAAATTCTAATTTGATTTTTTCTCGGCAAAAATACGATTTTGCGTGTTTACGCCACGGGCGTAAAACTTTCGTCTTCGCCCGATTGCATCAGTGATCGTATCGCCTCGAAACTAGCAAGCGGCCGCCACTGCGTTTGCGGGCTGCCAAAACAGATGCGCACATGCTGCGCACCTTTTTGTGTCGCGGAAAGATCAAATTCCGTTCCCGGTGTGACAAGGATGCGCTTGGCGCGCAATGCAGCGGCAAGGCGGTTGCCCGTCCATTCGGGCGGCAACTCCAGCCAGGCAAAGGGGGCAGCAGGTGCGCAATGAACCCGGTGATCTTTGAAGACTTCCATAAATGCCGCCCGGCGCCGCGCCAACTCGGCACGGATGCGCAGGAGAATTTCATCGGCCTTGCCTGAAGCCACCCAATGCCGCGCCATCTCGCCCATTACGCCAACGCTGCGCGGGCTCATCGAGCGGAGGTGATTGCGCAGCAACCGCTCTTGGCCCTTGGGCGTCAACACAAAGCCCAGCCGCAAGCCGGGCGCCAAGGTTTTCGAAAGCCCGGTAATATGCAGCGTCCGCTCTGGCGCAAGGCTATAAAATGTCGGCGGTTGAACCCGCTCGTCGAGCAGGCGGAAAATATCGTCTTCAATGATGGTGACGTCATATTTGCGCGCAATTGAAACAATTTCGTCGCGCCGCTGCCGACTCATCGTATGTGTCGTCGGGTTTTGCAGAGTCGGCACAAGATAAAGAACGCGTGACTGCCCAGCCGCCGCAGCTTTCTCGAAAGCATCCGGCAACAAACCATCCTCGTCCTGCGCCAGGCATAAGGGCTGAACATGCGCCGCTTTAAAAGTTGAGCGCAAAACAGCATAATTGATGGTTTCAGCCATGACCTTTTCACCCGGCTCCACCAAAGCCTGCAAAGCCGTGACCAAACCCAGCTGTGCGCCAGCCGTCACAAAAACATCGCGCTCTTCTGCTTCAATGCCACTGCGTTTCAGCCATTGCGCCGCCATCGCCCGGTGCTGAGCAAAACCCTCCGGCGGCGCATAATCGAGCAGCCCCAGTTTCTTCGGGTCACGCATAATGGCAGCCAAAGCTTGGTCAAACTCCTGCGATGTCACCACTGGCGGCGGAATGGCATGGCTGAGATCGACCAGATCATTCTCGTCAGACGGAAGGCCACTCAGCGGTGCCACTTCCGTGCTTGAGCGGATGTAACTGCCGCGCCCCACTTCGCCTGTCAGCAACCCACGCGATTCCGCCTCAGCATAGGCCCTCGTCACCGTGCCCAACGTCACTCCCAGCGTCCACGCCAGCGCCCGCTGTGGCGGCAACCGGTCACCCCGCGCCAACAGGCCAGATGCCACATCGCCGGCCACAGCATCGGCAATGGCCAGATAGAGCGGTTTTGAACGGTCGAGCGTTGGAGTCCATATTGTCATGGGAACAATGTTTCGATTGTTTGAATTGAACGAACATTGTATCAATAAAATATCGAAATCAAGCACTGAATTGATAAAACAATAGATACAATCGAGGAAATCATGCGGGACTACATCATCCACGAGGCCCAAGCGCGCCACGCCTATGGCCGCTTCAGCGCGCTGGCCCTGATGTTCCGCAATCGGTCCTTACGCCAGCAGATAAAGCAACTGCTGAACTGCAGCGACCATGCCCTGCGGGAGATCGGCGTGACCCGCCTCCAGCTCCTCCAATGGCGTGACTTGCCCTGGAGCGCCGACATTGCCTGGGAGATGGAGAAATGTGGCCTCGGCCAGCCACTAGAAAAGCCCGCAGCGCAATTGCACAACGGGCCTATTCAAATATCGATATTGCTGCTGATTTCAGCAATGCGCGAGGTAAGTTCGCTCAGGGGCAGTGGCGATAGGCGCCCGAAGAGCTGACATAAAAGCCCGTGCTGGGATTGTAGGAGCGATAGCGCGCGGCGCAATAGGCGACGGCTCTGCCGGAATAGGCGCGACGCCGTGGCTGATCGCCTTGGTATGAGGCGCGATGCATACAGCGCCAAAAAGCGCGATTGTAAGCATCCCGGTCATAACCGCCGTTTCCAGAAGCTGCACCAAGCACACCGCCGGTCACACCACCAACCGCGAGACCTGTACCAATATTGCTGCCCTGACCATGACCGGTGATGGCACCGAAAGCACCGCCCAAAACAGCGCCGGCGATGGCACCACCAACGACATTGTTGGGATCAACTTGGCGGTAAGCGACGCGGCGTGCATAGTCGTCACAATAAGCCCGGTCGCCATAGGCTTGCGCCTTGGCACCAACGGTCGCCGAAACCAGGGTTGCGGCTGCGGCCAGAGCGATTAACGTTGATTTAATCATAAGATTTCTCCACTTCACTAAGATAATTTCCACGTGACTAACGCGCAATTGTGGCGGTTGTTCCGCTGGCCGTAAAATATCTGGTAAAAATTGCCTGCCCCGCCCACCCTCCTAATCCCTTCCGCCCTTGCCAGCCAAGTCTTTTTCTGCTTTATCCGCCCAACTTCACCACATCTGTGGAGCTGAAGATCGCCTGGCCTGTGTAAGGGCATGCCATGGCGGTTGTTATCAATGCGACTTAAGGAAAAGCAAAATGCCCAAAATGAAAACCAAGTCATCCGCCAAAAAGCGGTTTAAAATGACGGCTTCCGGCAAGGTTCGCGCCGGCGCTGCTGGCAAA
>Ga0209583_10000030_pt1 | contig 42423 bp, 38 predicted proteins | sample Str014_FD_187201 | JGI IMG/M metagenome (GOLD analysis project Ga0209583, IMG submission 187201) | Freshwater sediment microbial communities in response to fracking from Pennsylvania, USA - Straight Creek_MetaG_SC_2014 (SPAdes) (version 2) | ecosystem: Environmental > Aquatic > Freshwater >... | reverse complement strand
TCTCCAAATTTCAAGGGCTCTGCTACTGCCAAAGTCCCGTACGCACGTCGTACAAAACACGGGTTCTGAAATCAGCGCCTTATTCAGCGTTGCCTTAACCCTCCGTCGACAGGTTCGAGCGCTTGGCGGAAATTCGACAAGATGAGGGAATTCGATGTGCGCCGGAAAGTTATCGATGGAAGGAGCGCTGCGGCGCTGTCCATCAACCTGCGACATCTGCGTGCGCTCTCGGCCGTGGCCGCCGCGGGCAGCATCTCGCGCGCGGCGGAACGGCTGTTCCGGGTCTCTTCTGCCGTCACCCGATCGATCGCGGAACTCGAAATGGCGCTGGGCCGGCCGCTGTTCGAACGCCGGGCGCGAGGGATGGCGCTCAATGCCTATGGCGAGCTGGCGCTCGCGCGCGCACGCCGCATCGAACAGGAGTTCGAGGCCGCGAGGTCGCAACTCGTCGCGCGCGGCGGCGTCGGCGTACGCAACGATGTGCAGTCGCTGTTCGCATCCATCCTCAACGGCAGGCGGCTCGCGGTCGTCGCGAGCCTGGCCGAGAAGCGCAACATGGCTGCGGTCGCGCGCGAGTTCGGCATCACGCAACCGGCCATCAGCGTCGCGCTGAAAGACCTCGAGACCGGCATCGGCGTGCCGCTGTTCGAGCGCTCCGCGCGCGGGCTCATGCCGACCCTGGCGGGCGAGATCGTCGCGTTCCACTTCAAGCGGGTGCTCGCCGAGTTGCGCCACATCCTGCCCGACATCGCAGCCAGCGAAGGCGTGCTGCAAGGCAGCGTGAACGTCGGCGCCCTGCCCCTGGGCCGGACCCAAGTCTTGCCGCTCGCCATCGCCTCGCTCCTCGCCGCGCACCCCGGCCTGCATGTCGCGACCGTGGAAAGTCCGTACGACGCGCTCGCCGCGTCGCTGCGCAGCGGCGACATCGATTTCATTCTCGGCGCGCTCCGCATCGGCTCCGAGGCCAGGGATCTGCAGCAGGAGGTGCTCTTCGAAGACCGGATCTCGCTGATCACGCGCGCCGGTCATCCGCTGACGCGCGCAGCGCGCATCGGGTTTGCCGCGCTGCGTGCGTGGCCCTGGGTGCTCTCGCGGCAGGGGTCGCCTTCGCGAGAGCTGTTTGAGAAGTTCTTCTCCGCCGCGCGCCAGGCGCCGCCGGTGCCTGCGGTGGAAACGGGCGATCTGGCCGTGCTGCGCGGCCTGCTGCTCGAGAGCGACATGGTGACCGCGATCTCGGCGCACCAACTGCGCTACGAGATCAGAGACGCGAGCCTGGTGGTCCTCGAATTTCCGCTCGAGCCGACGCGGCGCGACATCGGCATCAGCCAGCGCATGGGGTGCTTCCCGTCACCCGGCGCTCGCGCACTCATGCAAGAAATCCGCGACGTGGTCGGCAACTCGCAGGACTTCCGTCAGGGCGTTTGAGCGTGCGCCCTCGGGCGTGTCAACGGGCACCGCCCGGGCAAGGTCGGGCCGGTCGCTGCCTGCGAGGAACCGGAGGGTGAAACGCCGGGCGGAAATCTAGATGGTTCCGGGCGGAAGGCCAGCAGCTTCGGAGCGCTCTTCACTCGTGCTGGGCCTTGCGCTTGCCGCCTTCGAGCTCGCTGCGCCGCACTCCGACTTGGAGAAGTCCATGTCCGGAAAAAGCGTGCCTTTGCAGCCGCCCAACAGAAGTGCAATGACGAACAGTGCGCTTCTCGTGTTCCTGATGTTTCTCATGTCGATCTCCTCTTCTTTGCGTTGACAGGACGATGCACAGTGATCGCACGATCGGTGGCCGCGAGGGGCCGGCCATCCCATTGCGCGCAACTGTTCGTGGTAGTGTTCAAGCGCGTGTACCTGGCGTCTTTAAGCGTTCTAAAACGTTATTTGGGTGCCAACCTTCCGGCACGATCGACGGAGCCTCCGCAGTGATCCTCTGGCCGTGCCGACCTCATCGGGTAGTGCCTCGAAACCGCCTGCCGTGGGCGCAGGCCCCGACGTGCGCCTTCGCGCCCGGCGTCGGAGGTGGCGGTGGCCTCTGAATACTTTGTGGGTCCGTTTCAGGTGCGGCCAGCGCAGCGGCGGGTCGTCGCGCGCGGCCACGCGTTGGCGCTCGGTGCCCGCGCCTTCGATCTGCTGCTCGTCTTGATCGAACGGCGTGACCGGGTCGTCGGCAAGGACGAACTGCTGGCGCTGGTCTGGCCCGGCGTGGTGGTGGAAGAAGGCAACCTCGCCGTGCAGATCAGCACGCTTCGCAAATTGCTGGGAAGCGGCGCCGTCTCCACCATTCCCGGCCGTGGCTACCAGTTCACGGCCCCGGTGACCGAAGACGGCGCGGGCGACGCGCACGCGCAGCCCGGCACGCCGGCCCCGCGGCAGGTGGACTACGAAGAACTGATACAGAAGCTGCGCCGCCCCGGTGGCGCCGCGACGGAGGTCGAACCTGCCGAGAACCTGCCCGGCCACCTGCCTGCGGCGATGACACCGCTGCTGGGGCGCGCCACGGCCCTGCAGGAGACGCGACAACTGCTGTGCACGACGCGTTGCCTGACCCTGACCGGCGCCGGTGGTTCGGGCAAGACGCGGCTGGCCCTGGCCCTGGCCGAAGGCTTGCGGCCCGACTATCCGGGTGGCGCGTGGTGGGTCGAACTCGACCGCCTGAGCGACCCGAAGGCCCTGGCCGCGACCGTCGCTCACAGCCTGGGCGTGCCCGATTCCCAAGCGTCAGCAGTGCAGGCGCTCGAGGCGCACCTGAAGGGGCGACGAACCCTGCTCGTGCTGGACAACTGCGAGCACCTGATCGATGCCTGCGCCGAGCTCGCGTCGCATCTGCTGCGCGAGCTTCCGTTGCTGCAACTGCTGGCCACGAGCCGCGAATCGCTGCGCATCGCGGGAGAAGTGGCGTGGAGCGTGCCGCCACTGGAGGTGCCGGCCAGCTCGGCCCATGTTCGCCTGGAGGACCTGCTGCAACTCGCTTCCGCGCAACTGCTCGTGCAGCGGATTCGTCAGCACGACCCGAAGTTCGTCCCCACGCAGGAACACGCGGCCAGCCTGGCGCAGATCTGCCGCGGGCTGGAAGGCCTGCCCCTGGCGCTCGAACTGGTCGCGGCGCAGATCGGCCCGCAAACGCTCGCACAGGTGGCCTCGCGGTTGGACCGCAGCCTGCCGCTGCTGAGCATCGGCCAGCGCGGCGATGTGCCGCACCACCAGACCATGACGGCAGCCGTGGACTGGGGCTACCAGTTGCTCGGCGACACCGAGGCTGCGTTGTTCCTCAGGCTGTCGGTCTTCGCGGGTGGCTGGACACCGCAGGGCGCGCAGGCCGTCTGCGACGGGCTCGGCCTCACGGCCGACGACCTGACCCCGCTGCTCGCCCGGCTGCACCGGGTCTCGATGGTGCTCGCGATCGAGACCGACGGTGCCTTGCGCTTTCGCATGCTCGAACCGATCCGGCAGTTCGCATTCGCGAAGCTCGGCGAGCAGGGGCTCGCCGACACCGTCAAGCGGGCCCTGCTTGCCTGGTATGTCGAGCGCGCGAAGGCGGTCGCCGCCCAACTGACCGGGCCACAGCAGGCCCTCGGCTACGCGTTCCTGAATTCGGAGGTCGACAACATCCGGGCACTGCTGTCGTGGAGCCTGCAAGCGGCCATCTCGGATGGGCTGCGCCTCGCCGCCGAGCTCTGGCGTTTCTGGCAGGTCAAGGGCCACGCCAAGGAGATGTTGAACTGGTTCGAGCAAGCACTGCCGCTGGCCGCCGAAGTGCCCACGCGCGTGCGGGCCGATGCCAGCAATTCGGCGGGCGTGATGGCCCGGACGTGCGGCCTCTACGACGCAGCGCTGCGCCTGCACGACGCGGCACTGGTGTTGCAGCGCGAACTGGGCAACCGCCGCGGTGAGGCGGTGGCGCTGAACAACCTGTGCGTGGTCGCCCGTGACCGGTACGACCACCCGGCCGTCGAGCGGCTGGGCCGCGCCAGCCTGCTGATCGCCCGCGAGATCGGCGACCGGAACCTCGAAGGCCTCGGATTGATGCACCTGGGCACCGCGCTGCGCGGCCAAGGCCGGGCCGAAGAGGCGCAGGCGAGCTTCGAGCAGAGCCTGGATATCTTCGGCGCGCTCGGTGAGCGGCGCGCGATGGCCGCGCTTCACAACTACCTCGGCAACCTGGCACTGGCGGCCGGTCGCTGGGCGCAGGCCGGCCGTTGCTTCGACGAGAGCCTGGAACTCAATCGAGCGCTCGACGACTTCTGGGGTTTGGGCATCTCGACCCTCAACCAGGCCACGCTGCAATTCGCCACCTCGGCCCCCGCGCTGGCCCTGCCCAAGCTGATGCAAAGTTTCGCCCACTACCGGCGGGCCGGCGCCAAGCACGGCCTGGAAGAGTGCTTCGAGCTTCTCGCCCAGATCGCCCTGGCGATCGGTCAGCTGGACCGCGCCGCGTGGTGTTGGGGTGTGGTCGACCGGCTCGAACTCGACATCGAAAAGGTCCTCACGCCCGACCTGAAGCGCCTTCGCGAACAGGCCCTGCATGCGTTGGAAGCGCGGATGCCTGGCGAACTCCTCGACGCTGCCCGCGCGATCGGGCGTCGCGATTCGCTCGAAGATTCGCTGTGCGCGGTGTTGAGCGATACGAGCCTGGCCGGATCGGAAGCCACCTCATGACTGCAGTGACCGACCGCTCTCGCTTCAGCGCTGCTGGCACAGGTGCGCGCCCCAGTACAGCGGGTGCGCGAACGGGCGCTCGTCCGGCCGCCGCAGGTGGGCCAGTGCTCGGCGTGCCAGGCGGACATCGCTGCGGCCGCCGGCCTCGTACAGCTCCTGCAAACGCTGCGCGACATCGAGTTCAGCGGCCGTGGCGCCCGCGACGCGGCGCTGCGCCAGGTTCAAGGCCATTGCATGGCCGAGACGCTTTCCGAGCGCCTGGGCATAGAACTCGGCCATCAGCAGCGAGGTGGCTTCGTCGGGGATCGACCACATCGATGCGATCACTGTCTGCGCGCCGAGTGCGAAGAAGGCCGCGGGCAGGCCGATGAATTCGTCCGGCAGGCGGGTCGCATCGCTCAGGCCCGAGTCACAGGCCGACAGCACCACCAGGTTCAGCGGCGCCCGCTCGGCCACGACCCGAAGTTCAGCCACCGACAAGTGCCTGTCTGCGCACCGCAGCCCCGAGCGGCTGGCGTCGTGAAAGTCGTGCGCGGCGTGGCCGGCGAAGTGGAGGATATCCACCGACGCGATGCGTGCCAGAAGCGAATCGGCTTTGGCCTCGTCGCCTTGCAGCACTTCGACATCGACGTTGCTTGCGTCCGCCTGCTTGACGATCAGCGCGGCCTCCCAGCGCGCAAACGGCAGGTCGCCGGTCGGGTCGGCAACCACCAGCAGCCGCTTGCGCGCCGCGTTCGGTTGCGCGCGTGGCGCGTGCGACGACAGGCCGATCCGGGCCACGCACACGGCCTGCTCGGCCAGGGTCTTGTCGCTGGCAGGATCGACCGCCACGGTCAACGGCAACGACTGCAGACCGCCCTGCGGGAGGATGCGCAATTCACGGTCGCCGGTTTCGGCCAGACGTTCGCGCAGGGCGCCGAGCAGTGGCGTGCGGCCCAGGTCGCGGACAAAGCGCGCCATGCGTCGGGCGATGTCGCCGCGGTCGGCGCCTGATTCTGCGGCGGCCAGGTCGCCCGCAATTCGCAGCCAGCCGCCATCGTCGCGCCCAGGCACGACCCCTAACAACGTGTTCACCGCGCCAGCGTTGAAATCCTTCAGATAGACGATGTTGTTCGGGTGCGCCTTCTCTTCGCGCTGCGTTGCGAAGACCAGCACCGTGCCGGCGCTGCTGACCACGGGCAGGGCGAGCAGCACGCCGTCGGGCAGCGCGTGGCACAGGCGCGCATAACCGGCGGGCGTGGCATCGGCAGCGGCGTCGCTCGTCAACTCGTCGGCGGCGCGGGCAAGCGCCAACCGGGCGGGAGTCAGCTCCGCGTGGATCCTGTGCAGATCGGCATCGGATTCGCCGACGCTGGCGCCGGCTTCGCGCTCGGCGTTTTCCAGCTCGATGATTTGCGCCCGCAGGCGGCGGTACTTTGACGATGCCTCGTCATCGGCGCGCACGCCGCGCCACGCGGCCTGCAAGTCGATGGTGCGGGCGGCATGCAGGGCTTCGATCGCTTCGTCGAGCTTGCCGCATCGGATCAGCGCGTAAGCGAGCCGCGCCGCGTAAGGCGCCATGGCCGCGAGTCGGCGCTCGCGGGTTGCGCCAGAGACGGCTTGGGCCATGAGGCTGCGCCTGTCGAGCGCCGCCGCCGCGTAGGCCTGCGCGGCGGCGGGCCAGTGCTGCAGGCCGAACAGCAGAGAACCGCGGCGCGCGAAGATGTCTTCACGTTGGAGGATGTCGCCGGCCAGTGTGGCCGCCTGCTCTGCATCGTCATAGCAGGCCAGGGAAGCGTCGACGCTGTCCGCTGCCGGTGCCAGCAGTGCGTGCGCCTGGCCCTCCAGGGTTGCGGCCATCGCGGCGTCGCCGGGCAGTCTCTCGGCATCGAGGTGCTCGCGCGAGTGGCGGTACGCGGCAATCGCAGAGCGCACGCGTCTTGCCGCGGGCGGCGAGTCCAGGCCAGCCCATTCGTATTGCACGTTGCCGATGGCCAGCCAACTGCGCCCCTGCAACTGCGCCGGGGCATTCGCGGCGGCCCGAAGGCGCTGTACCCGCCGGTGCAGGGCCAGGGCTTCCGCCAGGTTCTCACGCCGGTCACCCGAGCGCCGTCGCAGCAGTGCGTTTGCCAGGTTGTAGCGGGTGCTGGCCGACACCGCCTTGTCGATGCCTTTGGCGCGGATATTCAGCGCGCGCCGCCACAGCGCGATAGCCTGTTCCAGGTTGTCTTGCCGGTCTCCCAGCGGATGGCGCTTGTAGGCCATGCCCAAGGCCGTCAGGCGTGCCCATTCAAGCGCGGGCTCGGCCGCGACGAAGCGGTCGCCTTCCAGCGGCGCCAGGACCGACAGCGCTTCTGCAACCTGCGAGGCGTCGTCGCCGCTGGGGTTGTCGAGCAGGATGTTTGCAAGCCCGAGGCGCGCCAATGCAAGATCGACCGACGCTCCGGCCTTTTCTCGCGCCGCGACCACGCCGCGGTAGAGCGCGGCGGCCCGCGACAAGCGCTCGGTGGTGGCCCCACCGGCGGCATGCCAGAGGCGATCGGCCACTTCGATGTCTGCTTCCATCGCGAGCGTGTCGGGCGCGACCGATCTGCGCCGCTGCAAGGTCGCGAGCCGTTCTCGGATCAGCTGGCGAAGGTCATCCGGTGCTTGCGATGCCAGCGCCAGCTCGAACAAGGACTCGACCACTGCGGCCAGCGGTGGTCCGTAAGGTGCGGCCATGCGATCGAACAACGCTCCAGCGATATTGAAGATGGCGATCGAACGGTCGCGCGATGGCAGCGCGTCCGGCAACCGGGCCGGCCAGGCGCGCCACGCCTGAACCGCGGCAGCGTCGTGTGCCAGCGGCAGCCGCCGCGCCGCCGCGGCAATTTCGGCGTGCAGCCGGTTGTTCACGTGGGCCGTGGTCGACGGGTTGCGCGCGCATTCGACGAGGCCGACCGCCAAGCTGTCGATCAGGCCTGCGGGCTCGAGCGTCTCGCGCAGATGCACCGCCTGCAACGCGGTTTCGAGCATCGGCGTGAACACCAGTTGCTGCGGATCGCTGGCGCGGCGCAACGCAGCACTCAGTGCGGGGTCGCGCTCGGCCTCTTCGCGCAGTGCTTTCTGGTCGCCTTCGGCCAGGAGGTCGAGGACGCGAATACGCGACGCCGCGGGCAGGAGCGGGAAGACTTTTCGCCAGACGCCCTGGGCCTGCAAGCCCGCCGACTCCGGCGCGTCCCAGAAACCTTCGAGCAGCGCGTTGGCCAGCGCACCGTGGGTGGCACAGTCTTGTCGTCGAGCGTCGGCCGATGCCGGCTGCGCCTTGCGCAGGGCGGCGACAAGACCGTCCACTCTTGTTTGCCAGCCCGAAACGTCGCCATCTCCCGGATGCCGGGTCAAGACCACGCGCTGCAAGGGCTCCCACACCGCGATCGCCGTGGGCAACCTGATCGGCGACCGGCAGTGCCGGCATTGCGCGTCGTGCAGCGTGCGCTGAACGATGCGTGCGCGCAGCTGCGGCTGCAGTTGCAAATCGATCTGCTGCGGCAGGCTTGCATGCATGGGCTGGCCGCATTGCGGACACGCCAGGTCGAGTTCGAGCACCGCAGGCAGCGGCTGTTCCGGCTTCATGCCAACCACTGCGACAACTTGGCGTGGACCTCGGTCGATTGAAAGTAATTGACGTGGTTCGTCAGCGCGCCCGTGATTCGCAGCGACTCCACCGCTTTCGGCCCGGGTCGATGGCAGCCTTCGGCCGGTACCACCATGTCGTTGTCGGCGCCGAAGAAGGCATCCAGTGCGGCGTCGGACACCTTGGCACCGACGCGGTCGACGAAGCCCAAGGCGGTGTTGGCCGCGGGTTCGTAGTTGGCGCCGATGGTGAACCAGCGGGTGTCGCCGACGCTGCGACCAGCCAGCTTGCGCACCGCTTCGCCCTCGGGGTCCATCGCCGCAAGTCCGGGCAAGCCGCGCGCCACGCCGCTGCCGATGATCTTCACCAGGCAAAGCAGACCTTCGAGAACGACCGTGGTCAGGCTGTCGGGCAGCTTGGTCAGGCAATTGGTGTGGGCGTCGAGAAACACGGTCCAGTGCGTCGCGTCGGCCAAAGGCGTGCCCAGGTTCGGCGCACCCACCTGGCAGACGCGGGCCACGCGCGGCGCCTGCCCGGCGGCAGCGCGTGCTGCGAGTTCTCGCGCCACGAGCCCGCCGCGGCTGTGGCAGACGACGTCGAGCGGTCCGCCCAACGCAGCGGCGGCGGGCAACTGCTGCAGCAGCCAGTCGACGTTGTCTTGCGGGCTCGCCGACAACGACGGATGCGCCAGCGTCAGCACTCGGCCGGCGTAGCGCGCGGCGATGGCGTCGAAGGCGGAGGCGTCCACCCAGCCCGCGAAGCCGACCTGCGGTGTGCTGAAGGTGCCGTGGATCAAGAGCAGCGTCGGCCCGGCGTTCCACGCGTTCCAGCGCGGCGCCGCCAGGCTGCCGGCTGCGCCCACCTGCCACAAACCGTTGGGGCGCTTGTCGCCTTCCCAGCGGGCGGCGATGGCTTGCGCGGCAGCGCCGATCAGGGGCTCGGTGGCCCACGCGACGACGCGCACCAAGCTGCGCATCACGCTCGTCACCAGCCCGCGCGAACCGTCGCTCTTGGCACCCGTCGGAGCTGGTGAAGGAAGTTCGAAATTGGCCTTTTGCGCGGTCGAACCGGCTGCGGGGAACAGCCAGGTCGAGCGACCCGCTTCGTCGGTGTGCAGCACGGCGTAGTCACGGCCTGCCTGGGCCGCCACGGCCAGGCGCGGCGGTGCGGCCGGGCCGCTGCGCGCACCCTTGGCGGCCTTTGCCGCGATGGGTGGCTTCAAGGTCAGACGCAGGCGCGAGACGACCACGGCATCGGCCGCCAGCGCGGCTTCGGCCAGCGGCAGCGTGTCGGCGCCAATGCCGCGCGCGCCGGCGCTGCCGGCCTCCACCTGCGCCACAGTGCCGGTGTACCCGGGTGCGAGCAGGCTGATGCCGCCGGTACCCAGCTTCTCAGCCTGGTGCAACCCCTGGATGCGGATTTCATTGGCCATGACGGTCTCCTCCTCGTGCGGTTCCGGCGCGGTTCAGCGCGGCCGCTCGAGCCGCAGCCGCGGGTGGCCGTAGAACAGGTAAGCCCAGGGCGTGATGCTGCCACCGGACACGGTTTGCGAGCGCAGCAGCCGCAGCGCTTCGCCGACTTCTTCGCCACCGGCGCAGAGGGTCAGTTCGTAGAACTGCCTGGCTGTATCGCAGGCCACGTCGTCCTTCACTTCCCACAGCGGCGCGATGAAACCGCTGACACCACCGCGCACCAGTGCGCCGGGGAAGCCGGCCATGCGGCCGAGCTCGGCGCCCCCGGTGCCGACCTGGCAGGCGTTCAGGAACACCATGGCGAAGCGCGGCGTCTCGCCGGTGTCGCAATCGCCCGCCAATCGGTTGGGCGTGAGTACCGCACCGTCGCCCAGCACCAGGCCCTGGGCGTTGGCCATGGCGTCGCTGTAGCCGTGCAACGCGATATGCGCCAGGTGGCCGCTCTGGCGCGGTTCTCGGTCGAGCCACTTGTCGACCGCAGTGGCGTTGGCTTCGACGGGGTCGGCACCGTAGCTGAGCCGCATCAACTCACGCTCTTCGATCGCGTACTTCAAGGTTTCGAGGTTGGTGTCCGCCACATACTGGCTGGCGGCCACCGCGCTGATATGCGCCACGCGCAAGCTGCACAGCGGCCCGCTCGAATTCACGCCCGTCCACCAGCGCCCGATGCGCGCGCGCTCGCCCAGAAAGGCCGCCTTCGCGGTGCCAGTGACTTTCGGCGCCAGCAAGGCCAGCTCCCAGGGCACGAAGGCCTGATCGGTGAGCAGCAGGATCGTCGGCGTGCCCGCGCGCAGCGCGGGGCCCAGCACGTCTTCGACGATCCCTTTCGGCATCGCCGCCGCGATGGTGCGTGCGATGCCGTGCAGATCATCACGCGCGCCGGTGCCTTCGTCTCCGTAGCGCCCGCGCAGATTGGCCAGCTCTTTGGCGAACTGCGCCGGGTCGTCCATGCGGGCGGGAAACGGACCGTGCCGCTCGGCCGATGACGACACATAGGCACGCCAGGAAACGAAGCCGGGCCTTTCGTTCTCGACCCACAAGAAGATGTCCGCCGGTGCCAGGTCTTCGACATCGGCCAGCGGCCGAGCGACGGCCACGCCGGCATCGACCCGCGCGGGTTGCGGCGCCACCGCCGCGCCTTGCACGGCCAGCGTCTTGGCGATGGCGCCGACGAGCTTGTTGCGAAACAGGTAGTTCGCGCGCAGCACGATGTTGTCCACGCCCGCCGGAACCTCGGCGCTGAAGAGGTGTTCGTCGGCGATGTCGAGATCGAGTTCGGCGAACGAGGGTTCGACGATCGTCGCACCCGCGGCGCTGACCATCACGAGCACGGTCTCGCCAGCATGCGCATCGGCGATGCGGATGCGCTTTTGCTCGTCGGCGTCGGCGTCGGGCCTGTCCGAAAAACCGACCTTGAAGAACGCGGTGGATTCGGCGCGAACAGGCCCCTCGACCGTGATGCGAGGGTGGGCGATGAATGGGTCGGCCGGCGGTGCCGCACGGGCATTCCCGGCCACCGGCGTCGGCGTCGGCGTCGGCGAAGCGGGTTTTGCGGGCGGCTTCGCGTGTGTACGGTGCGGCGCGAAGGCCGGCAACGCGGCGGCGCGCCAACTGCCGGTGTCCAGCGACCGTTCATCGAAGACGCCGAGCACCCGGTCGCCTCGAATCAGCAACGAGAGTTCGGGCCAGTCTTGCGGCTTGACCGTGTCGGCTTCGATGACCGCCACGCGTGGCGCTTGGCTCATTTCGTCCAGGAGCAGCTTGCGCACGCGGCGCTGCAGGTTCGAATCGATCTTGATCCGAGCGACTTCCAGCAGGTCGACGGGTACCGTGGTGTTGAGAATGCCGTAGGCGATGAACGAGCGCAGCAAGCCGGGTTGCGAAGCGAGCAGGCGGGCCCACGCATCGCCGGCCTCGGGCCCGGCACAGAACTGCGAGAGCAGGTCATTGGTCAGCCCGCGCCGCAGCAGCATCGGCGCGTAATCCCCGGGATTGGGCGCAGCAATGCCGACGAAGTAGTTGCAATCGGTCCGCGCGTAAGCGCCGAGCAGATCACCGGCGCTCGGTGACGGGCCCAGGACCTGGAAACGCTGATCCAGCAGGTTGAGGTCGATGGTCATTCGCTAACCTCCTACCAGCCCATTTTGCCCCTCGGGCCGCCCGGCGCGACCTGTTTGACGGGTGTGTCTGATGAATCAGGGACGTTGTACGGGCCACCGAACGGCATCGGCCAGACCACAGGCCTCGGCCAACTCGTCGAACAGGCGGTGGTGCAACTCGAACGCCAACTGCGCCTCGTGCACCAGCGCATCCTGCTCGTCCGCATCGATCGCAATGCCGGCCAGGCCGGCGCGAAACGCCTGCGTCAGCGCTCCGGTCTGCGCCGCGTCGCCGAACTCGTAGAACCGGGTCGCAGCGGCCTGTTCGGGCAGCAACGTTTTCGCGACGATGCCGCGCAGCATCTGCCCACCGCTCAGGTCGCCGAGGTAGCGAACGTAGGCATGGGCGAGCAGGCGCGCCGGGCGGTGCGCAGCGAGTTCGATCAGGCGCTCGCAGTAGGTGAGCGTGGCCGGTTGCAGCGGCACCGCGCCGGCCCAATCGGCGCCATGCAGAAGACGAAGGTCGTGCGCCAGTGCGGGCGTGCGCCACAACGCCGGCAAATAGATGGCCGCGATCGCCGGGTGCTTCGCATGGCGTTCCAGCGCCGGCTCGAGCACCGCGTAGATCGCATGCAGGTTGCGCAGCAGCGCGCAGTACGCCGGGGCCTGCATGCGCCCGCGCAGCAGCACGCCCATGAAGGTGCTGCGTTCGGCGGCGGTGTGCAGCGATCGGGTTTCGGTTCTCAGTCGGTCGGCGAGGCGGGGGCTCAAACGGCGCTCCATGATCGGGGGATGCGCCCGATCATAGGCAAGCGTTGCGCCGCTACTTCACCGCGAGTTCCACGCGCCGCGCCTTCGGGTCTTCGCCGGAGAGGTTCGCCTCGGCCTGCTGCGGCTTCTCGAGCACGACGCGGTCTTCGGCGATGCCCGCGGCCTTGACCGCATCGCGCACCGCGAACGCCCGCTGCTTGGCGAGTTCCTGGTTCTGCGCCAGCGTGCCGCTGGCCGAGTGGTAGCCCGAGACCGTGATCTTCGCGGCCGGGTTCGCCTTCAGCGCGACGATCAGCGGTTCGAGCTGCTTCGACGCTTCATCCGAAAGCGCCGGTGAACCGACCGCGAAGAGCAGCACCGCATCCGTCGCCGACACCTCGGCCGGGGCCGCCGGTGCCGCAGAAGCCGCGTCCGCCGGCGCGGCCACCGAGGCGCGCACGCCGGCCAGTTCAGGGTGCGTCTTCAGCAGGCTCGCGCCATACATCGGCTTGAACGCGCCCTGGTGGCAGGTGGCGCAGTTGAGCTTGGGCACATCGCCGGTCGGCCCGAGCCGGTTCGCAGGGAAGGTGCCGGCGAGCGGGTCGAGGTAGGCGGTGTTCAGGTCGCGCGCCATGCGGATGCCGTACCACGCGGTCGCGCGCTGCGGGGTGCTGGTGTCCCACTCGGCGAAGGAGCGCGTGTTGTGGCAGTAGGTGCAGTTCACGCCGAGCGATTTCGACATGTGCATCATCAGGCCGTAGGTGAATTCGGTCTGCTTCACCGACCTGCGATTGCCGGTGGCCAGCGGCGTCGCGCCGATCACCCGGATCTCGTTCGGCGAGACCACCGGCGTGTCGAGAAACGGCGTGAACGGATCGTAGGGCAGCGATGCGAACGCGACCGATGGCGCCGGCGAGTTCTGCCCGGCGTGGCTGCCCACCATGCCGGCGGCGTGCGTGTCGACCGGTGGCGTGAACCAGACGTTGTCGGGCACGTTCTTGCCGCGATGGCAGGTGTAGCAGGTGACACCGGTCTCGGCGACGTGGGTCTTCCAGTCGGTGTTGATGTGGCGCGTCATCTGCAGCATGCGGCGCGCGACCACCTTGGTGTAGAGCGAATCGCTCGAGAAGTCTTCACCCGCCTTGTGGCAATAGGTGCAGCCCTGGTCGGGCGCGACCCACGCGGTCATCGACACCATCAGCCGCGTGAACTCGCCGACGCCGAGATCGCCGACGACCTTGACGTTCTTGAACGTCGTGGCGGCCGCCGGGCCGCCTGGCGGCACCATGGGCGTGTCGACCGGCATCGCGTTCGACGGCGCCTGCGCCGCGAGGGTGCGCGGGTTGTAGACCTGGTCCATGCCGGTGCCGCGGTAGCCGCGCTGCACCGTGTCGACCGGCGGCCGCTCGCAGCCGGCGAGCAGCATGGCGGTCGCCAGCAGGGCCGCGCCGGTGTGGATGATGCGCATCATGGCTTGACTCCCTGGAGCGTGGCCGGGTCGATCACCGGGGCGAACACCGCCGGGTAGACAGGCGCCACGTGGTGCTTGACGGCCCACAGGTACCAGTTGTCGACGACCGTGCCGGTGAGCAGGATGCCGATGCCGCCGACCAGCGGGCACAGCACCGCGAACCACCAGCTCCAGCGGTGGATCGACTCCATCGTCGCGTTGAAGCCCATGGTCCAGCGCCAGAACAGCGCGGCGCGTTCGCTCGCGGTGCCGCGGTCGACGATCTGCTCGATCTCGCGCTCACCGCCGAAGCGGCTGACCGCGAGGATGGTGGCACCGTGCATCGCGAACAGCAGCGTCGCGCCGTACAAGAAGGCGATCGACAGCATGTGGAACGGGTTGTAGAACAGGTTGCCGTAGCGGATGGAGAACGCCGCTGTCCAGTCGAGGTGCGGGAAGATGCCGAACGGCACCGCCTCGCCCCACGAGCCCATCAGCAGCGGGCGGATAAAGCCCAGCACCAGCATCAGCCAGATCGCCGCGGCGAAGGCCCACGCGATGTGCGTGCCCATGCCGAGCGCGCGGGCGCGGCGGTACATGCGCACCCACCACAGCAGCACCGAACTCGTCATGAAGAAGCCGGCCATCAGCCACCAGCCGCCCTGGTTCAGCGGCGGGAAGAGCTTCAGGCCCATGCTCGGCGGTGGCGGCTCGAGGCCGAGCCAGGGCAGTTGCCGCACGAACTGGATCGGGTTCCAGTTGACCGAGGCCAGCATGTTCAGCCCGATGATCTCGATGCAGATGAACATGCAGATCGCCGACGCGAGGCCGAGCCAGCCGAGGTAGATCGGGCCGATCTGCGCATCGCCGAGCTTGCCGATCCAGTGCACATGGATCGGCGGGCCTTCGCGCTCCTTGTTGCCTGTGGCGAGCGGGATGCCGGCGTAGGCAGGCGCATAAGCCTGCACACGCGTGAAGATGTTCTGGTACTCAGCCATCGAAGTCTCCTTGGGCCGTGCGGTTCTTGTTCAGCGCCAGATCGGAAGATTGAGCCACCACGTCCACCATTCGGGCCAGCCGCGGGTCCAGAACGGGCCGCTGATGACGATGCACACGGCGCTCCAGAAGCCGGCCGAGAGCGCCAGGAACAGGCCGAGGCGGTGGATGCCGAGCGTGCCGATCGAGTAGCCGATGGTGTCGCGGAAGAACGTGTTCTCGTGTTCCGCGGTCTTGACCGTCTCGCCCTTCGGCGGGCTCGTCGCCGACAGGATCAAACCGCCGTGCAGCGAGAGCGCGAAGGTCGTCGCGAAGAAGAAGCTCACGCCCAGCATGTGCGCCGGGTTGTAGTGGAAGTGCAGGTACTGGTAGCCCGTGTTCGAGACCCAGTCGAGGTGGCTCATGATCCCGTACGGGAAGCCGTGGCCCCAGGCGCCGAGCAGTATCGGGCGGATCACCGTCAGCGTCACGTAGGCCAGGATCGCGACCGCAAACGCGAACGGCACGTGGTAGCCGATGCCGAGCTTGCGGCAGATCTCGACCTCGCGCAGCGCCCACGACACGAAGGCACCGACCGCGCAGACCGTGATCAGCTGCCACAGACCGCCCGCCGCGAGCGGCGCCATGCCCAGGCCGTATTTGAGATCGGGTGGCGCGATCGAGATCTGCCACAGGTTCCAGGTGTGCCCTTGCGATGCGCCCCAGACGATCAGCAGCGTGCCCACCACCGCGAAGAACGCCGTGGTCACGCCGAAGAAGCCGACGAAGAACGGGCCGACCCAGAAGTCGAACAGGTCGCCGCCCATCAGCGTGCCGCCGCGGACCCGGTATTTGCGCTCGAAACTCAGCATCGCCATGATGCGCTCCTCGTCCATCCACCCAGGGATCGGTGCGCGGCCGTTGCCGGCGCGCGCACCTTCAGACTCTTTGCAGCAAGCGGGGGCGGTGCGTCACGCCGCGCCCTGCCCGCTTCCGTGGAACTCGCAGCCGCTACTTCGAAGCCGGCGCTGCGGCAGGTGCCGGCATCGACGACATCTGCGCGGCAGCCATCGACTTGTGCGGGCCTTCGAGCCAGTTGAATCGATCGGTGCTGAGCAGGATGAAGTGAATCACCAGCGCCAGCACGAACAGGAACGTGAACAGGGCGATCAACGTCCTGCGCGGGTCGAAAAGCATCCAGATACGCCACATGTTGTTTCCTCCTACGCTGTGAATCCGACCGCGATATAGGCCATCGCGACCTCCTTGGCGTCGTTCACGATCGACGCGTAGCCGCTCGCACCCGGCAGCCACGGACGCCACTGCCACGCCAGGAAGTGCGCGACGACGGCGATCAACGTGAAGATGATGAAGCTCGTCATGAAGATGCCGTGGAACTCCTTCGCTTCCTGCTCCGTCAATCCGGACAGGGAGCCTTGCCTCAGATCAGCCATGCTCTTTCTCCTTCTGGGCCTCGTCGACCCTGTTCGGCCTTTCGGCCAACACCGCGAAAATTCCCCCGCGGCGGGGTTTGACGCAACCGGGCAGGCTGCGGCAATCGATTGGGGCCACGCGCATCAAGCGGGCTCCCCTTGTCTGAGTGCGTCGCGTGATTTCGCGACGCGTGCTGCGGTCACGCGCTCTTCGCCGTCGCGCTTCGCATCGCGCTCGGCGCGATCGCGCAGGCGCTTCGCGGCCGAGATCTGCACCAGCACCGGCTCGGTCTCGACGAACTCGCCGAGCAGTTGCTGTGCGTCGTCGTCCCACGGGCGCGCGGGTTCGTCGCCGAGGCGCGCCGGTGTCGGGTCGACCTTGTCGAGCTCGGTGCCGAGCGGCAGGATGTGGAACAGCGCGTCGAACAGCGCGTTGCAGAACTCCTGCACCAGGTACGTGGCGCCGGCATAACCCATGAACGGCGTGCCGGTGTGGCGGCGGATGATCGGCAGCGGGAACGACGCGGGGATGAAGCTCGTCTTCATCATCCCGCCCCCGCCGATCTCGGCGAGGTACATGCGTTCGTTGTAGCTGCCGTACATCACCAGCGGCGTCTTGTCTTTCACGAGGCGGCGCACCTCGTCGTTGTCGGTCTTCGCGCCGGGCTTGCGCGCAATCGCGAACTGGCACGGCAGGCCGAGCTCGTCTTCGAGGAAGTGGCGGATGCCGCGCGTGTAAGTCTCGTTCGCGACGACCGCGAAGCTCGCGGTGCCGAAGAAATCCTGCGTGACCGAGCGCCACAGATCCCAGATCGGCTTGATCGTGCTGTGCTTCTCGCGCTCGATGAAGGGCTCGGGATCGAGGCCCAGCAATTCACCGAGCGAACGCAGGAACTTCGTCGTGCTGTGCAGGCCGATAGGCGCCTGCAGATAGGGCCGCTCGAGCGCCTCGCACAGCATGCGACCGAACTCGCGGTACATGCAGATGTTCACGTCGGCTTCGACCAGGCGCGACACGTCGGCCAGGTGGCTGCCGAGCGGGAACACCATGTTGATCTCGGCGCCGATGCCTTGCACGAGCCGGCGGATCTCTGCCAGATCGCTCGGCGAGTTGAAGGTGCCGTAGCTCGGGCCGATGATGTTGACGCGCGGCCGTTCTTTTTGTCCATCCAGGCCGGCGGGGCGTTCAGCAAACGGCTTGCGCGCCGGCACCTTCTTCAGCCCGTACTCCGACCACAACCAGAACATCGCGCGGTTCGCGCACTGCCACTGGTCTTCGTCGATCGTGCGCGGCAGGAAGCGCTGGATGTTGGTGCCCGAAGGCGTGACGCCGCCGCCGATCATCTCGGCGATCGAGCCGGTGACGACGACCGACGGCAGATCGGGGTCGAGCGCGGCGTGCGCGCGGCGCATCGAGCCTTCGGTGCCTTCGCGGCCGAGTTGCTCTTCGGCCAGACCGGTGACGACGATCGGCAGCTCGTGCGGCGGCAGCGCGTCGGTGTAGTGCAGCACCGAGGTCACCGGCAGGTTCTCGCAGCCGACCGGGCCGTCGATCACGACCTGCAGGCCCTTGATCGCCGTGAAGACATAGACGGCGCCCCAATAGCCGCCGGCACGATCGTGATCGAGGACCAGCATCAGATCATCTCCTCGGCTTTGCGCTTCTTCGCCGCCTTGACGGCGAGACGGCGTTGCTCGGCCTTGAATTCGGGGCGGTCCTTCGGAACGCCCGTGGACGCTTCCCAGACGCCGGCCGCGTGCGAGGTACCGGTGCTGCCGAAGAACTCCTTCATCGCCTCGAAGCGCGCCTTGTTGCCGATCGCCGCGTTGATCACCGTCGCGAGCGAGCCGGCACCGGCCGGGCCCATCAGCGGGCGCGCCGAGATCAGGTTCGTGAAGTACAGCGACGGGATCGTCAGCTCCTTCGCGGCCTGCACCACCGGCGTGGTGCCGATCGCGAGGTCGGGCTGCCATTCGTGCATCGCCGCGAGGTCTTGTTCGAGCGAGGCGCGGAACTGCACGTGCACGCCTTTCGACTCCAGCCATTGCCGATCGGGATCGGACCAGACCGTGCGCGGGCACGCGGTGCCGACATAGCGCAGATCTGCGCCGCTTTCGACGAGCAGCCGCGCGACCAGCAATTCCGAACCCTCGTAGCCGCTCAGCGTGATGCGCCCCTTGATCGGCATCTTCGCGAGCGCGCCCTTGATCGCCGGCAACATGCGGTTCTTGACCGCGTCGATCTTGTCCTGCGAGACGTTGACCGAGTCACCGATCGCCTGCAGCCACGCTTCGGTGCCCTCGAAGCCGACCGGCGCCGAGCCGATCACCTTGCGCCCCGCGGCCTCGAACTCGCGAACGCTCGCCGTGTAGAACGGATGGATCGCCGCGACCGCCGCGCAATCGAGCGCCGCATACAACTCGCGCCATTCGCGCGTCGGCACGACCGGGCCGGCGGCCAGACCCATCGGCTCCAGCATCATCCCGATGATCACCGGGTCGGCCGGGAACATCTCGCCGAGCAAGGTGATCGTCGGCTTCGTCGACCTGCCGGCGCGTGGCGCCTGCACCGGGCCGGCTTGAATCTCCGAGCGTGCGTACTTCAGCATCGCACCGGCCAGCACGTCCTTCGCCTCGGCATGCGTCGGCACACCGAAGCCCGGCACGTCGATGCCGATGATGCGCACGCCGTTGATCTCCTTCGGCAGGATCTGCAGCGGCACGCCGCTGGCGGTCGGCACGCACAGGTTGATGATCACGATCGCATCGAGCTTGGTCGGATCGGCCTGGCCGTGCACCGCCTCGCGGATGTCTTCGAACAGCTTGCCGGTGACCAGCGATTCGCTGTTGAACGGCACGTAGCCGACGCTGCGCTTCGCACCGTAGAAATGCGAGGTGAACGTGAGCCCGTAGACACAGCACGCCGAGCCCGAGAGGATCGTCTGCGTGCGCCGCATGCGCAGGCCGACGCGCAACGCGCCGAACGCCGGGCACATGCTCTGCGGCTGGTCGTGGGGGCCGGCCTTCGGGTCTTTCGGGTAGTCGGCCGCGTAGCGATCCAGCACCTCCGACTTGCCTGCCGACTTCGCGGCGGCGAGCATCGCCTCGCCGCCCGAATGGCAACCCATGCCGTCGCCTTCGATGGCGGTCGCCACCTTCAGCGGAACGATGGGAATGGTCGTGGTGGTGCTCATGATGAACGGCTCAGACCTCGTCGTAGACCACTTCGAGCGTCTCGTGCTTGACCTCGGTCTTGCCGCACATGTCGAACTGCGTCGCGGGCTCCAGCACCACGTCGCGGCCGACCGAAGCGGCGGAGAACAAGCCGAGCAGCGCGTCCTGCGTCATCGGCTTCGGGCGGATCGGCACCGAGGTGCCGACGTTCTCGGCGAGCTCGGCGAACATCGGGCCCCAGGGCGAGCCCGGCCGGCCGATGATTTCGTAGCTCGCGCTCTTGCGGCGGATGTCGTCGTTCGCCGGGATCACCGACAGCACCGGGATGCCGACCTGCTCGGCGAAGGCCGTGGCCTCGCCGGTGCCGTCGTCGCGGTTGATCACCATGCCGGCCACGCCGACGTTGCCGCCGAGCTTGCGGAAGTACTCGACCGCGCTGCAGACGTTGTTCGCGACGTAGAGCGATTGCAGGTCGTTGCTCGCGACGACGATGACCTTCTGGCACATGTCGCGGGCGATCGGCAATCCGAACCCACCGCACACGACGTCGCCCAAAAAGTCGAGCAGCACGTAGTCGAAGCCCCACTCGTGGAAGCCGAGCTTTTCGAGCAGTTCGAAGCCGTGGATGATGCCGCGCCCGCCGCAGCCGCGGCCCACTTCGGGGCCGCCGAGCTCCATCGCGTAGACGCCGTCGCGCTTGAAGCAGACATCGCCGATCGCGACCGCCTCGCCGGCGAGCTTCTTCTTCGACGAGGTCTCGATGATGGTCGGGCAGGCGCGCCCGCCGAACAGCAGCGAGGTCGTGTCGCTCTTCGGGTCGCAGCCGATCAGCAGCACCTTCTTGCCCTGCTGCGCCATCATGTAGCTGAGGTTGGCCAGCGTGAAGCTCTTGCCGATGCCGCCCTTGCCGTAGATCGCGATGATCTGGGTCTCTTTCGTGACCTTCGAGGTCGAGACCGGCGGCGGTTCGACCGCGGCTTCGGCGCGCAGGTCGCGCATCATGATCGTCGTGGCGCTCATGAGCAGGCTCTCCAGTCCAGGTCGGCGAGATGAGCCAGATTCGCAAGGCCTTCGCAAACGCGCGCGAGTTTGTCGATCAACTTGCTCATGAGCAGTCTCTCCAGTCCAGGGTCATCTTCAAACAGGCGGGGTCGCCGAAAGCGGTGCGGTAGGCCGCGTCGGCGCTGAGCGCGTCGTGCCGGTGCGTGATCAGCCCGTCGAGTGACAGCACGCCCGACTCGGCCATGTCGCGCACCGCCACCAGGTCGGCCGGCTGCCATTGCGCCGCGACGCGGATGCGCGCCTCGCGCATGAAGGCGGGCGCGAACACGAACGACAGCGGCGTGTCGTAGAAGCCGGCGAGCACGACCTCGCCGCCCGGTGCGAGGCGCGAGATCAGCGTGTCGAGCAGGGCCGAATCGCCGCTCACGTCGCAGATCGAGCGGTAGTCGCGACGCGTGTCGGCCGACGGATCGACGACGCTGTAGCCGACCGCGCCTTCGCGCCGCGCAGCGTTCGTCTCCCACACCACAGGCGAAGCGCCGGCCACGACCGCGAGCCGCGCGATCATGCGGCCGAGCACGCCGTGGCCGATGACCAGATCGGGTTGGCCTTCGCGCACGCCCGCGGCCACGTGGTAAGCCGTGGCGGCCAGCGCCAGCAACACGCCCTGCTCGCCCAGCCGCTCGGCGATGCGCACCGTGCGTGCGCCCGGCAGCACGACGCGCGAGGCCGCGCCGCCGAACAGACCGCGCACATCGCCGAAGCACTTGGCGCCCGGCACGAACACGCGGTCACCAACGTTTGCACCCGACCGCGCACCGGCCTGCATCACACGCCCGACCGATTCGTAGCCTGGTACCAGCGGGTAGCCCATGCCCGGGAACGCCGGCATGCGGCCGTTCCACAGCAAACGCTCGGTGCCGGTGCTGATGCCGCTCCACTCGATGTCGACGACGACATCGTCTTCCGTCGCGGCGCTCAGATCGAGCCGGCTCAGCGTCAACTGCTCCGGCTGCTGCAGCACGACGGCGAGTGCGTTCATGCGATGCGCCTCGTGCGGCGATCGGCGGGTGCCATGTGGTGCGTGAGATTCATCACAAGTGTCATCCTATGCTTACTACCCAAAGTGTCAATGTGGATTTACAGCGGATCGCACAGGGTTTTCACGCACGCCGCGCGACCAGCAGTTGCGTCTGCAGCGGCATGCGCGTCGGCACAAGGCGCACGGCCTCGAAACCGGCAGCGCGCAGCATTGCGCCGAGCACGTCCGCACGGCGCGGGCGGCCGCGCCCCATCGCGAGCAGATAGAAGCCGAAATAAGCGTCGCCCATCGCCTGCGCACCCGCGGTTCCGGCCATCGGCTCGGCGAGCAGCAAGGCGCCGCCGGCAGGCAGGGCGGCGTGCACGGCGCGCAGGATCGCCATCGCGTTCGCGTCGTCGTGGTCGTGGACCACGCGGACGAGCGAAGCCACGTCGGCGCCCTGCGGCAAGGGGTCGGCGAGGAAACTGCCGCCGAAGGCACTGGCGCGCGCGGCGATGCCGGCGGCCGCGAAGCGTGCGCGGGCGCGCTCGGCCACCGCCGGCAGATCGAACAGCATCAGGCGAAGCGCGGGAACACGTTCGGCAACGGTCGCGAGAAAGCGGCCATCGCCGCCGCCCACGTCGAGCAGGCAGCGGTGCCGGCCGAGCGCGTAGGCATCGAGGATTTCGTCCGCCACCAGCGGCTGCGAGGCGGCCATCAACGCGGAGTAGGCACCGACACGTTCGGCCGCGGCATCGCTCGATGCCTGCGCCTCGTCGTAGGCCCAGTAGCGCGCCAGCGCGTTGCCGCGCCGCTCGCGCGCGGATGCGCGCAACAGCGCGACCGGGTCGGCCAGATCGGCGTACAGCGCCGCGTGGTGCTGCACCATGGCCGCGACCGCTGCGTTGCCGACCATCGGTGCGCCCAACTCGCCGAGGCCGTAGCGACCTTCGCCGCGGTGCTCGACGAGGCGCAGCGACACGGCGGCGTCGAGCAGTCGGCGTGCGGCGTCCACCGGCAACGCGAGCCGCGCCGCGAGGCGCTCGGCCGATTGCGGGCCTTCGGCCAGCATCTCGAACAGGTGCAACTGCACGCAGGCCAGCAGCACCTGCGAATACACGAAGCCAGCGACCAGGTCGAAAAGCTCGCGCGCATGCCGGCGCGCGGTCGGGCGTGTCAGCGCGAAGGCGGCGGCGCGGCGCTGGAAGGCCGGACTCGCCAGCAGCCGGTCTCTCCATGCGAGACGCCAGGCAAGCGCGCGGTCGACCCAGCCTCCCCACCGGCTCATTGCGAGTTCACCGGGGGCGCTGCTCATGTCGATGCGGGGGTCTAGACCGTGACGCGCACCAGGTCTTCGGACATGGTCTTGGGCACGAGCCGCTCGGCCTCCAGCCGAACCAGCGCGCGCAGTTGCTCGGCGCCGCGGCAATCGGGCACCGCCGCGATCGCGCAGCCGACGAGCCGATCGAAGTGCGCGATCGCGCCGTCGAGCCCGAGTTCGCTCGCGGTGCTCGGGCGCAGCAGCGCCACGTCGCGGCCGATCGGCTTGCCCATCACGCGCGGGTCGCCGGCCACGTCGCGGATGTCGTCGGCCGCCTGGTAGGCCTCGCCCAGCCATTCGCCGAGCGCGCGCCACGGTGCGGCGACCGCGCCCGCGGCCTGTGCGCCGGCCATCGTCGCCGCGGCGAACAGGGCGCCGGTCTTGGCCCGCTGGTAATCCACCAGCGACACCCGCGGCTCGCACTCCCAGGCCTGCCCGGCGACGATGCCGCAGGGCATGCCGACGCCGCTCGCGATCGTCGCGATCAACGGCGCCAGCCGCTGCGGCGAGCGGGCCGCGTTGGCCGAGAGGGTCTGGAACGCCAGCACGATCAACGCATCGCCCGCCAACACCGCCAGGCTTTCGCCGTAGGCGTAGTGAACCGAAGCGCGGCCGCGACGCATCGGCGAATCGTCGAAGCACGGCAGGTCGTCGTGGACCAGCGAGGCGCAGTGCAGCAGTTCGATCGCCGAGGCCGCGGCTTCCGACAACACCGGGTCGTCGTCACCGCAGGCCTGCGCCACCGCCAGGCACAGTTGCGGCCGGATGCGCGCGCCGCCGGGAAACACGGCATGCCGGATCGCCCCGGCGAGTTTGGGTGGGCACTCGGCCGACTCGCCGGATGCAATCGCGGTGGCAAGGGCCTGTTCGATGCGTGTCATGGGCTTCATGGGAATCCGCCGTTGCCGGCGTCGCAGCTGAGGGAGGCGTGAATCTCTTTGTGTCACTCGCCCGAGACAGGCAAGTGTCACGTAGCATAGACACATGCAATTGACGCGTCAACATGACAGTTGGAGCGGCTGACGAGATGGACACGAAGCGCGTGATCGTCGTCGGCGCCGGCATCGGCGGGCTGGTCACGGCGCTCGAGCTCGCGGCCGGCGGCGTCGAGGTGCTGGTGCTCGAACGCGCGGCCCGGCCCGGCGGCAAGATGCGCGAGGTGACGCTCGGGGGCGCGCCGATGGACGCCGGCCCGACCGTGTTCACGATGCGCTGGGTGTTCGAGGAGCTGTTCGATTCGATCGGCCTGAACCTCGCCGATCACCTGAGCCTGCAGCCGGTGAGCGTGCTGGCACGCCACGCATGGAACCTCGAAGAGCAGCTCGATCTGTTCGCCGACGTGGCCCGTTCCGCCGATGCGATCGGCCGCTTCGCCGGCGCCGCCGCGAGCCGCGGCTACCTCGAGTTCTGCGAACGGGCACGCGGCATCTACCGCACGCTCGAAGCGCCGTTCCTGCGCGGATCGCGTCCGAACCCGGTGTCGCTCGCGGGCCGCGTCGGTCTGCGCGGCCTGCCCGAACTGATGCGCATCTCGCCGTTCGCGACGATGTGGTCCGAGCTCGGCCGCTACTTCGCCGACCCGCGGCTGCGCCAGTTGTTCGGCCGCTACGCGACCTACTGCGGCTCGTCGCCGTTCCTCGCGCCGGCCACGCTGATGCTGGTCGCGCATGTCGAGCAAGACGGCGTGTGGCTGGTCGACGGCGGCATGCACCGCGTCGCGCAGACGCTGGCCGCATTGGCGCAACAACGCGGCGCCGCGCTGCGCTTCGACGCGCCTGTCGACGAGATCCTGAGCCGCAACGGGCGCGCCTGCGGCGTGCGCCTGACCGGCGGCGAAACGCTGCAGGCCGATGCGATCGTGTTCAACGGCGACGTGGCCGCGCTGGGCGCCGGCCTGCTCGGCCGCGCGGTGCGCGAGGCCGCCGCGCCGGTCGCGCCTGCGCAACGCTCGCTCTCGGCGCTGACCTGGAACCTGCTCGCGCCGACGCGCGGCTTCCCGCTTTCGCGCCACACGGTGTTCTTCTCGGACGACTCGGCACGCGAGTTCGACGACATCTTCGCGCACGGCCGGTTGCCGGTGTCACCGACCGTCTACGTCTGCGCCCAGGACCGCAGCGACGACGGCGCGCCGCACAGCGCGCCCGAGCGCCTGCTGTTGATCGTCAACGCGCCCGCCAACGGCGACGCGCACCCTTTCACGCACGAGGAGTTGGCACGATGCGAAGCACGGACCTTCCACGCGATGGAGCGCTGCGGGCTGCAGGTGCAGCGCAGCCCCGAGCACACGCTGATGACGACGCCGCAGGACTTCGAGCGCCTGTTCCCGGCGACCGGCGGCGCGCTGTATGGCCAGGCCTCGCACGGCTGGGCGGCCTCGTTCAGCCGGCCGGGCGCACGCAGCCGGATGCCGAGGCTCTACCTCGCGGGGGGCTCGGTGCACCCCGGGCCGGGCGTGCCGATGGCGGCGCTCGCGGGCCGGCAGGCGGCGGCGAGCGTGCTGGCGGACCGGGCTTCGAGCAGCGCGCCGCGAACCCTTCGTCGTTCGCGCCCGCCTTCGACATCCACGTCGGCCCCGACGGCTACGCCTGGTGGTACCTCGACGCGCTGAGCGACGACGGCGCGCACGGGCTCACGATCATCGCGTTCATCGGCAGCGTGTTCTCGCCGTACTACGCCTGGGCACGCCGCCGCGCGGGCCGAGCCGGTGCCGACCCGCTGGACCATTGCGCGGTCAACGTCGCCCTGTACCGCCCCGGCGGCCGAGGCGGTTCGCGCTGGGCCATGACCGAGCGCGGCCGCGGCCAGGTGCAGCGCGATGCGCACAACCTGCGGATCGGCCCGAGCGCGCTGCACTGGTCGGGCGACGCACTGCACATCGCGCTCGACGAGGTCACCGTGCCCTGGCCCTCGCGCATCCGCGGCACGGTCACGCTGCGCGCGGCGCGGCGCTTCGATCACCCCGTCGTGCTGGCCGCCGGCCACCGCTGGTGCCCGATCGCGCCGGCAGCGCGGGTCGAGGTCGAGTTGGGTGCGCTGCGCTGGTCGGGGCCGGGCTACCTCGACGCGAACCACGGCGACGCCCCGCTGGAGCGCGCGTTCCGGCGCTGGGACTGGTCACGCGCGCACCTGGCCGGCGGCGACAGCATGGTGCTCTACGACCTCGAGCGCATCGGTGCCGCGCCGCTGCAACTGGGCCTGCGCTTCGACGCCGCCAGCGGCCTCGTCCACCCGATCGAGGCGCCACCGGCGACGGCGATGCCGGCGACCGGGTGGCGCGTGGCCCGCGCCGGGCGCAGCGACTCCGGCGAGCCGCCGCGTGTGCGTCGAACGCTGACCGACGCGCCGTTCTACGCGCGTTCGCTGCTCGACGCGCGCTGGCTCGGCGAACCGGTCACGGTGATGCACGAAAGCCTGTCGCTGACGCGCTTCGACAGCGCATGGGTGCAGGCGATGCTGCCGTTCCGGATGCCGCGCACGAACCGTTGAAATTCGGCTCGACAAACCGGGGATCACCCGCCTATACTGTATATAACTACAGTATTCGGAGTTCCCGCATGCGCAGCTTCTACCGGCAGCACTACCGCCCGCATCATTCGTTCCGCGTGCCCGGCTGGGCCAGGAGCCTGTGGCGCTGGCTCTGAAAGCCGCCAGCCAACCGCCTCGATGCGCTGGCGGTTGAGTTACAGGTTCATCGACTTCGATTCGTACATGCGGTCATCGCTGCGCTCCAGCAGGTCGTCGATGCTGTCGCCGAGATCCGCCTGGCTCAGCCCGATGCTCACCGAAACGCTCAAGCCCGGGGCGATCACCTCCCAGTCGAACAGCGCGATCGCCTGGTGCATGCGGCCGCACACCTGGTGCGCCACGCTTTCTTCTGCGTCGGCGAACAGGATCACGAACTCGTCGCCGGCCCAGCGCGCCGCGAGATCGTGCTCGCGCACCTGCGAGGCCATGATGGCGCCCAGCGTCTTCAGCACCCGGTCGCCCACCGCATGTGAAAACTGGTCGTTGATGCGCTTGAACTTGTCGACGTCGATCATCGCGACCGTCAGCGCCCTGCCGTTCAGCGCGGCGGCGCGCAGGCGCTCGGCCAGCACCTGCTCGGCGTGGCGGCGGTTGGCCAGACCGGTGAGCGCGTCTTCGAGTGACCATTTTTCGAAGCGCTTCGACGCGAGCAGCGCTTCTTCCAGGTCGCGTTCGCTGCGGCGGGCGCTCAAGCGCCAGTCGACGACCGCGAGGCGTCCCTCGAGCGATTCGGTGACGAGCCGGCGCTCGAGCGCGCGAAGTTCGCGATGCTCCGCGCGCACCGCTTCGCTCTTGCCTTGCGCCTCCAGCACCTGAACCAGCAGCTGTTGCGCCGTGCACGCGAGCTGCTCGTATTCCGCCGTGAGCGAGACGCTCTTCATCTCGGCCAGCGCCTTTTCCGAACTCGCCCAGTCGCGGCGCGCCCACGCGAGCTCGGCAACGCTCCATCGCACCAGCGCATCGAGCCAGTTGACCGTGCCGTGAAGCGAACGCTCGGCCACCGTCACGGCGAGCATCGCATCGTCGAGGCGCCCTTGCCAGGCGGCGAGCAGTGCCGTCATCACGCACGCGATCGTTCGGTTCACCGGCGCGAGCCCGGCCGTCGCGGCCGATTCGCCCTCTGCGCCATGCGGTCGGTCGAACTCGCCGACCAGCCAGGCCATCAGGTCGAGTTTGCCGATCGAACCGGTGCGGTAGCGCTCGTCGACCAGGCGAAACGCCTCGACCCACGCCTGGCTCAGCCGCAGTTGAAAGCTCCCCAGGGGCGGGCTGCAACTCTCGGCCACCACGAGCGCGGTCTCCAGGCACTGCTGCGCGCGTTCGAAGTTGCCGGCGCCGCAGCTCGCCAGGCCGAGCGTGTGGTGTGCGATGACCAGCTGCTGCGAGGCGCCCTCCATTTCGGCCAGGCGCAGGCCGAGCAGGGCCGATTCGTAGGCTTCGTCGGTGCGACCGAGCAGGATGCACACCTGCGACAAGCTGGTCAGCCCGTTCGCCTCGCCGGTCGCGTCGCCCATCGATTCGAAGATCTGCGCGGCGCGCCGCGCGGTGTCGGCGGCCCGCCGCAGCCGCGAGCCGATGCGGTCGCATTGCGCCAGGCACAACAGCGCGTTCGCCTGCAAGCGGCGGTTGCCCTCGGAGCGGGCGGCCAGCAGCACCGACTGGGCGAGTTCGCGACCGTCTTTGGTGTTGCCGTCGGCCAGGGCGGAATAAGCCGAGTTCAGCGTCTGGTCGGCCGTGTCGCCTGGCGACGATGCGGCCGCCGGTGGTCGATCGCGCGGGTCTTCGCCTGAACCGGCCGGGTTCGTCATGCGTGCCGCTACGCGGCGGGCCTCAGGCAATCGAAACGCGTCGAGACAATCTGTCGCATGCACTGCTCCTGGCGTGGTCTTGCTGCCGTGGTCGGATGCGGTCTGGCGCCGCGCCCGGCGCCGTTCGTCGAGCGCATCAGGCTATCGCCGCCACCGGCCCGATGATGTAGGAGGCGACCGGGCAGGTGTGTGGGCAGGTGTGTGTAGGTGTATGGGCAGCTCGCGACGACGAGACGAAATGCGCCGGGATCCCGGCCGACATCGGCTCATCGTGCACGCGGCAGGCCGCCTAAGCTGATCGAGTCGTCACCGGAAGATCGAACCATGAAGATTCTAGGCATCCCGCTTCGCACCCCCAACGCCACGGAGTTCACCGCGGCCGCGGCGATGGGCAGCGGCCTGTGGGTGGCAGCCATGGGCATCCTGCGCGCAGCGGCGGTCGAGATCGACCGCTTCGATGCCGGCGCGCTGCTGCTCGTCATCGTTTGGGGCGCGGTCTCCGCCCGGGTCGGCATCCGCATCGGTCACGGCGGCCGCCACTTGCTCGCCAACGTCGCGGTCAGCGCCGCCCTGCTCGCGCTGTACCAGGGCGCGTGGGCCTTGTCCGGTTGATCGCTGCGCCGGAGATGTAGGCCGCGGATGACATCCGCTGACGCGCTCGTCCCACCCGAGCCCTCGCTTCGCCTCTGTACCGTCGGGGCACCTTAACTTGGAGCGAGAGCATGAACCTGATCATTTGGTTGGTCGTCGGCGGTTTGATCGGCTGGGTCGCGAGCATGATCATGCGCACCGATGCCCAGCAGGGCATCATCCTGAACGTGGTGGTGGGCGTCGTAGGCGCGTTGCTTGGTGGCTGGTTTCTCTCGCCGATGCTGGGCACCGGCACCATCAACAACAACGACTTCAGCCTGGGCAGCCTCGGGGTCTCGCTGCTCGGCGCGATCATCCTGCTGGCCATCGTCAATTTGATTCGCCGAGGCAGCGCACGCTGAACTGAAGCGAACCCAGCGAAACGGCGCCTCGACAGACGCCGTTTTTCATGCCGCGAGGTCGGCTCCGCGAGACGGCATCGCGGCGCGCAACCGATCACGCTGCTCGAGGCGTGCGAACAGCTCGAAGGTCCACACCACGCGCTCGCCGACACCTCGGCGCGGCACAGCCTCGGCACGTGGCGACGTCGCCGCCGCAGCCTCGACAAGAAAGCGGTTCGCGCGCAGCGACGGCGCCGCGTGGGCCGCCGACGGTGCGAGCTGAAGCGCCGAGCGCATCAGCAGCCAGGCCTTGCGCGACGCCGACACGCGCGCCCGCCCGCTCACCGAATCGAGCCCGCGGCGCGCGACCTCGCGGCCGATCTCGGCGTACATGAAGCGCGCCGCGTTGATGCCCGGCCGGCAGGTCAGCGGCAGCCGCGCGACGCCGGCGTCGGCGCACAGGTAGAGCTGTTCGGCCGCGTCGAGAACCCGCCTCACCACGCCGGCGAGCGCGGCGCTGAAGACGGGTCGTGCGAGCCAGGCGTCGGGGTCGAGGCCGGCCTCGAGCATCCAGTCGCGAGGCAGATAGAGGCGGCCCATGCGGGCGTCTTCGCCCACGTCGCGGGCGATGTTCGAGAGCTGCATCGCCACGCCCAGATCGCAAGCCCGCGCGAGGCCTTCGGCCGAACGCACGCCCATCAGCAGCGCCATCATCGCGCCGACGGCGCCGGCCACGCGCGCAGCGTAGTCGTGCAACGACTCGAGCGAGTCGTAGCGGCGGCCCTGCAGATCCCAGGCGAAGCCTTCGAGCAGCGCGTCGAACAGCGACGCGGGGATCTGGTGCCGCGCGACGACGAGCGCGAGCGCGCGGTCGGCCGGATCGTCCTGCGGCGTGCCGGCGTACGCGAGCCGCAGGCGCTCGCGCAATCGCTCGACGGCGTCTTCGCCCTTGGTGCGTTCGCCGCTCGCATCGACCGCGTCGTCGGCCAGCCGGCAGAACGCGTACAGCGCCGAAGCCGGCTCGTGCACGCTGCGCGGCAGCAGCAACGAGGCGGCGAGGAAGGTCTTGGAGCCGTTGCGCAGTGCCGCACGGCAGGCCGCGAGGTCGGCGCGTGCCTGCGCCGGCAGCTCAGGTGGGCGCGACCCGAACACCGTGTCTAGTGGCTGCATGGGGGACGGCGAGCGAGTCTGCATGGGGAACCACCGAGTCGAGTACACGGGCCGAAGAGAGCACACCGGGCAGGCCCGCACCGGGGTGCGTGCCGGCGCCGACGAGGTAGAGCCGATCCAGCTCCTCGCTGCGGTTGTGCGGGCGGAACCAGGCACTCTGCGTGAGCACCGGCTCGAGCGAAAACGCCGCGCCGCGGAACGACGAGAGCCGGTCCTGAAAATCCTGCGGCGTGAGCAGGCGCGACGTGACGATCTCGTCGGCGAGGCCGGGCAGCAACGTGGCCTGCAGGCGCTTCTGGATCGAGAGGCGATAAGGCTCGGCGTGCACGGCCCAGTCGGTGCCGCTCTGCAGGTGCGGCACCGGCGAGAGCACGTAGAACGCGTCGCAGCCCGCGGGCGCGAGCGACGGGTCGGTCGCGGTCGGGCGGTGCAGGTAGAGGCTGAAATCGTCGGCCAGCAGCTTGCGGTCGAAGATGTCGGTCAGCAACTCGCGGTAGCGCGGGCCGAGCGCGATCGTGTGGTGGGCCACCTCGGGGTACTGCCGCTTCGTGCCGAAGTACCAGACGAACAGGCTCATCGAGTAGCGTGCGCGCTCGATGCGCGCATCGGTCCAGCGGTGGCGGTGTTCGGCCGGCACGAGGTGCTTGTAGGTCCAGGCCGAATCGGCGTTGGAGACGACCACATCGGCGGCGATCGTCTCGCCGTTCTCCAGGCGCACGCCGCTGGCGGCGCCATCCTTCACGGTGATCTGTGCGGCACCGCTGCCGCAGCGCACCACGCCGCCCTGCCCTTCGATCAGCCTCACCAGGCCGGTGACCAGGCTGCCGGTGCCGCCCATCGGGAAGTGCACGCCCCAGCGGCGTTCGAGGAATGCGATCAGGCAATACACCGAGGTGGTCGAGAACGGGTTGCCGCCGACCAGCAGCGATTGAAACGTGAGCACCACGCGCAGCCGCGCGTCCTTGACGTGCTTGCAGGCGAGCGTCCACACGGTGCGGTAGCCCTCGAGCTTGAGCAGCGCGGGCAGCACTTTGGCCATGTCGGTCCACGAATCGAAGGGCTGGTCGCCGAGTTCCTCGAAGCCGACCTTGAAGATCGCCTCGCTGGCCTTCAGAAATCGCTCGTAGCCGGCCACGTCGTCGGGCGCGAAGCGTGCCACCTCGGCGCGCATCGCGGCGGCGTCGCCGCTGTAGTCGAAGCACTCGCCGTCGTCGAAGCGGATGCGGTAGTAAGGGGCGACCGGCCGCAGGTCGATGTCGTCGGCCATGCGCTTGCCGCACAGCGCCCACAGTTCCTCGAACAGGAAGGGCGCGGTGATCACGGTCGGGCCGGCGTCGAAGGTGAAGCCGTCCTGCCGGTGCACGTAGGCGCGGCCGCCGGGCGCATCGAGCTTTTCGAGCACGGTGACGCGGTATCCTCGCGCTCCCAGCCGCACCGCGGCGGCAAGGCCGCCGAAGCCGCTGCCGATCACGACCGCATGGGGTTTGCCCGCAGCGGATGTACCGGGTGATTCCAGATCGGCGGCGGGTGTAAACATATTGCCATCCTAAGAGTGTCAGCGTAACTTGACAATAGCGTTGACAATGGCGTTGACAACAGCGTCGACAACATCGGATCTACCCAGGCATCCCCTGATCATCATGGCCGACTGTCCCTGCACTGGAACGACGCGATGAGCGTCGCCCTCGAGTTGCGCGATCTGCAGTGCGTGCGCGGTTCGCGGCTGCTGTTCAGCGACGTCTCGGCCGCTGTGCCCGCCGGGAAGATGCTGCGCGTGCAGGGCGAGAACGGCTCGGGCAAGACCAGCCTGCTGCGCATGGTCTGCGGCCTGGCCACACCGGACCGCGGCGAGGTGCTTTGGCAAGACCAGCGCATCGCGCGGCTGCGTGAAGAGTTCAACCTGCAACTCGTCTACCTCGGCCATGCGCCCGCGTTGAAAGACGATCTCTCCGCGCTCGAAAATCTGCAGGCCAGCGGCGGTCTGGCCGGCCTGGCGTGCTCGGAAAGCGAAGCCGCGTCAGCCCTCGCGCAGGCGGGCCTGCGAGGGCGCGAGCGGCTGCCCGCACGCGTGCTGTCGCAAGGGCAGCGCAAGCGCGCGGGGCTCGCGCGACTGGCGCTCAGCGCGGCCTCGGCACTGTGGGTCCTCGACGAGCCGTTCAACGCGCTCGACGAGGCCGCATGCGTTTGGCTGCAGGGCCTGATCTCGGCACAACTCGGCCGCGGCGGCGTCGTCGTGCTGACGAGCCACCAGGGCCGTGCCTGGGATTCGGCGCAGCCGCAGGTCGCGATCACGCTGCAGCCGCCGCGCGCCGTGGCCGATGCGCAGATCGGCCGCATGATGGGCGCGGCCGAGTGACCCCGGTCGTGCTGCCGATGCCCTCGCGCACGCGCCGGCCGCCCGGCGCGTTGCAAGGCATGCGCTGCGCGTTCATGCGCGACTTGCGCGGCGTGCTGCGCAGGCGCACCGATGCGGTCGCCGCACTCGTCTTCTTCGTCATCGTCGTCAGCCTGTTCCCGCTCGGCGTCGGCGCCGAGCCGGCGCTGCTGCGCACGATGGCACCCGGCGTGGTATGGGTGGCCGCGCTGCTCGCCTCGATGCTGTCGCTCGCGCGCCTGTTCGCCGACGACCACCAAGATGGCACGCTCGAACAACTGCTGCTCTCCACCACGCCGCTGCCGCTGCTCGTGCTCGCGAAGATGGCGGCCCACTGGCTCACCTCCGGCCTGCTGCTCGCGCTGGGTTCGCCGCTGCTCGCGCTGCAGTTCGACTTGCCGACCTCGAGCATCGGCGTGCTCGCCACGTCGCTGCTGCTCGGCACGCCATTGCTGAGCCTGATCGGCGGCATCGGTGCGGCGCTGACGGTCGGCGTGCGCGGCGCGGGCGTGCTGCTCTCGCTGCTGGTGCTGCCGCTGGTCGTGCCGGTGCTGATCTTCGGCGCGGGCTCGGTCGGCGCCAGCGAAGCGGGCCTGGGCACCGTCGCACATTTCTCGCTGCTCGGCGCGATGCTCGTGCTCGCGTTGGTGCTGGCACCGCTCGCCGCCGCGGCGGCGCTGCGGATCGCGCTCGAATGAAAAGGTGACCGGATGGATTCGAAAGGCTTCAGTTGGTACCACTTCGCGGCGCCGCAGCGCTTTTATCGCCTGGCCGGCATCGCGGTGCCGTGGATCGGCGCGCTCGCCGCGCTGCTGATCGCCGGCGGGCTGGTGATCGGCCTGCTGATCGCACCCACCGATCACCAGCAGGGCGACGCCTACCGCATCATCTTCGTCCATGTGCCGGCGGCGTGGATGTCGATGGTGATCTTCGTCGCGATGGCGTTCTGGGCCGCGATCGGCCTGGCCTTCAATACACGCCTGGCGCACATGATCGCGAACGCGCTGGTGCCCACCGGCGCGCTGATGACCTTCATCGCGCTCTGGACCGGCGCGCTGTGGGGCAAGCCGACCTGGGGCACCTGGTGGGTGTGGGACGCCCGGCTCACCTCCGAGCTGATCCTGCTGTTTCTCTATGTCGGCGTGCTGTCGCTGCACGCCGCGATCGAAGACCCGCGGCGCGCCGATCGGGCTGCCGGGGTGCTCGCGCTGGTCGGCGTCGTCAACGTGCCGATCATCTATTTCTCGGTGAAGTGGTGGAACACGCTGCACCAGGGTGCCTCGATCAGTCTGGCGAAGGCGCCGAGCATGGCCACGCCGATGCTGCTCGGCATGCTGGTGATGGCGCTCGGCTTCTGGGCCTTTTGCATCGCCGTCTCGCTGGCGCGGGTGCGCATCGTGATGCTGGAGCGCGAGCGGCACACCGCGTGGGCGCGGCAGGCGATCGGAGCGGCGACATGAATTGGTCGAGTTTTTCGGAGTTCGCGGCGATGGGCGGCTACGGCCTGTACGTCTGGGGTTCGTTCGGCGTCACCGCGGTCGTGATGCTGGGCGAAATGATGTCGCTTCGCGCGCGCCGCAAGGCCTTGCGAACTCTCGAAGACGACCCACCCGATCGCGTCGACTACCGCGAGGGCGCAGCATGAAGCCACGTACCCGGCGCGGTCTCGCGAACGCCTGCGGGGTTCAGACGATCCGGCTGCGGCCGTGCCCTTGCCAGTATTTGTCGCGCAGCGGCTGCTTGTAGAGCTTTCCGGTGGGCAGGCGCGGCAGCGCCTCGGTGAAATCGATGCTGCGCGGGCACTTCATCGTCGCCAGGTGTTCGGCGCAGAACGCGATCAACGATCGCGCGAAGGCATCGTCGGCCACCACACCGGGCATCGGTTGCACCACCGCCTTGACCTCCTCGCCGAGGTCGTCGTGCGGGACGCCGAACACGGCGGCATCGGCGACCTCGGGGTGCGTGATCAGCAGGTTCTCGCACTCCTGCGGGTAGATGTTCACGCCACCCGAGATGATCATGAAGGTGGAGCGGTCGGTCAGGTAGAGGAAGCCGTCGTCGTCGAGGTAGCCCACGTCGCCGACGGTGCTCATGGTGCCGTCTGCCGAGCGCGTCGCCTGCGTGCGCTCGGGGTCGTTGTAGTAGACGAACGGGTTGGCGGTCTTGAACCAGAGTTCGCCCGGCTGGCCCTTGGCTGTCGGCTGCATCGCTTCGTCGAGCACGTGCAGTTCGCCCATCAGCACCTTGCCCACGGTGCCCGGGTGCGCGAGCCATTCGGCGCTGTCGCAGGCCGTGAAACCCATGGCCTCGGTCGCGCCGTAGTACTCGTGGATGATCGGCCCCCACCAGTCGATCATCCGCAGCTTCACCTGCGCGGGGCACGGCGCTGCGGCGTGCACCGCGAACTGCAATGACGACCGGTCGTAGCGCAGCCGCACCGCTTCGGGCAGCTTGAGCATGCGGCTGAACATCGTCGGCACCAGCTGCGAATGCGTGACCCGATACTTCTCGATCAACGCCAGGTACTGCTCCGGATCGAAGTGCTCCATGATCACCACCGTGCCGCCGTTGCGCAGCGTCAACGCCACATTGGCCTGCGGTGCGGAGTGGTAGAGCGGCGCCGGCGAGAGGTAGATCATCCCCTCGCTGCACTGCCAGAGCTTCTTCAGAAACACGAACAACGGCAAGGGCTGCGACGGGGGCTGCTCCGGCAGCGGTCGCAGCACACCTTTCGGACGGCCGGTGGTACCCGACGAATACAGCATCGCGTTGCCGAGCCACTCATCGGCGATCGGCGAATCGGGGCAGGCCGAGACCGCGTCGTCGAAGTCGAGAAACCGTTCATCGCCCAGCGAGCGCACCGCTTCGCCGCCGTCGACGACGAGGCAGCGCCTGACCCGCGGGCACAGCGCCAGCGCGGCGCGGGCGACCGGCAGTTTGTCGATCGAGGTGATGAGCAGCTGCGACTCGCTGTTGTCGACGATGTAGGCCAGCTCTTCGGCGGTCAGGAAGGAGTTGATGCAGGTGTAGTACAGCCCGGCGCGCTCGCCGGCGCCGTTGCACTCGAGGTAGCGGTTGTTGTTCTCCATGAAGATCGCGTAGTGGTCGAGCCGGCGCAAGCCCTCGGCGCGCAGCAGGTGGGCCAGGCGATTCGTGCGACGCTCGAACTCGGCGTGGCTGACCGACTCGCCGGTGCCGGCCATGATGAAGGCGGGGCGGTCGGGATGCTGTGCATGTGTGTCGCCGGCGTACATGTCGTCTCCTGTGGCGATCTCGCGCGGGCCGGCAAGGCGGCGAGCGCGAACGCATTCGCCGAGTTTGTAGAGTTTGTCGGCGCAAATCAACTTCTTCCGTTCTCGTCCGGACCATGATCACACTCAGACAACTCGAACTTCTCGTCGCCATCGCGGAGGGTGGCGGCATCGCCGCAGGCGGCGGCCGGATCGGCATGAGCCCCTCGGCCACGAGCCACGCGCTGAAAGCCTTGGAGGCCAACCTCGGAACGCCCGTCGTCGATCGGCAAAGCAAGGCGTTCGGCCTGACCTCGGCCGGCGAGCGCGTGCTGCAGCACGCGCGCGACATCTTCACTTCGCTCAAGACCATCGAGCACGAAGGCAAGGCGGCCGCGGGCTTGAAGACCGGCGTGCTGCGCATCGGCTCGTTCGGCCCCAGCTCATCGATTCGACTGCTTCCCCGGTTGATCCAACGCTTCGGCGCGCTCTACCCCGATGTCGAAGTGTTCGTGCTGGAAGACCCGGACAACACGACCGAGCAACGCTTGACGGAGGGCCGCATCGACCTGGGCGTCGTCGCCTTGCCGAAGCCTCAGTTCGAAACCCTGCGACTGGCCGTTGACGAACTGGTCGCCGTGCTTCCGACCGGCCACCCTCTGCTGGCCCACGAACGCGTCGATCTGCACGACCTGATCAAGTACAAGTTCATCATGACCCACGCGGGCTCGCAGGCGCTGGTTCAAAAGCAGTTCGCGCGCGCGGGCCTCGTGCCGCGCGTCACGCACGAGCTTTCGCAACTGTGGTCGATTCTCGATTTCGTCAGCCGCGGCCAGGGCGTCTCGATGGTCGCTTCGCTGGCCCTGCCCGACAAGAATCAGTTTCCGGGGATCGACACGCGACCGATCTCGCCGCGTGCCAACCGCAACATCGGCCTCGCGTGCCGCGACGTTGCGAGATTGACGCCTGCCGCCGCCGCGTTCTGGCGGATGACGCGCGAGGCCGTTGCCGCGAAGCGCAAGTGAATCGGAAGTCGGAAGTCGGAAGTCGGAAGTCGGAAGTCGGAAATCGGAAGTCGAAGTCGAGGCCGCGCGCGTCGATGGCGGAACGACGCAGACCGGCACGGCGCTCAGGCCATTTTTTGCGCTGCGGCGACCAGCAGGCTCGCCACTTCGTCCGGCCTTTCCTCGTGCACGAGGTGGCCTGCGCCGAAGACCGTGTCGACCGAGCAGGCGGTCGCGGCTGGAACGATGCTGCGCACCCGCTGCGCGTCGCGAGGCGGCACGGCCTTGTCGTTCGCGCCGACGATCATCGCCAGCGGCTTGCGCAGCCGCGCCAGATCGCGCGCAAGCGGCCGCAGATCCCAGCGTGCCATCATGCCGAGCGCACCGGCGGCGTGGCGCGCGTCGCGCACGAGCATGCCGTAGAGCGCGAGGCCTTGCGCGTCGAGCGTCGAGCCCGTGCCGCCGATCAGGCGCTCGACCGATGCACGATCCCAGTTGCGGCGTGCGAACAGTTGCGAGGCCAGCGGCGTCGCCGCCATCAAGCGCGCCACGGGCGGAAACAGCACGCCCGGCAACCCGGCCAGCGGCAGGAACGCGCCGTTGATCGCGACCAGTGCGCGCGGTGCGAGCGCACCGTCGAGCACCGCGCGCGCGCCGATCGCGGCGCCCGCCGAGTGACCGACGATCAGGTCCGCATCGAGCGCGAGCGCCTTCACCAGCTCACCCACCGCGTTCGCCATGCCGGGCAGCGAGAGCTGGTGCGACGGGGGTGTGCTCGTGAAGGCATGGCCCGGCAAGTCCATCGCGACGACGGTGAAACGGCTCGCGAGGAGCGGCATCAACCCGCGCCACGAGTGCGTGGACGCGCCGGTGCCGTGGATCAACAGCGCGACCGGCCTCTCGCTCGACTCACCCATCTGCTGCACGTGCCAGCGCAAGCCGCCGGCCCGCACGAAGCGGCTGGCTTCGCGGTGCGGCCACTGCAGGCCGTCGCGTTCCCAGGCGAGTGAAGAGGCCATCGGCGCGTGCCGGAGTCAGCGCGTCGGCGCCGGTGCCGTGCCGGCGGCGCGCACCGCTTGCGACAGCATCGCCGCACCCGCGTGCGGCAGCGGCAGGTAGCGCGCCCCCATCGCGACGGCGAGCGCGCGTGCGGTCTCCTGCGGCTGCGGCGAGGTGTCGAGCAGCAGCGCTGCGACGCCCTCCATGCGCATCGCGCGTGCCGCGGCGAGCGCGTCTTCGCCGGCGCGCGCACGGCCGGGCGTGCCATCGCGCGCGATGTTGGCGCGGCCGTCGGTCAGCAGCACGACGATCGGCGTCGCACCGCGTCGACGCACCGCATCGGCCAGCGCGCAAGCCGAGGCGATGCCGGCCGCGAGCGGCGTGCCGCCGCCGCCAGGCAGGCCGGCCAGGCTGCGCTTGGCGCGCACAAGCGAGCGGGTCGGCGGCAGCAGCAACTCGGCACCGGTGCCGCGGAACGCGATCACCGCCACGCTGTCGCGCCGCACGTAGCAATCGGCCAGCAGCAGTTCGACCGCGCCCTTCGCTTCGGCAAGGCGATTCAATGCCGACGAGCCCGATGCATCGACGACGAACACGGTCGTCGTCTCGCTGCGCTGCTTGAAGCGCCAGACGTGGAAGTCTTCGCGCCGCACCTGGATGCGTGCGCTGCCGGGCCGATCTGCGGTTTCGGCCTCGCGGCGACGCAGCGCCTGCCATGGCGCGGCGGCACGCAGCGTCTCGATCACGTTGAGCCGCGCGCCGCCCTGCGGCTCGCCGCGTCGCACGCCTGTCGGCCGGCCGCGCGAGCGACCAAGCGTCGCGGCGCCAGCGCGGCCGGCCGACGGCGAACGTGGCGCCTTCGGGTTGCCGAGCGCGAGCAACGCCAGCAGGCCGGGCGGAATCGCGGCCAGCGCGGCCTCGAGCACCACGTCGTCGATCGGGCCGGCGGGCATGTCGGGCTCGGCGCTTTCGGACGGCGGCTCGGCGGCTTCGGCGTCGTCCGGGGGTGGCACGTCCGGGGCGTCGCTCGGAGTGTCGGAATCGGCAGCACGCTCTTCGTCGGCGCTGGCCGTCGGCAACTGTGTCGCCCGCGGCGCGAGCACGAGCGCGGCAGCCAGCGCGGCGTCTCGCGCGTTCACGGCGTCGCGTGCGTCGAGCGCGGCCGACGCACGCGCGGCGCGGCAGGCGAGCATTGCCGCGCGCACCGAGTCGATGCCGAGCGCGATCGACGCGGCGCACAGGCCTTCGACGATCGCATCGTCGATGCGCACCGCGCCGAAACGTGCCCGCGCCGCGGCCACGTCGTCCCGTGTGAAGAGCTGTTCGTCGTCGCCGTCGGGCGCGACCGCCAGCGTCAGGTGGAACGCGAGCCGCTCGCGCAATCGCGACGGCGTCTGCTCGTCGTCGGCAATGCCTTCGTCGAGCGCGACGACACCGATCCGGCTGCTGCTGCGCGTGCCGATGCCGTGTCGTTCGGCGACGAGTTCCTGCGTGTCGATCACCGCCGCCACGCTCGCGGCGGTGGCCGCGCTCAGGCGTTCGGCCATCGCGAGCAGCACGACGCCGCCATCGGCCTCGGCCAGCAGGCCGCGCTGCGCGATCGGGCGGCCGGCCTGCAGCGTGGCCGAGAGGTCGAGCCCGCCGAGCAGGCGGTCGTCGTTGACGTGCAGCGGCACACGCCGCCACGGCGTCCCGGCCGGCAGCAGCGCGGCCAGGTGCGCCAGCCATCGCTCGCGCGCGGGGCCGGCCCCGCTGCGCACGACAACGCCACCGAGACCGACCGGGTCGACCGCGAACAGCGCCGCCGACATGCCTTCGTTCATGCCCCGAACAGCTCGCCCACTGCGCGATCGACACGCGCGCTCGAGCCCGCATCGTCGAGCGGGTTGCGCCGCAACCGGTGCCGCAGCGCTGGCGGCGCGACGCGCTTCAGGTGCGCATCGCCGACCACCGCATCGCCCTGCAGCGCCGCGAACGCGCGCGCCGCGCGGATCAGCGTGAGTTCGCCGCGCAGGCCGTCGGTGCCCAGCGCCATGCACAGCTGCGCCGCGCGTTCGAGCGCGGCATCGGGCACCTCGACCTCGCCGATGCGCGCGCGGCCGGCGACGATCTGGCGGCGCACGCGCGCCTCCTCCTTCGCCCAGGCCTTGCCGAAGGCTTCGCCGTCACGCTCGAACGCGTCGCGACGTTTGACGACCTCGACCCGCGAAGGCAGATCCTGAGGCGTGCGCACCTCGACCGACAGGCCGAAGCGGTCGAGCAGTTGCGGGCGCAACTCGCCTTCTTCCGGGTTGCCGCTGCCGACGAGCACGAAGCGCGCGGGGTGACGCACGCTCAGGCCCTCGCGCTCGACCACGTTCTCGCCCGAGGCGGCCACGTCGATCAGCAGATCCACGAGGTGGTCTTCGAGCAGGTTGACTTCGTCGATGTAGAGAAAACCGCGGTTCGCGCGGGCGAGCAGGCCGGGCTCGAAGGCCTTCACGCCTTGCGCGAGCGCGCGTTCGAGATCGAGCGCACCGACCACGCGGTCTTCGGTCGCGCCGAGCGGCAGGTCGACGACCGGCACCGGCACGGCGTGGCTCTTGAGCTCGCCCTTCTCTTTGCCGTTCTCTTTGCTGTTCAGCTTGCGCGCTTCGCACTCCTCGCAGCCGACCGGCAGTGCCGGATCGCAGCGATAACGGCAACCGACCACCGCGCGCATCGGCGGCAACAAGGCGGCCAGTGCGCGCACCGCGGTCGATTTGCCGGTACCGCGGTCACCGAAGACAAGCACCCCACCGATGCGTGGGTCGATCGCGGCGATCAGGATCGCCAGCTTCATTTCGTCCTGGCCGACGATCGCCGAAAAGGGAAAGACCAAAAGTGAACTCCAAACCTGATGCGATTGCTCTGGATTGCAAAATGTAAATCTGAAGACCACAACCCTGTGTCAGACTATTTTGACGGGTCACAGTGATCCGATCAAGGAATCTCAATGAGCAACCCAAGTCGACGTGCATTCGTGATGTCGGTGGTCGCGGGCACCGGCGCCCTCGCAACAACACGAGTTTCGGCCCAGGCAGCACCGGTTCTCTCCCCCACCGATCCGCAAGCGGTGGCCCTCGGCTACAACCCGGACAACACCAAGGTCGACAAGGCCAAATACGCGCAACACGCCGCGGGCCAGATGTGCAGCGGCTGCAACTTCTTCCAGGGCAAGCCGACCGATGCGATGGGGCCTTGCCAGCTGTTCGCGGGCAAGCAGGTTGCCGGCAAAGGCTGGTGCACGGCGTTCGCGAAGAAAGCCTGACGACCGAGTGCCGCGCGATCGCACCCGCGATCAGCGCGGCTTCGATTTGCGCGCTGCGGCGGCCTTCTTCTGACGTGCCGGGGCGCCCACACGCCCGAGTTGCTTGTGGACTTCCGCCTGCGCCTGTTCGATCAGAAACTGCTCGAACGCGGTCGCCACCTGCGGCAGTTGCCGCGACGCCAGATGCATCACGAACCATTCGCGTTCGATCGGGTTGTCGGCGAGCGGCAGCATTTTCAAAACGCCGGCGCCGAGTTCGAGCACGCAGGTGTGCAGCGACAGAAAGGCCACGCCGAAGCCGGCAGCACACATCTGCTTGATCGCCTCGTTGCTCGACATCTCCGAGCCTATGCGCAGCGGCACGCCGGCGTCCTTGAACAGGCGTTCGACGGTCGTGCGCGTGCCCGAGCCGCGCTCGCGCACGATGAGGTGCGCGCCCGCGAGCGCTGCGATGCTCAGGTCGGCGTCGCGCATCGCCGCGTGCTTGGGTGACGCGACGAACGCCATCGGGTGTTTCGCGAACACGCTCGCGGTGGTCTTCAGTTCGGCGGGCGGGCGGCCCATGATCGCCACATCGATCTCCTGACCGGCGAGCATGCGCACGATCTCGTCGCGGTTGCCCACCTGCAGTTTCACCTTGACCTTGGGGTTCTGGTTCGCGAAAGTCACGAGCAGTGGCGGCAGCAGGTACTCGGCGGTCGTGACGGCGCCGACGCGCAAGGTGCCTGCGAACACACCCTGCAGCGTGGCCATCTCTTCGCCGGCCTCGCGCCACAGATCGAGGATGCGCCCGGCGTATGCGGCGAGCAGTTCACCCGCTTCGGTCAGGCGGATGCCGCGGCCGGTTCGCTTGAGCAGCGGCGTGCGTGCCGACTCTTCGAGGATGCCGATCTGGATCGACACCGCCGGCTGCGTCAGGTGCATCTCTTCGGCCGCGGCCGAGACGCTGCCCAGGCGGGCCACCGCATGAAAAGTGGCCAGTTGGCGAAACGAGGCGTTGCGAGTCAGGGGCATTGAAACACATTAGCAAACCCTGATGTCGATGTCAAAATATTTAACTTTTACGAATCTCTGCCGCTGCCTACATTTGTTCCGAGCCACCCACACAAGGAGACGGACT
>Ga0209583_10000028_pt1 | contig 43569 bp, 34 predicted proteins | sample Str014_FD_187201 | JGI IMG/M metagenome (GOLD analysis project Ga0209583, IMG submission 187201) | Freshwater sediment microbial communities in response to fracking from Pennsylvania, USA - Straight Creek_MetaG_SC_2014 (SPAdes) (version 2) | ecosystem: Environmental > Aquatic > Freshwater >... | reverse complement strand
AAGGGTTAGCACGTTAACGCGTGCTAACCCTTCAGTCTTTCTGATCCCCGCCCAATCCGTCCTGTAGCTCAGGCCGGCCGGAGCACCGGTTTCGTCTTCGAAGCCGGCCACCCCCGGCTATGAATTGGTCGGGTCCCGTGGATGGAAATCTGGAAGGCCGAGTGGGTTGCAGGCGCGCGAGCCATAGAGTCAGAGGCTCGCGGGTCGCTCAGCGACGATGCATTTCGTAGACCAGGCTCGCCGCCGCGAGATCTTCCAGCGCGGTGCCCACGGCCTTGAAGATCGTGACCTGATCGCGCTCGAGTCGCCCCGCGTGATGGCCGCGGCACAGTTCGGCGAGCGTTGCGACGATGCTCTCGCGCGTCAGGCTGCCTGCTGCGAACGCATCGAGCAGATCGCCGGCCTTGGCCGGTGCTTCATCGGTATCGACGAAGGTTTGCGCACCGGCGAAGCAATCGGGTGCGGCCTCCTTCATCGCCGGTGTGAAGCTGCCGATCAGGTCGAGGTGGACGCCGGGCCTCAGCCAAACGCCCTGCATCAACGGTTCGGTGGCGAGCGTGGCGCAACTGATGAGATCTGCCCCGGCGGACGCCGCGGAAAGATTGTCGGTTGCGAGCGCATCGAACCCGTCGTCACGCAGTGTCTGCGCGAACGCATGAGCCGATGCGGAACGCCGGTTCCAGACGGCGACACGCTCGATCGGCCGAACTGCGCGGAATGCCGCCGGCAGGAGTCGGGCAACACGCCCTGTTCCGAGCACGAACAGGCTGCGCGCGTCCGGCCGCGCCAGAAACGACGCTGCGAGCGCCGCTGCGGCCGCGGTACGGCGCGAGGTGATCTCGTTGCCGTCGATCTGCGCCAGGGGCACGCCGGTGCGCGCGTCGTACAGCAGGTACACCGAGTGCAAGCCGGGCAGGCCGAGTTCGGCGTTGCGCGGAAAGATGTTGACGATCTTGACGCCGTAATAGCCGCTGTCGTTCCACGCCGGCATGAGCAGGGAAGTGCCGGTCTGACCTTTCGAGCTGATCGCGTGCGAATGCCGCCGTGGCACCTGGGCACCGTCGCGAAAGGCTTGGCGCAATGCCGGGATCAGCACCTCGAAGCGCAACGCCGCGCGCACCGCGTCGGCATCCAGGCTGATCATGCTCCGAGGCCTCCGGTGTCGTGCGCGTCGATGCGCTTCTTCTTTTCAGTCGGCACCACTTTCCAGCTTGCGGATGAGCCGCCGAGCCTCGTCGCCCTCGGGGATCGGCTTGCCACTGTCTCGCCACTGCACGGCGGCCTTGAAGCCTTCGGCTTGCGCATGGCGACGGAACCACAGCCCCTCGGGGTTGTGGCGGGTGATGCCGTCGAACACGGTCGCGAGGGTCTGCGCTTGCTCGAGTCCCATCGTCGACATCACCTGATTGACGACCAGCTTGTGCATCGCGAGTTGGCCTCGCGGCACGCCGGCGATGCGCTCTGCCAGCTTGAACGCCGCGGCATCGAGCTCGGCGGCCGGGACGGACTCGTTCGCGAGACCCCAGGCCGCTGCCGTGCGTCCGTCTATGGTGTCGCCGGTGAACATCATCTGCTTGGCGCGCGCCGGGCCGAGCCGATGCGTCCACATCGCGGTGGTCGGGCAGCCCCACACGCGTGTGGGCATGTAGCCGATGCGGGCATCGTCGGCCATCACGAGCAGGTCGCAGCACAGGGCGATGTCGCTGCCGCCGGCCACGGCATGGCCATGCACTTTTGCGATGGTCGGCTTGGTGCACCGCCACAGGCTCATGAAGTCGTCGGTGCACTGCTTCATGTAGGCGTAGTCGACCATCGGATCCCAGGGGTGGCCTTCCTGCCGAGCCGGGTGGTCGGATGTGCTTTCGGCGAACAGCGCCAGATCGAAGCCACCGCAAAAGCCCTTGCCGGCGCCCTCGACGACGATCACATGCACGTCGTCGTTGCCCTGCGCCCACTCCACCGCCGCGCGGATCTCGCCCGGTGTCTCGTCGTTGATGGCGTTCAGGCGCTCGGGCCGGTTCAGCAGGAGGCGCGCCACGCGCGGCGAGCGGCTGTCTTGTTCGATCGTCAAGGTCGAGAATTCGGGCATGGTTCGCCTTCGAAGTTGGACACCGGCAATGCCGACTTTAGAACCAGTTCGGCGCCCGGCCAAATCAGCTTCGCTGCCGCAGTCGGGTGCGAAGGACTGCGCAGCATCGCCGCGCGCAGCCGCTGCACCAGCCGCGCGATCTACCCGTTGATCGACAGCACGCAGTCGATCTGTGGCGCGCTTCTCGATTTCGCGCAGCAATGCATGTTCGCCGACAGGCATTCGGCCAGCGGGTAGTGGAGACCGGCTTTTAAAGAGGCGCTGCGCATGGAGGGCGGCTGCTCCGTCGGATTCAATCGCGGCTGCAAAAAAATGACGAAGGCCCGGGTTCTAACGAACGCGGGCCTTGCGCGGTGGACCCGCGAGGACGGCTACTGCAATGCGACCTCGACGCGCCGTGCCTCGGCGTTGCTGCCGGTGCCGGTCAACGCCTCGGGCTTCTTCATTTCGACCTTGTCGTCGGCGATCCCGGCCGCCTTCAGCGCCGTGCCGACAGCCGCAGCGCGCTGCTTCGCGAGCGCTTCGTTCTTGGCAGGGTCGCCGGTCGAATCGGTGTAGCCGCTGACGACCGCCTTCTTGCCCGCGGTCACGCCCTTGGCCACGTCGGCGAGTGCGGCTTCAGCGCCCGTGGCGAGATCGGCTTTGCCGCTGGCGAAATAGAACTTGACGACGCCGTCGACCACCTTGAACGAGGCTGCGTCTTCTGCGCTCGCGACGACGGCCGCAGGTGCCACCACCGCTGCGGTCGTCACCGCGGCGCCGGCAGGCAGCAGCGGCACGATCAGCAGCGCAACGATGTTGATGATCTTGATCAGCGGGTTCACGGCCGGGCCGGCGGTGTCCTTGTACGGGTCGCCGACCGTGTCGCCGGTGACGGCCGCCTTGTGCGCCTCGCTGCCCTTGCCGCCGTGGTGGCCGTCTTCGATGTACTTCTTCGCGTTGTCCCAGGCGCCGCCGCCCGTGCACATCGAGATTGCGACGAACAGACCCGTGACGATCGTGCCCATCAGCAGGCCGCCGAGCGCCGCTGCGCCGAGCAGCAGGCCGACGATGATCGGCACGATCACCGGCAGCAAGCTCGGTACGATCATCTCCTTGATCGCTGCGGTGGTCAGCATGTCGACCGCAGCGCTGTAGTCGGGCTTGCGCTTGCCCGACATGATCGCGCCGTCGGCGAACTGGCGGCGCACTTCGACCACGACCGAGCCCGCGGCGCGGCCGACCGCCTCCATCGCCATTGCACCGAAGAGGTACGGGATCAGGCCGCCGATGAACAGGCCGACGATCACCTTCGGGTCCGAGAGGTCGAAGCTCACGCTGATGCCGCGTCCCTCGAGCGAGTGCGTGTAGTCGGCGAACAGCACCAGCGCAGCCAGGCCGGCCGAGCCGATCGCGTAGCCCTTGGTGACGGCCTTGGTGGTGTTGCCGACCGCATCGAGCGGGTCGGTGACGTCACGCACACTTTTCGGCAGTTCGGCCATCTCGGCAATGCCGCCGGCGTTGTCGGTGATCGGGCCGTACGCGTCGAGGGCGACGACGATGCCCGCCATGCTGAGCATCGAGGTCGCGGCGATCGCTATCCCGTAAAGGCCCCCCAGCGAATACGCGGCGAGGATCGCGACGCAGACGAACAGCACCGGCCACGCCGTCGAGCGCATCGAGACGCCCAGGCCCGCGATGATGTTGGTGCCGTGGCCGGTGGTCGAGGCCTGTGCGATGTGCTTGACCGGGCTGTATTGGGTGCCGGTGTAGAACTCGGTGATCCATACCAGCGCCGCGGTGAGCACCAGGCCGACGGCGCAGGCGCCGAACAGCCGCAGGTGCGTGCTGGCTCCGAGCGCGTCGGCCGGCATGAATGCGGTGGTGACGAAGTAGAACGCAATCAGCGAGAGCACGCCGGCCACCGTCAGGCCCTTGTACAGCGCGGGCATCACGTTCTTCATGCCCGGCGAGGCCTTGACGAAGTAGCAGCCGACAATCGAGGCAATGATCGAGACACCGCCCAGCAGCAGCGGGTAGATCACCGCCGACATCGGTGCGCTTTTGACGACCAGCGCGCCCAGCGACATGGTCGCGATCAGGGTCACGGCATAGGTCTCGAACAGGTCGGCGGCCATGCCGGCGCAATCGCCGACGTTGTCGCCGACGTTGTCGGCGATCACCGCCGGGTTGCGCGGATCGTCTTCCGGGATGCCGGCCTCGACCTTGCCGACCAGATCGGCGCCCACGTCGGCACCTTTCGTGAAGATGCCGCCGCCCAGCCGCGCGAAGATCGAGATCAGCGACGCGCCGAATGCGAAGCCGAGCATCGGCTTGAGCACCGAGGCCAGGCTCTTGTCGGGCGAGAGGTTGCCGTTGCCGGTGAGGAACCAGAAGAAGATGCTCACGCCGAGCAGGCCCAGGCCGACGACCAGCATGCCGGTGATCGCGCCGCCCTTGAATGCCACGTCGAGCGCCGGGCCGATGCCCTTGGTCGCGGCCTGCGCGGTGCGCACGTTGGCCTTCACCGAGACGTTCATGCCGATGAATCCGCAGGCGCCCGAAAGCAGCGCGCCGAGCACGAAGCCGACCGCCGAGGTGCCATCGATGAAGACGCCGATCAAAATCGCCAGCACCACGCCGACGATCGCGATCGTCTTGTACTGGCGCGCGAGGTAAGCCGCTGCGCCTTGCTGGATCGCGCCGGAGATCTCCTGCATGCGGGCGTTGCCCGCGTCCTGGCTCAAGATCCAGCTTCGCTGCACGAAGCCGTAGACGACCGCGGCAAGGCCGCAGGCCAGCGCAAAGTAGAGCGCCATCGATGTGGTGATCAAGGGAAGTCCTTCCTCGTCGATTGCATGGGGGGGTTCGAAGCCGACTTCGAGCGTCACGCGACACCGCGAGGGTGGTTGCGCTTATCCGTGGCCCGGCTTCGAGGCGCATGCTGCCAGTGGCGCCATGCCCCTAAAATCGGGGTTTCCCCGCGCAACAAGAGCCCCCCATGAGCCTGAACAAAGTGAGCCCCGGCGCCAAGGCGCCCGACCAGTTCAACGTCATCATCGAGATCCCGATGAACGCCGACCCGATCAAGTACGAGGTCGACAAGGAAAGCGGCGCGCTGTTCGTCGACCGTTTCATGACCACCGCCATGCATTACCCGTGCAACTACGGCTACGTGCCGCAGACCCTGGCCGACGACGGCGACCCGGTCGACGTGCTCGTGATCACGCCGTTCGCGCTCTCGCCGGGTGTCGTCGTCACGTGCCGCCCGATCGGCGTGCTGAAGATGGACGACGAGGCCGGCGGCGACAGCAAGCTGCTCGCCGTGCCGATCGACAAGGTGCTGCCGATCTACACCCACTGGCAGAAGCCCGAAGACATCAACCAGATGCGCCTGAAGGCGATCCAGCACTTCTTCGAGCACTACAAGGATCTCGAGGCCGGCAAGTGGGTCAAGGTGAAGGGCTGGGAAGGTCCTGATTCGGCGAAGCAGGAGATCGTCGAAGGGATCGCGGCGTATCGGAACCAAGCCGCGACGAAGCAGTCGTAAGCGATCCTCCCGACACGAACCTCCTCATGCACCGAACGCTGCGCCCGCTCGCCACCACCTGCCTGCTCGTTGTTTCACTGGCCTTCGTCGCAGCGCCTTCGTTCGCGCAAGTCCTGCCCGGCGGCATCCGAGCCGTCACCTCGGTCGAAGGGGCGGACGAGTACCGGCTGCCCAACGGCCTGCAACTGCTGCTGATTCCCGATGACTCGAAACCGACGACCACGGTCAACCTGACCTACCGCGTCGGCTCGCGGCACGAGAACTACGGCGAGACCGGCATGGCGCACCTGCTCGAGCACATGCTGTTCAAGGGCACGCCGAAACACCCGAAGGTCTGGTCCGAGTTCGAGAAGCGCGGGCTGCAGGCCAACGGCTCGACCTGGTTCGACCGCACCAACTACACCGCGAAGTTCGCCGCGAACGACGACAACCTGCAGTGGTACGTGGGCTGGTTGGCCGATGCGATGATCAACAGCTATGTTGCCCGCAAGGATCTCGACACCGAGATGACCGTGGTGCGCAACGAGATGGAGCGCGGCGAGAACAGCCCGAGCCGCATCCTGCTTCAGCGCACGATGTCGCTGATGTACGACTGGCACAACTACGGCCACTCGACGATCGGCGCGCGTGAAGATGTCGAGAACGTCGACATCCCGCGGCTGCAGGCCTTCTATCACCTCTACTACCAGCCCGACAACGCGACGCTGACGATCGCCGGCAAGTTCGAGCCGGCGCGCGTGTTGAGGTGGGTGGCCGACTCGTTCGGTGCGATCCCGAAGCCGACGCGTCAGCTGCCTGTGCTTTACACACTCGACCCGGTGCAGGACGGCGAACGCAGCGTCACGCTGCAGCGCGTCGGCGGCACACCGCTGATCCAGGCCGGCTATCACGTGCCGCCCGGGCCGGCGAGCGACTACGCGGCGATCGAGCTGCTCACCGTGATCCTCGGCGACACGCCCTCGGGGCGCCTCTACAAGCGCCTCACGCAAAAGCAGCTCGCCTCCGGCGTGTCCTCGTTCGCGTTCGCGCTCGCCGACCCTGGAGCGATGTTCGTCGATGCGCAAGTCGCGCCCGGTCAGGACGTGGACAAGGCGCGCGCCGAACTGCTCGCTACCGTCGAATCGATCGCACGCGAACCGGTCACGGCCGACGAGCTCGCGCGCGCCAAGCTCAAGTGGCTGAAGGACTGGGAGCAGTCGTTCACCGACCCGGAGGCGGTGGGCTTCGCGATGTCGGAGTCGATCTCGCAGGGCGACTGGCGCCTGTTCTTCCTGACCCGTGATCGCGTGCGCGATGCGACGCTGGCCGATGTACAGCGCGTGGCCGAGCAGTACCTGCTGCCGTCGAACCGCACGCTCGGCATCTATCTGCCGACCGACAAGCCGGTGCGCGCGCCGGCGCCGGCCCGGGTCGACCTCGCCCAGGCGATGAAGGATTTCAAGCCGCAGGCCGCCGCCGCCAAGGTCGAGGCCTTCGAGGCGACGCCGGCCAACATCGATGCGCGCACGCAGACTTTCGCGGTCGGCGGCGTGAAGGGCGCGCTGCTGCCGAAGGGCACGCGTGGCAACGCGGTCACCGCAGTGCTGATGCTGCAGTTCGGCGACGAGAAGAGCCTGTTCGGCCAGAGCGCCACCGCGCAGGCGGTGGCTTCGCTGCTCGACAAGGGCACGAAGACGCTGAGCCGACAGCAGGTGCAGGACAAGCTCGACGCACTCAAGACCGAACTGAGCGTCGGCGCCTCGCCGGGCCGCGTCACGGTCACACTGCAGTCGCGCCGTGAGCAGTTGCCCGCCGCGATCGAACTCGTCGGCGACCTGCTGCGCAACCCCGCGTTCCCGCCCGATGCGCTCGACGAGTTCAAGCGCGCAGTGCAGACCAGCATCGACCAGCAGCGCAAGGACCCCGGCCCGCTCGCGCGCAACACGCTCGATCGCCTGGGCAACCCGTACCCGCGTGGCGACGTTCGCTACAAGCCCAGCTTCGACGAACTCGTCGACGACTATCGCTCGCTGACGATCGAACGCGTGCGCGATTTCCACACCCGCTTCTACGGCGCCGCCAGCGGCGAGTTCGCAGCGGTCGGCGACATGGACGTGGCGCAGGTCAAGGCCGCGCTGCAGACGGCGCTCTCGGGCTGGGGCCCCGGTGCGCCGTTCACGCGCGTGCCGCAGCCGCTGGTGAATGTGAAGCCCGCGCGGCTCATGATTGCCACGCCCGACAAGCCCAACGCGAACCTCTTGGTGCGCCTGCCGGTGCCGATGAACGATACCGATCCGGACTACCCGGCGCTGACGATGGCGAACTACCTGCTCGGTGGGGGCGGCAGCTCCCGGCTGTGGCGGCGCATCCGCGAGGGTGAGGGCCTCTCGTACGGCGTGGGCAGTTCGGTCGAGTGGAACAACATCGACCCGAACTCGATCTGGCAGGCCAGCGCGATCTTCGCGCCGCAGAACCGCGCCAAGGTCGAGACCGCGTTCAGCGAGGAAGTGGCTCGTGCGTTGAAGGACGGCTTCACAGCGCAGGAAATGGCCGAGGGCAAGGCCAGCCTGATCAACTACCGGCAGCTCGGCCGCTCGCAGGACGCCGGCGTCGCGAGCACGCTGGCGAACAACCTCTACCTCGGCCGCACTTTCGCGATTCAGGCGAAGGTCGATGCGGCCATCGGCGCGTTGACACTGGAGCAGGTCAACGCGGCGCTGCGCAAGTACCTGAAGCCGGAGAATTTCGTCGCGGCCTACGCCGGTGACTTCAAACAGCCTTGAACGGGCGACGTTCTTCCAGTTCGCTCATGTAGCTCGCGACACCGTCGCCCTCGCGCTCGAGAAAGTCGCCGACCGCCTGCGCGAACTGCGGGTGCGCGAGCCAGTGCGCCGACCAAGTCTGCACCGGCAGCAGGCCGCGCGCCATCTTGTGCTCGCCCTGCGCGCCGCCTTCGAAACGCGTATAGCCGTTCGCGATGCACCACACGAGGGGCTGGTAGTAGCAGGCCTCGAAGTGCAGGCACGGGATGTGTTCGACCGCGCCCCAGTAGCGGCCGAACGCGGTCTTGCGATCGGGGTCGATGCAGATCAACGATGCGGCGATGCGTTCGCCGTCTTTCCATGCGAGGAACAGCAGCCAGTGCTCGGGCATCGTGCTCGCCATGCGGGCGAAGAAATCGCGCGTGAGATAGGGCGTCGAGTGGTGCTCGCGGTAGGTTTGCTCGTAGCAGCGATAGAAGAAGTCCCAATCGTCGCGCGTGATCTGCGTGCCTTCGAGTTCGGTGAACCCGACGCCGGCGTCGGCGACCTTGCGCCGCTCCTGCTGGATCTTCTTGCGCTTCTCGCGCTGCAGGCTCGCGAGCAGATCGGCGAAGTCGGCGTAGGGTTCGGGCGTGCGCTGGGTCCAGTGGAACTGCACGGTGCTGCGCATCATCCAGCCTTCTTCGCGCGCGGCCTGCTGGTCGGCTTCGTCGAGGAACAGAAGGTGCGCCGATGAAAAGTTCGCGTTGCGCGCGAGTTGCTGCATCGCACGCAGCAGCACGCGCCGGCCGGTCGCGTCACGCGCGAGCAGGCGCGGGCCGGGCACGGGCGTGAACGGCACAGCGTCGAGCAGTTTCGGGTAGTAGTGCAGGCCGTGGCGCTGGTAGGCATCGGCCCAGGCCCAGTCGAACACGTACTCGCCGTAGGAATGGTCCTTGACGTAGAGCGGGCAGGCCGCGATCAACTTCTCGCCCTCGAACACCGCGAGGAACTGCGGCGACCAGCCGGTCTTCGTGATCGCGCTCTTCGACTGGTGCAATGCCAGAAGGTACTCGTGGCGCATGAACGGCGTGCTGCCGGCCTGCGCCGCTAGCAGTTCGTTCCAGGTTTCGGCGGCGATCGCGGCCGGGTCGTCGAAAACCCGAATGACATAATCGTCCGAGGCCTTCGAGCCCTCGTCATCGCCGCTCGAATTTCGCTCGCGCGGGCCCGCGTTCTTGACCATTTTCCCCATCATGTCAGCACAACCCTCGGTCAAAGTGGCCCTGGCGCAGATCAACGCCACCGTCGGTGATCTGGCCGGCAACGGCGCACGCATCATCGAGGCGGCGCGGCGCGCCCACGCACAAGGCGCAAGACTCGTGCTGACGCCAGAACTTGGCTTGTGCGGCTACCCGCCGGAAGATTTGCTGCTGCGCCCCGCCTTCATGCAGGCATGCGCCGAAGCCCTGGCCGATTGCGCGCGTGCATTGGCCGATCTGCCAAGCTTGTTCGTGGTGGTGGGTCATCCGCATCAGTTCGGTGATCGGGGCGATGTTAGGTCGAACTCGGTTTCGGTGCCGCAACGCTACAACGCAGCCTCCGTGATCCACGAAGGACAGGTGATCGCGACCTATTGCAAGCGCGAGTTGCCGAACTACCAGGTATTCGACGAGCGGCGCTACTTCGCCTCCGGGCGCGACACAGGGCTGGGCGCCGTGGTGTTCGAGGTCGAGGGCCTGAAGTTCGGCCTGAACATCTGCGAGGACGCCTGGTTCGACGAGCCCGGGCGCACCGCGAAGGCGGCGGGTGCACAGGTGCTGTGCGTGCTGAACGCCTCGCCGTTCCACCTCGGCAAGCTGGGCGAGCGCGAGCAGCGCATGGCCCACACCGCCCGCGCGCTGGCGATGCCGCTGCTCTATTCGCACCTCGCCGGCGGGCAGGACGAGGTCATCTTCGACGGCGCCTCATTCGCGCTCGACGCGAGCGGTGCGGTCACCGCCCGCGCGCCAATGTTCGACGAGGCGCTGACGCTTGTCGAGGTGAGTGCTGCCAGCGCCGTCGGCGCGATCGCAGCCGTGCCGGCGATCGAAGCCCAGGCCTGGGCCGCACTCGTGGTCGGCGTGCGCGACTACGTGAACAAGAACGGCTTCCCCGGCGTGATCATCGGCCTGTCGGGCGGTATCGACTCGGCGCTGGTACTCGCGATTGCGGTCGACGCGCTGGGCGCCGATCGGGTGCGCACCGTGATGATGCCGTCGCCGTACACCGCCGACATTTCGTGGATCGACGCGCGCGACATGGCCGAGCGCCTGGGCGTGCGCTACGACGAGATCTCGATCGTGCCGATGTTCGAGGACTTCAAGAACAGCCTCACCGCCGAGTTCGCTGGGCGGGCCGAAGACGCGACCGAAGAGAACATCCAGGCGCGCATCCGCGGCACATTGCTGATGGCGCTGTCGAACAAGTTCGGCACCATCGTGCTGACCACTGGCAACAAGAGCGAGATGGCGACCGGCTACTGCACGCTGTACGGTGACATGGCCGGCGGGTTCGCGGTGATCAAGGACGTGGCGAAGACGCTGGTCTACCGGCTCGCCGTCTGGAAGAACAGCCAAGGCCGGGAAGTGATTCCGGAGCGCATCATCACGCGCCCGCCGTCGGCCGAACTGCGGCCCGATCAGAAGGACCAGGACAGCCTTCCGCCCTACGAGGTGCTGGACGCGATCCTGTCGCGCTACATGGAGCACGACCAAGGCATCGACGAGATCGTCGCAGCGGGCTTCGCACCGGCCGACGTCGAGCGCGTGACCCGACTCATCAAGGTCAACGAGTACAAGCGTCGCCAGTCGCCGGTAGGCATCCGCATTACCCATCGAGCGTTCGGGCGTGATTGGCGCTACCCCATCACTTCGAAGTTCCGCGCTTAAACTCGGGCGGTCGAACCCTTGCTGGAGCCCGCCATGAAACAGATCACCGCGATCGTCAAACCGTTCAAGCTCGAAGAGGTGCGAGAGGCGCTAGGTCAGGTGGGCGTGACCGGCCTGACCGTCACCGAGGTGAAAGGCTTCGGCCGCCAGAAGGGGCACACCGAGCTTTACCGCGGCGCCGAGTACGTCGTCGACTTCCTGCCGAAGGTCAAGCTCGAAGTCGTCGTCAAGGACACCGATGTCGACCGCTGCCTCGAGGCGATCGTCAAGGCCGCGAAGACCGGCAAGATCGGCGACGGCAAAATATTCGTCACTGCCGTCGAGCAGGTGATCCGCATCCGCACCGGCGAGACGAACGACGAAGCGGTCTGAGCTTCGCCTTCGATACGCTCAGATCTTGCGGTAGTCGTCAGGCGCGGTCGCCAGTGCGGCCAGCTCGCCCAGCCGGCCGACCAGCGACATCGCGCGGGTGTCGACTTGCAGCAGTTCCGACTGTGTCGACGCCATGAAGCCTTGACCGAGGCTGTGCTGCAGAAAATCCAGCAGCGCGTCGTAGTAGCCCGCAACGTTCAGCAAGCCGATCGGCTTGTCGTGGTAGCCGAGCTGGCGCCAGGTCCAGACCTCGAACAGTTCCTCGAAAGTGCCGATGCCACCAGGCAGCGCGATGAACGCATCGCTGCGCTCGGCCATCATCGTCTTGCGCTGGTGCATCGTGTCGACGACATGCAACTCGCTCAAGCCGGCATGGCCGAGCTCACGCGCCATCAGCGAATGCGGGATCACGCCGACGACCGATGCGCCGGCTTCGAGCGCCGCGTCGGCGACGACGCCCATCAATCCGGCGCGCCCGCCGCCGTAGACCAACTGCCAGCCACGTCGGCCGATTTCTTGGCCGACCGCACGAGCGCTCTCGGCGTAGGCCGGCAACTCGCCGGGGCGTGAACCGCAATAGACGCAGAGCGAAACGGTGGGCATGTCGAAGCTCAGTTGATGAAGCGTTGCCAGAGGGCGCCGCCCCAGATGCCGGCGCACAGCAGCAGTGAAAGCAGGACGGCGGCGCTGCCGATATCTTTGGCGCGCTTGGAGAGGTCGTGGAGCTCGTACGATATGCGGTCGATCGCGGCTTCTACGGCCGAGTTCAGCAGTTCGACGATCAGCACGATGATCACCGAGCCCGCCAGCAGCGCCACCTCGACCCAGCCGTGCCCGAGCCAGAACGCCAGCGGCACCAGCAAGGCCGCGAGCCAGAACTCCTGACGGAACGCGCTTTCGCCGCGATAGGCTCCTTGCAGACCGGCGATCGAGTAGCCGGCGGCTCGGATCACCCGGTCCAGGCCGGTGCGCCCCTTGTGCGGATTTTTCATGGGGCCGGATTGTGCCTCGCGCGTATGACGTGGCGAATGACGCGTCTATGCCCTCGCAGCTGCGGGCGGCCGCGCGTCGATCAGGCGCGTGCCGCACAGCGCGTCGTGCCAGAACTGGCGTTGGGGGTGCAGCAGCGCGAGCAGCGCGTAGGCGACCACGCCGACCGCCATCGCGCCCAGGCCCTGCCAGCGCGACCAATGGTTGAGCGTGGCGATCAGTGCGGCCGGTGCGAACCAGCCACAAGCTGCGGCGAAGCGCATCAATGCGCGGCGCTGGCTCAATGGGCGGCCCTGTGCAGTGACGACGCGGATGTGCCAGGTCTGCATGGCCAGGGTCTGGCCTCGCTTCGACCAGAACCAGCTGAAGTAGACCGCGTAGATGACCAGGGTGATGACGCGCAACGCGCTGTCGCTTTGCAGCGGATGCTGGTGACCCGTCAAGGCAACGAACAAGGCGCCGATAGCGCCCGGGATCAGCCCGATGCCGAACAGCAGCAGCCCTTCATAGACGAAGGAGGCCATGCGCCGCTTCAGGCTGGGCGCCATCAGAGCGCTCTCGCCACCGCCGTCGGCCCGGCTCATTGCTTGGGCGCGGCTTCGGGTGCGGGTGCCGTGGCCGAGCGTGTGGCAGCGCCTTGCGGGCCGCGCTGCGGCAGCAGCGTTGCTCTGTTCACGAACTCGGGCGTTGCCGCGATCTTGGGCATACCCGTCTGCTGGTGGCCGGGCGGCGTGGCTCGCTTCGTGATCAACGTGGTCGTGGCACCGGGGCGCGCCTGCACGACCGTCGGTGCGACCGACTTCGGCGGCGTGGCGAAACTCGGATTCGGGACGATGTTCGACTTGGCTTGTGGCGCGGTGTCGCGCGCGGCCTTGTCGACGCGGCTGCCAGGCAGCCCCGTCTTGCGCGAGGCATCGGGCCCGGTTGCGGGCCGGGCGGCGCGTGCGGCGAGTTGTTGCTTCTGTTCGGGCGAGAGCGCTTCGTAGGCCTTCCAGCGCGCCTCGCGGTCTTGCGCCGGCACCTGCTTGGCATCCTGATAGTGCATGCGCGCCTCGCCACGCTCGCGCGGGGTCAGCTTCGCCCATTCGGCCATTCGCTGCTGGACGCGGGTCTGCTCGTCTGGCGTCAGCTTCGAGAAGCGCGACGACAGCTCGAGCCATTTCCGCTTTCTGCTCGACTCGATGCCCGGCCACTCGTGTTCCAGCGGCTTCAGAGTGGCTTGCTGCGCGGGCTTCAGCTCCGACCAGCGCACGCCTTGCTCGGCGACAGGCCTGGCCGCGGTCTTGGTTGGATTCGGGCCTTGCGCCATGCACGGTCGCGAACAGGCCAGACCCAACCCACACGCGACCGCCAGCACCGCAGACACGGCGCGGAGGCGCCAGTTCTGGAGATCACTGCGGGCCTCCGGCGTCATGGCGCGCCGCTCACTCGCTCGGTGTCTTGAGAAACTCGGCAAAGCCGGCGTCGCTGTAGGCCTGCGGCGGCAAGGCGTCGGAAAGCAGTGCGGCGTCGACCTCGGCGGCCGTCGAGATCTGGGCATTCTCTTGCCAGCGTTGGATCATGAACAGGCCGCCAGCCAGCGCAATCACAGGCGCCACCGATGCGAGCTTGAGCCACCAGCCGCCGGTGCGGCCCAGAACAGCCGCGCCACCTCGCGTCACGCCGACGTTGGCCGTGGCCTCGGCGCTGCGAACGGCGCGGGCGCGTTCGAGCGCCTTGTCGTGTGCGAAGCGCAGGCGCTCGGTCAAGTCGGGGGCGAGTTCGGTCGAGCGCTCGGTCAGGCGTGCGGTCACGCGCAGTGCGAAACGCGTCTGCATCGCGTCGAGAGCGGCTTGCGGTGGCAGGCGCAGGGCGGATTGGAGGCTGTTCTGGTTCATGGCGTGATTCCCTTCGACTTCAGGGCCGTGGACAAGGCATGCACGGCGCGCGAGCAATGCGTCTTCACACTTCCCTCCGAACAGCCCATCGCAGCAGCGGTCTCGGCGACATCGAGTTCCTCCCAGTAACGCAGCAGGAAGGCTTCTCGTTGACGGCCAGGCAAACGCGCGACTTCCGCTTCGACCGCTAGCAGGATTTGCGCCCGTGAGACTGAGTCAGCGGCGCTTTCGGAGGCGAGAGAGCCGCCCAGCGCCTCCAGGGTTTCGAGGATGTCGAAGTCGCCGTCGCCGCCGGCGGACTCGAAATCGGAAAAATTCTTCACGACCGCGTTGCGCACTTTCTGGCGGCGGAACCAGTCCATCGTCGCGTTCGAGAGGATGCGCTGGAACAACAGCGGCAGCTCGGCGGCAGGCCGGTCGGCGTACTTCTCGGAAAGACGAATCATCGTGTCCTGCACGATGTCGAGCGCGGCATCTTCGTCCCGCACCGCGTAAAGGGCGCGCTTGAAGGCGCGCTTGTCCACGCTTTTCAGGAAGTCGGATAGTTCTTTGTCGGATGCCAAGCGCGTGTGCTGCCAGAAGAGGGGAAAGACCCCTCGGGTAGGGCAGCGATTATCTCACCGCGCGCAACGGCGGGGCCGCAGCCTGCCGCGCTGCAACAAACCGGTGACATAATCACGGGTTGCACGACAGTTCGGTCGAGTGCCGGCAGCCCGACCCGGGCGGCTTTCAACCTCGACCCTCATGGCACCACACCCATCTCACGAGGATGAGGGCAGGCGCACCGATGGTTTTTCGTCAGAGAAATTCGCAAAGGTTTCCGATCATGGACATCTCTCCTACCGAAATGAAGCGGGCCGCATCGGCGCAGCCGCTTCACTCCAGCACCAACTCCCCGCCCGAGCCGAACGGCTCCGAGATCCTCGTCAAATGTCTCCAGGCCGAGAACGTCAAGTTCCTCTGGGGTTATCCGGGCGGCGCGGTCCTCTACATCTACGACGCGCTTTACAAGCAGGAAACGATCGAGCACGTGCTGGTCCGCCATGAGCAGGCGGCGGTGCACGCCGCCGACGGCTATGCGCGGGCGACCGGGGATGTCGGCGTCGCGCTCGTCACGTCCGGGCCCGGCGTGACCAACGCGATCACGGGCATCGCGACCGCCTACATGGACTCGATCCCGATGGTGATCATCACCGGCCAGGTGCCCACGCCGGCGATCGGGCTCGATGCTTTCCAGGAGTGCGACACCGTGGGCATCACGCGCCCAGTCGTCAAGCACAACTTCCTCGTGAAGGATGTGCGCGATCTGGCGATGACGCTGAAGAAGGCGTTTCACATCGCCCGCACGGGCCGGCCCGGCCCGGTCGTCGTCGACATCCCGAAAGACGTGTCGATGGCGAAGGCCCCGTTCTACTACCCCGAGCGGGTCGAGATGCGCTCGTACAACCCGGTGCGCAAGGGCCACGGCGGGCAGATCCGCAAGGCCGTCGCGCTGCTGCTCGGCGCGAAGCGCCCGTACATCTACACCGGCGGCGGCGTGGTGCTGGGCAACGCATCGAACGAACTGCGCGAGTTGGCGGACCTGCTCGGCTACCCGGTCACGAACACGCTGATGGGGCTGGGCGCGATGCCGGCCAGCGACCCGAAGTTCCTCGGGATGCTCGGCATGCACGGTACGTACGAGGCCAACATGACGATGCAGAACTGCGACGTTCTGCTGGCGGTCGGCGCGCGCTTCGACGACCGCGTGATCGGCAACCCGAAGCACTTCGCGTCGGTCGAACGCAAGATCATCCATGTCGACATCGATCCGTCGTCGATCAGCAAGCGCGTGCGCGTCGACATCCCGATCGTCGGCGACGTGACGGACGTGCTGCAGGAACTTATCGCGCAGATCCGCGAAGGGCACGCCAAGCCTGACCTGTCGTCGATCTCCACGTGGTGGAAGCAGATCAACGAATGGCGCAAGAAGGATTGCCTGTCGTTCAAGAACAGCACCGAGGTCATCAAGCCGCAGCACGTGGTGCAGACCCTTTGGGAGCTGACGAAAGACAGCGACGCGTACATCACGTCGGACGTCGGCCAGCACCAGATGTGGGCCGCGCAGTATTACCGCTTCGACGAACCGCGCCGGTGGATCAATTCCGGTGGCCTGGGAACGATGGGCGTCGGCCTGCCGTACGCGATGGGCATCAAGCTCGCGAAGCCGGATGCGGATGTGTTCTGCATCACCGGCGAGGGCTCGATCCAGATGTGCATCCAGGAACTCTCGACCTGCCTGCAGTACAAGACGCCGGTCAAGATCATCTCGCTGAACAACCGCTACCTCGGCATGGTGCGGCAGTGGCAGCAGATCGACTATGGCGGGCGTTACTCGCACAGCTACATGGACGCGCTCCCCGACTTCGTCAAGCTTGCCGAGGCCTACGGCCACATCGGGCTGAAGGTCGAGAAGCCCTCGGATGTGGAGGGCGCGCTGCGCGAGGCGATCCGGCTGAAGGACCGCACCGTGTTCCTCGACATTCGCACCGACCCGACCGAGAACGTCTGGCCGATGGTGCAGGCGGGCAAGGGCATCTCCGAAATGCTGTTGGGCTCCGAAGACCTGTGACGCGCTGAACGCCGCGGCGGGGCAGGGCGTTACCGCGCCTTGCTCATGATCGCAGCGGGATACGCCGAACACCTTCGGAAAATTCACTCACTTCTGAACGAAAGCAGCGTGGCCAAGGGCCGGACGGTTACCGCCGCCGGTCCGAAGAGCGCGCTGGGATCAACATGAAACACATCATTGCCCTTTTGCTCGAGAACGAGCCGGGCGCACTCTCGCGCGTCGTCGCGCTGTTCTCGGCGCGCGGCTACAACATCGAGAGCCTGACGGTCGCGACGACCGAAGACGCTTCGCTCTCGCGCATGACGATCGTCACCGCCGGCTCCGACGAAGTCATCGAGCAGATCACCAAGCACCTGAACCGGCTGATCGAGGTCGTCAAGGTCGTCGACCTGACCGAAGGCGCGTTCACCGAACGCGAACTGATGCTGATCAAGGTGCGCGCGGTCGGCAAGGAGCGCGAGGAGATGAAGCGCATGGCCGAGATTTTCCGCGGCAGCATCATCGACGTGACAGACAAGAGCTACACGATCGAACTCACCGGCGACAGAGCCAAGCTCGACGCCTTTCTGGAGGCGATCGACCGTGCCGCCATTCTCGAAACCGTGCGCACCGGCACCAGCGGGATCGGTCGCGGCGAGCGGATCCTCCGCGTCTGACCGATCAGACAACCGCCATCCCGCTGTCAAGATTCCACACTGAATTCACAGGAGATAGACATGAAGGTTTACTACGACAAAGACGCCGACCTCAGCCTCGTCAAAGGCAAGAACGTCACGATCATCGGCTACGGCTCGCAGGGCCACGCGCACGCGCAGAACCTGAGCGACAGCGGCGTAAAGGTGACGGTCGGCTTGCGCAAGGGCGGTGCGAGCTGGTCCAAGGTCGAGAAGGCCGGGCTGAATGTCATGGAAGTGGCCGATGCCGTGAAGCAGGCCGACGTTGTCATGATGCTGCTCCCCGACGAGCAGATCGCTGCTGTCTACAAGAGCGATGTCGAGCCGAACATCAAGCAGGGCGCTTCGCTTGCGTTCGCGCACGGCTTCAATGTGCATTACGGCCAGGTCGTGCCGCGCGCCGACCTCGATGTGTGGATGGTCGCACCGAAGGCCCCCGGCCACACCGTGCGTTCCACCTACGCGCAAGGCGGTGGCGTGCCGCACCTGATCGCCGTGCACGCCGACAAGACCGGCAAGGCGCGTGACCTCGCGCTCAGCTACGCGGCGGCCAACGGTGGCGGCAAGGCCGGCGTGATCGAGACCAACTTCCGCGAAGAAACCGAGACCGACCTGTTCGGCGAGCAAGCCGTGCTGTGCGGCGGCGCGGTCGAGTTGATCAAGGCCGGTTTCGAGACGTTGACCGAAGCGGGTTATGCGCCCGAGATGGCCTACTTCGAGTGCCTGCACGAACTCAAGCTGATCGTCGACCTGATCTACGAAGGCGGCATCGCCAACATGAACTATTCGATCTCGAACAATGCCGAATACGGCGAGTACGTGACTGGGCCGAAGATCGTCACCGACGAGACCAAGAAGGCGATGAAGCAGGTGTTGAAAGACATCCAGACCGGCGAATACGCGAAGAGCTTCATCGTCGAGAACCGTGCGGGCGCGCCGACGCTGATGAGCCGTCGCCGCATCACCGCCGAGCACCCGATCGAGGTGGTCGGTGAACAGCTGCGCGCGATGATGCCGTGGATCAAGAAGAACCGTCTGGTCGATCAATCGAAGAACTGATGCGCAGGCTATCCTTGCGCGGATGAACGATACGCCTCACCTTTCCGAAGACGAACGAGAGCACGAGCCGATGCTCGCGACCACGATCCGGCCGCGACGCAAGGGCTTGTACGTGCTGCCCAACGCGATCACCTTGGCCGCACTGTTCTCGGGCTTCTATGCGATCGTGATGGCGATCAACGGGCGCTTCGAAATCTCGTGCATCGCAATCTTCTGCGCGGCGATCCTCGACAGCATGGACGGTCGCGTCGCGCGCATGACGAACTCGCAGAGCGCGTTCGGCGAGCAGATGGACAGCCTCTCCGACATGGTGAGTTTCGGTGCTGCGCCGGCGCTGATCATCTACATCTGGGCGCTGAAGGACTTGGGCAAGGCCGGTTGGATTCCGGCCTTCGTCTACATCTCGGGTGCGGCGCTGCGGCTCGCGCGCTTCAACGTCAACATCGGCGTCGTCGACAAGCGCTTCTTCCAGGGGCTACCCAGCCCCGCGGCGGCGGCCATCGTGATCGGTCTGATCTGGGTCGTCGACGACGCCGGGTTCAAGGGTGTGTCGCAGATTCCGGCGTTGGCCTACACGGCCTTCGCCGTGACCTTGTTTGCCGGCCTGTCGATGGTGACGAACGCGCCGTTCTACAGCTTCAAGGTCGTCGGGTCGCGCCGCACCGTGCCGTTCATCGTGATCGTCGCGATTGCGCTGGGCATAGCGCTGGTCGCGCTCGACCCGCCCAAGGTGCTGTTCGCGATCTTCTGCGTCTACGGACTGTCGGGCTATGCGGTGTATGGCTGGCGGCGGATGAAGGGCAAGCGCGCGAGCGTGATCGCCACCTCGACCGACGACCCCGACGAGCAAGGGTTGCACCGGTGATCGGCCTTGTAGCGCTCGTGCTACATTCGCGGCCTATGAAGTTCGTGCCTGCTCACACCCAAGCGATTTCGCTGCTACTAGAGGAACCACGGGTTCGCTAGTCACGCACGTCCACACGTTCTGATTTCAACGGCCCGTATGCAACCTGCAGCGGGCCGTTTTCATTTCTTGGCGCAGGTTGCGAATTCAATCGACAGAACACCAGGAGCACAACATGGCCGACAAGCTGATCATCTTCGACACCACCTTGCGCGACGGCGAGCAATCGCCCGGCGCCTCGATGACCAAGGACGAGAAACTGCGCATCGCGCGCCAACTCGAGCGCCTGAAGGTCGATGTCATCGAGGCGGGTTTCGCGGCCTCGTCGAACGGTGATTTCGAGTGCGTGAAGGCGATCGCGCACGCGATCAAGGACAGTACGATCTGCTCGCTTGCGCGCGCCAACGATCGCGACATTCAACGCGCCGCCGACGCGCTGGCGGGCGGCAACTCCACGCGCATCCACCTGTTCCTCGCGACAAGTGCGCTGCACATGGAGAAGAAGCTGCGCATGACGCCGGACCAGGTTTTCGAGCAGGCAAAACTCTCGACGCGATTCGCGCGCAACCTGTCGGGCGATGTCGAGTTCTCTCCGGAAGACGGCTACCGCTCAGACCCCGATTTTCTGTGCCGAGTGCTCGAGGCCGTGATCAACGAAGGGGCGACCACGATCAACGTGCCCGACACCGTCGGCTACGCGATCCCCGAGCTCTACGGAAACTTCCTGAAGAACCTGCGCGAGCGCATCCCGAACGCCGACAAGGCGATCTGGTCGGTGCATTGCCACAACGACCTCGGCATGGCGGTCGCCAACTCGCTGGCGGGCGTGATGATCGGCGGTTGCCGCCAGGTGGAGTGCACGATCAACGGCCTCGGCGAGCGGGCCGGCAACTGCTCGCTCGAGGAAGTGGTGATGGCCGTGAAGACGCGCCGCGACTACTTCAACCTCGACATCGGCATCGACACCACCCAGATCGTGCCGGCCTCGCGCCTGGTCTCGCAGACGACCGGCTTCGTGGTGCAGCCGAACAAGGCGGTGGTCGGCGCGAACGCCTTCGCGCACGCCTCCGGCATCCACCAGGACGGCGTGCTGAAGGCGCGCGACACCTACGAGATCATGCGCGCCGAAGACGTCGGCTGGGCCGCGAACAAGATCGTGCTCGGCAAGCTCTCCGGCCGCAACGCCTTCAAGCAGCGCCTGAAGGAGCTCGGCATCGAGATGGAAAGCGAGGCCGAGATCAACGCCGGTTTCGTGCGCTTCAAGGAGCTGGCCGATCGCAAGAGCGACATCTTCGACGAGGACATCATCGCGTTGGTGATGGACGAATCTGTCACCGCGGAGCAGGAACACTACCGTCTGCTGGCGTTGTCGCAGCGCTCGGAAATGGGCGAGCGGCCGCACGCGAGTGTCGCGTTCGCCGCCGGCGAGGTCGAACATCACACCGAGAGCGACGGTAACGGTCCGGTCGATGCGAGCCTGAAGGCGATCGAATCCAAGCTGCAAACTGGCGCCGAAATGCTCCTTTATTCGGTCAATGCAATCACCTCGGGCAGCACAGAATCACAGGGTGAAGTGACCGTTCGGCTGCAGCACGGAGGCAGGGTCGTCAACGGCGTGGGCGCAGACCCGGACATCGTCGTGGCGTCGGCAAAGGCCTACCTCTCGGCGCTGAACAAGCTGCACAGCAAGATCGAACGCGTCGCGGCGCAGGGTTGACATTTGGCCACAACTGACCAGTACCGAGTGTTGACTTGAGGAAAAGCGCGTAAGTTTCTGATCTTGCGCGCTTTTTTTCTTTACCATAAACTCGCGGCACTGGCGAAAAGGGACTGCTGTGGCTTCAATCCGAAAAATTGTTACAACCGGGCTGTTGACGCTGGTGTCGGCCATGTCCCTGGCCCTGCCGACGCACGCCGAAGCGGCGCAAAAGGCTTCGGCCAAAAAGAAGACCCACGCGGTCGCGGCCGTGAAGTCGAAGGCCTCACCTGCCAAGGTCTCGCGCGTCGCGAAGGGCACGCGCACGCTGGTCGTGCTGCGCAACACCGGTCCGACAGGCCGGGTCGGTGGCATCCGGCGCGTCTCCGCGGTGATGCGCGTCGAGCCGGCGCGTCCTTCCTTCGGTCAGCTCTACGGTTTGCACAACACCGCCGATTCGCTCGACCTGAAGTCCAGCGTCGCGCTCGTGCTCGACTCCGACACCAACGAAGTGCTGTTCAGCAAGAACCCGCAGGCCGTCCTGCCGATCGCCTCGCTGACCAAGTTGATGACTGCCGTGGTCGTTACCGAAGCCAAGCTGCCCCTGAACGAAGCGCTGACGATCACCGACGACGACATCGACACCGAGAAGAACAGCCGCTCGCGCCTGCGCGTCGGGACGACGCTCAGCCGCGAAGAGATGCTTCACCTCGCGCTGATGTCGTCCGAGAACCGTGCCGCGCACGCGCTCGGTCGCACCTACCCGGGCGGACTCGATGCTTTCGTCGTTGCGATGAATGCGAAGGCGCGTGCGCTCGGCATGAACGACACGCGTTATGTCGAGCCAACGGGCTTGTCGAGCCGAAATCAGTCGAGTGCGCGTGACCTCGCCACGCTGGTCGGCGCCGCCCAAGAGCACGCGATCATTCGTGAATTCTCGACCTCTCAGGAACTCGAGGTCGACGTGCTCAATCGCCCGACGCAGTTCCGCACGACCGATGCGCTGGTGCGCAGCCCGTCATGGGACATCCTGCTGCAAAAGACGGGCTACATCACGGAAGCCGGTCGCTGCTTGGTGATGCAGGCGCGCATGGCCGGTCGCAAGTTGATCATGGTGTTCCTGGATTCGGCCGGCAAACACTCGCACATGGGTGATGCCGAGCGCGTTCGACGCTGGGTCAGCGAGATGCCGGCCCGCGCTGTTGTGCCGATGCCGGTGATCCCTGCGACCGTGGTCGTGGCGCCGAAGGTCGCTGCCTCCTGATCCGCAGAACGGCGGCTCAGCCGCCGCGGTGGCCCAGCGCCGTAGAGATCTGCGCCGCGGTTTCCTTCAGCCTGTCCAACCAGCTCTCTTCGAGGCGATCAGCCGGCGCGGAGATCGACAATCCCGCGATCAGCTTGCCTTGATCGTCGAGGATGCTGGCCGCCATGCAGCGCACACCCAGTTCGAGTTCTTCGTCGTCGCGCGCGGTCCCGTACTGATTCACTCTTGCCAGTTCGCGCTCTAGCTGGGCGAGTTCGGTGATGCTGTTCTTCGTGTGTCCGGCCAGGCCGGTGCGGGTGGCGTAGGCCCGCACGCGTGGCGCATCGTCATGAGCGAGAAACAGCTTGCCCACCGACGTGAGGTGCAGCGGTGCGCGCCCGCCGATCGCGCGCACGACCTGCATGCCCGAGCGTTCGCTGTAGGTCCGTTCGATGTAGACGATCTCGTCACCCTGGCGCATCGACAGGTTCACCGGCTGGTGCGTCAGCTTGTGCAATTCGCGCATCGGGCCGAGCGCGGCGTCGCGCACGTCGAGCCGCGCTTTCACGAGGTTGCCCAGTTCGAGCAGGCGCATGCCGAGCCGGTAACTGCCGGCTTCTGGCCGGTCGACATAGCGGCCGATCGTCAGGTCGTTCAGGATGCGGTGCGCGGTCGACGGGTGCAGCCCGGTTTGTTCGCTGATGTGCTTCAGCGAGACCGGGTCGGGGTGGGCCGCGAGCACGTCGAGCAAGCCGAAAGCGCGTTCCAGCACCTGTATCGTCGGTGTCTTGTTTTCACTCTTTGCCATGAATTTGATTCTCGCTCAACTCCGCCTGTTTTTGCATGGCGAAAATTTGGACTGCGATTCGGGAGTCTGCGGGCGGCAAGCTTGGTGCCGAGCGTTCGCCGTGAAGCTGTTGTTGAGCGCGGCGGCCTGTTCGGCGACGGCGCAGACCAGCGACGCCGACTACCTCAAAAGGCAGTACGACTTCAGCGCTCTGGCGATCTCCGCGGCGGGCGTACAGGGGCGCTGGCTGACGATTCCGCGTGCTGCCGGTCGTCTCACCAGCAAGGAGATCGGCCTCGTGATCAACACCGCCGACCCATATTCGGTCGAGGTGGGCGAGTACTACATCAAAGCCCGAGGCTTGAAGCGTGCCCAAGTGCTGCGCGTGCAATTACCCGTGTCTTCCAACCTGCAGCCGGAGCAGTTCAAGGCCTTCGCGGCCCAGGTCGACTCGTTTTTCGATGTGCCGGTCCAGGCGCTGGCCCTGGCATGGAAGCTGCCGACTTCGGTGAACTGCAACTCGATCACCGGCGCGCTCGCCCTCGGCTACGACGCGGCACTGTGCGAGCACAGCTGCGCGCAGTCATCGCGTTCGCCGTACTTCAACAACCCGTCGACCCACCCGCACTCCGAGCTGAGGATGCGCCCGGCCATGCTGCTGGCGGCGCCCGATGTGGCGGCGGCGAAAGCGATGATTCAGCGCGGTGTCGCCGCCGACGGCAGCTTGGGCCAGCGCGGTGCGCCGCCGGTCAATGCCTACTTCGTGACGACCAACGACAAGGCGCGCAGTGCGCGCACGCCGCTGTTCCCGCCGCCGGGCATGCTGGGCCGCTTCGGTGTCGACGTGCATGTCGAGAACACACAGGCGATCGAGAACGCAAGCCGCGTGCTGGTCTACGAGACGGGCCTGGCGAACGTGCCGAAGCTCGACACGATCAAGTGGGTGCCCGGCGCGCTGGCCGATCACCTGACCTCGTATGGCGGCGTGTTCGACGCGGGCTCCGGGCAGATGTCTTCGCTCGAATGGATCGCTTCGGGTGCGACCGCCAGTTACGGCACAGTCTCCGAGCCCTGCGCGCATCAGCAGAAGTTTCCGCAGCCGCAGGTGCTGCTGCTGAACTACCTGCAGGGCGCCAGCGCGATCGAGGCCTATTGGCGCAGCGTGGCCTGGCCGCAGCAGGGCTTGTTCATCGGCGAGCCATTGGCGGCGCCGTTCGCCCGGCGTTGAGCCGGTCCTCTATTCGAACGCAACGGCGGCAGCAGTGCCGCTGCGAACCGCGCCTTCGAGCGTCGCAGGGTAGGGGCCAACGACATAGTCACCGGCTGCGTGCAGGTTTTCGGCGACGCGCGTCGGCGGGCGCTGCAATCCCGGCGTGCAGCGAAAGGTGGCGCGCTTTTCGGTCAGTGTCTGCACGGGCGTGAGCGAGAGACCCAGCGCGACCCTGGCCTGCGCGATCGTCGCTTGCGTGGCCGCCTCCATGCCGCGCTCGACCCAGGCTTGCGCGCCGCTGATCACGAAGGCGAGCAGGCCGGCGCGGGCGCCGAGCTGACTGCGATCGAACACGAACTGTGCCGGCGAGTCGTCGTCCGCGCGCAGCGCGAGCATGGGCTCGGACAGTCGCGCGCCGTCCCCCTGAAGGTAGACCGTGACGATCGGCTCGTAGCGCAGCGATGCGGCGCAGCGCGACCAATCGGGCGCAATCTCGCGCGCAAGGCGAGCGGCTTCGACCGGCGTCGTCGCGAGCACAACCCGATCGAAGCGCTCGCTGTCGAGCCGCCAGCCGGCGCCGTCAGCTGTCAGGGTTTCGACACGGCACGGCATGCGCAGGCTGGCGCCGGCGTCGAGCAAGCAGCGTTGCGCCGGCACCGGCAGCAGCTCGCTCAGGCTGATCCGGGGCAGCAGCAAGTCGGCCGAGCCCGGGCCCGAAAACAGGGCGTCTTTCAGGACGCGCAGGAACACGCTCGCGCTTGCTTCCGCTGCCGGTGTGTTCAGCGCGGCGACGCACAGCGGGTTGATCAAGTCATCGCGAATCGCACGTGGCAGCCGATGCGTCAGCGCTGCGACGGTCAGCGAGGGATCGCAGCGAAAGCCCCGCGCGGCCCAGGTCGCCGCGGCTGCGAGCAGGGCAACGCGCTCGCCGACACGCCAGCCCCGTTGCCTGAGCACCGCCCCGCCGAAAGCGAGCAGCGGCGCGCCGGGAGCCAGCTGCAGGCCGGTGCCATCCGGATAGGTCACGCGCAGCGGCGTTCTCACGAAGGCTTCGCTCAGGTCGACACCGACGCCGCGCATCAGCGCGAGCGTGTCGGCATACGCACCTATCAGGATGTGCTGTCCGTTGTCGAGGGCCATGCCTGCCAACTCGACGCCGCGCGAACGGCCACCGAGCTGCGGGGCCATCTCGAACAAGGTCACGTGATGACCGAGCCGCGTCCCTTCGATCGCAGCCGCCAGCCCCGCCCAGCCGCCGCCGACGACGGCCAGCCGCTTGCCCGTCGTCACTAACGTCCGCGCCAGTTGGTGCGCATCGCGATCCATAGTTTGCGCAGCGGCGTCAGCGATGTGCGCTGGTGCAACACCTGAAAGTCGTCGGCTTCGATCTCGCGCAGCAGGGTGCGGTAGATGTTGGCCATCATCACGCCGGGCTTCTGCGCCGCACGATCGACGTCGGGCAGCAGCGCGAATGCCTCGTCGTAGCAGCGGTGCGCTCGCTCGGCCTGGAACTTCATCAGTGCCGTGAAGCGCTCGCTGTAACCGCGGTTCAGGATCTCCTGGGCCTTCACGTCGAACTGCTTCAGCTCCGAAACCGGCAGGTAGATGCGGCCCCGGCGCGCGTCGTCGCCGACGTCACGGATGATGTTGGTCAGCTGCATCGCCAGACCCAGCTTGTGGGCATAGGCCGTGGTTTCGGACCGGGTGCGGCCGAAGATGCCCGCCGCCACCTCGCCGACCACACCGGCGACCAGATGGCAGTAGCGCGCGAGTCCTGCGAAGTCGAGATAACGCGACTGCTCCAGGTCCATTTGGCAGCCTTCGATCACGGCCAGCAAGTGCTCGGCGCGGATGTCGAACGCCGCGGTGTGCGGCATCAGAGCCTTCGTCACCGGATGGCTCGGTTGGCCAGCGAACGCGGCAGCGACCTCCTTGCGCCACCACGCCAGTTTGGTCGCTGCGACCGACGGGTCGCTGACCTCGTCGACCACGTCGTCGACTTCGCGGCAGAACGCATAGAACGCCGTGATCGCCGCACGCCGCGGCGGCGGCAGGAACAGGAAGGCGTAGTAGAAGCTCGAGCCGCTCTTGGCGGCTTTGTCTTGCACGTATTGTTCGGGGGTCATGGGTGGGCCCTGCCTGCAAGACGAAGTCGGCGACTCGCGGCCCTCGCGGCTTTGTCTTGCACGTATTGTTCAGGGGTCATGCGGATTCGCTTGCGACGATCGCGCGCGGCGCGCGCATCCACAGGGCGCGCCACATCAGCAGTGGCGCGTCGTACCCGTGCAGTTTCGGTCGAGTTTGCAGCGTGTCGAAATCCATCGCGGTGATCTTCTTCAAGATGCGCAGCCCGCCTTGAACCACGAGGCGCAGTTCCCAGCCGGCACGGCCGGGGATCGTGTGCACGAGCGGCGCGCCGGCGATCATCAGATCGTGCGCCCAATCGACCATGTCGGCGACGAGCGCGCGGACCCCGGGCTCGTCTCTTCGAGCGAGCAGCGCGATCGGATCGACCGCGCGGCGCGCGCAGTCGGTCGCGGGCACGTAGAGGCGACCGCGCGCCGTGTCGACACCCAGGTCCTGCCAGAAGTTAGCGAGTTGCAATGCGCTGCAGATCGCATCGGATTGGCGCAGGGCCTGCGCGCCGCCGACGCCGTACAAGTGCAGCAGCAGCCTGCCGACCGGGTTGGCCGAGCGACGGCAGTAGTCGAGCAGTTCGCCGCGGTCGGCGTATGCGGTCTTGACGACATCCTGCTCGAAAGCGCTCAGCAGGTCCGTCAGCAACTCGACCGGCAGTGCATGCTCTGCCACCACCCGTCGCAGCGGCTCGAACACCCGTGCCCATCGCGCGGATATGGCATCGCCCGTGCATGCCGCGGCCAGGTCGACGCGGTAGGCGGTCAGGTCCGCAAGCCGCTGCGAGGGCGTGGCAACGCCCTCGTCGGCGATGTCGTCTGCCGTGCGCGCGAAGTGGTAGATCGCAGCGACAGCGGGCCGCAGCGCCGGCGGGCACAAAAGCGATGCAACAGGGAAGTTCTCGTAGTGGTCGATGCTCACGCCAGCGATTGTCCATGACGTGCCACCGTTGGACGTCGCGACGGTCGGTCTCAGGGTTTGACAGTAGTCAGCCTGCCGAATATATTACTGACCGGTCAGTCATTTAACCGCCAAGGATCACCATGCGCCACGCGCTGCTCGCCGCCCTGACCGTCGCCGCCGCGTTAGCGGCCTGCGCCAAGACCGAGACCGCGCCCGATCCGGTTCGGGCGGTGCGCACGTTGACTGTTTCGTCGCAGACAGCCGGCGGCACTTACGAGTACGCGGGTGAGGTCAAGGCGCGTACCGAGTCGCGGCTGAGCTTCAGGGTTGGCGGGAAGATGACGAAGCGTCTCGTCGACCTCGGCGACATGGTCAAGGCCGGCCAACTTCTCGCGCAACTCGACGCACAAGACCTGCGCCTCGGGCAAGACGCCGCACGCGCCACGGTCGCTTCCGCGCAAGCGAACTACGACCAGAACGCAGCCGACTTCAAGCGCTACAAGGAACTCGCCGACAAAGGCTTCATCGGCCCGGCCGAACTCGACCGCCGCGAGATGGCGGTGAAGACCGCGCGCGCCCAACTCGATCAGGCGCGTGCGCAATCCAGCGTGCAAGGCAACCAGGCCGGATACGCCGCACTCGTGGCCGACGCCGCCGGCGTGATCACCGGCGTCGACCTCGAGCCGGGCATGGTCGCCGCGGCCGGCACGCCGGTGCTGCGGCTGGCGCACGACGGCCCGCGCGATGTCGTGTTCTCGGTGCCCGAAGACAAGGTTGGAGTCGTCAAGGCGCTCGCCGGCATACCGGGCCGCTTCAGGGTGCGGCTGTGGGGTGCCGCCGGCGAGCCTTTGATGGCGACGATCCGCGAGATCTCCGCCGCGGCCGACCCGGTCACGCGCACGTTCCTGATCAAGGCCGACATCGGCAGTGCTACCGGCGGCAGCGTGAGACTGGGCCAGACCGCGAGCGTGTCGATGGAGTTGTCGCAAGTCGCGGGCGTGACCAAGCTGCCGCTGTCGGCGCTGCGTGAAGAGCAGGGTCGCAGCGCGGTCTGGCTGGTCGATCGCGGCAGCATGACGGTGAAGTCGCAGGACGTGCTGCTGGCCGGCGCCGATGGCAACGAGGCGGTGATCGCCTCCGGCCTCGCCCCGGGCCAGATCGTTGTCACCGCCGGCGTGCATGTTCTGAGCTCGGGGCAGAAGGTCAAGTTCTACGTCGACCCGGGCACGCCGTCGGCATCGGCCGCTTCGGCAAGCGTGGCCACGCCGGTCAGCGTCAAGTGAGCGCGCCCAACGCGACGCCGTCCGACTCGAGCGACGCCGGCCATGCCACTCCGGGCGCCACGGATCCGATCTCGGGCTTCAACATCTCGAAATGGGCGCTCGATCATTCGGCGCTGACCCGCTACCTGCTGATCGTGCTGCTCACGCTGGGCGCCGCTGCGTACTTCCAACTCGGCCAGGACGAAGATCCGCCGTTCACTTTCCGCGCGATGGCGCTGCGCGTCTTCTGGCCCGGCGCGACGGCGCAGCAGGTTGCCGAGCAGGTGACTGACAAGCTCGAAAAGACGCTGCAGGAGGTGCCGTACGCCGACAAGATCCGCAGCTACTCGAAGCCCGGCGAGGCGCTGATCATCTTCCAGGTGCGCGACTCCTCGCCTCCCAAGGAGATGCCGCAGATCTGGTACACGGTGCGCAAGAAGATCGGCGACATCCGCGCAACCTTGCCGGCCGGCGTGGTCGGCCCGTACTTCAACGACGAGTTCGGCGATGTGTACGGCTCGATCTATGCGCTGTCGGCCGACGGCTTCACCTACCAGGAACTGAAGGATCAGGCCGACCGCGTGCGCCAGCGCTTGCTGAAGGTTCAGGACGTGAACAAGGTCGGCATCTTCGGCGCACAGGACGAGAAGCTCTTTGTCGAGATCTCGCAGAAGCGGCTCGCCCAACTCGGCCTGGACTTCAACCAAGTCATCACACAACTCGGCCAGCAAAACGCGGTCGAGTCGGCCGGCACGATCAATGCGCCGACCGATTTCGTTCAGGTGCGGGTGGGCGGGCAGTTCAACACGGTCGACGAATTGCGGCAGTTCCCGATTCGCGCCAACGGCGCGAGCTTCAAGCTCGGTGACGTCGCGCAGATCCGGCGTGCCTACGTAGACCCGCCCCAGGTCAAGGTGCGGCACCAGGGGCACGAGGTGATCGCGCTCGGGATCTCGATGGCCAGAGGTGGCGACATCGTTCGCATGGGCAAGGCGCTCAACCTGACGGTGGGCCAGATTCGCGCCGAACTGCCGGCGGGCATCGAGCTGCACCAGTTTCAGAATCAGTCGAAGGTGGTCACGAGCTCGGTCAACGAATTCGTCGGCACGCTGATCGAGGCGGTGGTGATCGTGCTCGGCGTCAGCTTCGTCGCGCTCGGGCTGCACTTCAAGCCGTTCCGGCTCGATTGGCGGCCCGGGCTGGTCGTCGGCATCACGATCCCGCTGGTGCTCGCGATCACCTTCGTCACGATGTACTACTGGGGCGTGGGTCTGCACAAGATCTCGCTCGGCTCGCTGATCATCGCGCTCGGCTTGCTGGTCGATGACGCGATCATCTCGGTCGAGATGATGGTGCGCAAACTCGAGGAAGGCTACGACAAGGTCCGCGCCGCGACCTTTGCGTACGATGCCACCGCGATGCCGATGCTCACCGGCACGCTGATCACCGCGGTCGGCTTCCTGCCGATCGGTCTGGCGCAATCGACGGTCGGCGAATACACCTTCGCGATCTTCGCGGTCACCGCCGCTGCGCTGGTGATCTCGTGGTTCGTCTCGGTCTACTTCGTGCCCTATCTCGGCGTGTGGCTGCTGAAGGCGAAACCACATGGCGCCGCAGACCAACCGCATGAACTCTTCGACACGCCGTTCTACGCGCGCTTTCGTGCGACCGTGAACTGGTGCGTGGCGCACCGCTGGATCACGATCGCGCTGACGATCGGCTCGCTCGTGCTCGGCATCGTCGGCATGGGCAGGGTGCAGCAACAGTTCTTCCCGGATTCGAGTCGGCCGGAAATCGTCGTTGACCTGTGGTTTCCGGAAGGCACGTCGTACGCAGCGAACGAGGCGGTCACGAAACGCGTCGAGGCGCGCGTGATGAAGCTCGAAGGCGTCGACAACGTGACGACCTGGGTGGGCAGCGGGATCGAGCGTTTCGTGCTGGTGCTCGACCAGATCTTCCCGCAGAGCAACGTCAGCCAGATGGTCGTGCTGCCGAAGGACCTGAAGGCTCGCGAGAAGCTGCGCAATATGCTGCCGGAACTGCTCGCCACCGAGTTCCCCGAGGTGCGCGGCCGCGCCAAGCTGCTGCCGAACGGGCCGCCAGTGCCGTACCCGGTGCAGTTCCGCGTCGTCGGCCCCGACCCGTCTCGCGTGCGCGCCTACGCCGACGAGGTCAAGTCGATCATGCGCCAGAACCCGAACATGCGCGGCATCAACGACAACTGGAACGAGTCGGTCAAGGTGCTGCGTCTCGATGTCGATCAGGACAAGGCGCGCGCGCTCGGGGTCACGAGCCAGGCCATTGCGCAGGCCGCACGCACGATCAATTCGGGCACGACGATCGGCCAGTACCGTGAGGACGACAAGCTGGTCGACATCGTGCTCCGCCAGCCGCTGGCCGAGCGCGACCAGATCACCGACCTTGCGAACGCCTACGTGCCCACAACGACGGGTCGGACCATCCCGCTCGGCCAGATCGCGCGCGGCAACTTCGTCTGGGAGCCGGGCGTGCTGTGGCGCGAGGGGCGCGACTACGCGGCGACCGTGCAGGGCGACATCATCGAAGGCCTGCAGGGCGCAACGGTGACCGCACAGCTCGATCCGCTCTTCAAGCCGGTGCGCGCCAACATGCTGCCGGGCTACCGCATCGAGGTGGCCGGCGCAGTCGAGGAAAGCAGCAAGGGCCAGGGCTCGATCGCCGCCGGGCTGCCGATTGCGCTGTTCATCATGTTCACCCTGCTGATGCTGCAATTGCACAGCTTCGGCCGGTCGGTTCTCGCTTTCGTCACCGGGCTGTGGGGCATCGCCGGTATTGCGGCTGCATTGCTCATCTTCAACCGGCCGTTCGGATTCGTGGCGTTGCTGGGCGTGATCGCATTGCTCGGCATGATCATCCGCAACTCGGTGATCCTGATCGACCAGATCGAGCAGGATCGCGCGAAGGGCGTCGCGACGTGGGATGCGATCGTCGAAGCGGCCGTGCGGCGGCTGCGACCCATCGTGCTGACGGCAGCGGCAGCGGTGTTGGCGATGATCCCGCTGTCGCGCAGCGTGTTCTGGGGCCCGATGGCGGTCGCGATCATGGGCGGGCTTATCGTCGCGACAGTGTTGACTCTGCTCTCGCTGCCCGCGATGTACGCGGCCTGGTTTCGGGTCAAGAAGCCGAGCTAGAATCGCCGGCTTTCCAAGTTGTCGAAAGGGGTTGCGTCTGCGACCACGCTTTCGTCTGCTGCCGAAGGCGCTCGCGCGGGTGGCGAAATTGGTAGACGCACCAGGTTTAGGTCCTGACGCCAGCAATGGTGTGCGGGTTCGAGTCCCGCCCCGCGCACCAGATACAAGCAAACACACAGAGTTCACACACCATGACCGTCCAAGTTGAAACCCTCGACAAGCTGGAGCGTCGCATCACGCTGACGCTGCCCACCGCCACGATCAACACCGAAGTCGAGTCGCGCCTGAAGAAGCTCTCGCGCACCGTCAAGGCCGACGGCTTCCGCCCCGGAAAGGTACCGATGAGCGTGGTGGCGCAGCGCTACGGCTACTCTGTGCACTACGAGGTCATGAACGACAAGGTCGGCCAGGTGTTCAGCGAGGCGGTCAATCAAGCGAAGCTGCGCGTCGCCGGCGCGCCGAAGATCTCCGAGAAGGAAGGCGCGCCCGAAGGCGAGGTCGCTTTCGACGCGGTCTTCGAGGTCTACCCGGAAGTCAAGCTCGGTGATTTGGGCGAATCGCAAGTCGAACGCGTTTCGACAGAGGTGACCGAAGAGGCAATCGACAAGACGGTCGACATCCTGCGCAAGCAGCGCCGTACGTTCGCGCAGCGCCCGGCTGCTGAGGGCGCAGTCGAAGGCGACCGCGTGACGATCGACTTCGAAGGCAAGATCGACGGCGTGCCGTTCGACGGCGGCAAGGCCGAAGGCTTCCAGTTCCTGATCGGCGAAGGGCAGATGCTCGAGCAGTTCGACCAGGCCGTGCGCGGTATGAAGTCGGGCGAATCTAAGACCTTCCCGCTGCAGTTTCCGGCCGACTACCAAGGCAAGGACGTGGCCGGCAAGGAAGCCGACTTCATGGTGACACTGAAGAAGATCGAAGCCCAACATCTGCCTGAAGTGAACGAGTCGTTCGCGAAGTCGCTCGGCATCGCCGATGCGACGGTCGAAGGCCTGCGCGCCGACGTCAAGAAGAACCTCGAGCGCGAAGTGAAGTTCCGCGTGCTCGCGCGCAACAAGGCCAGCGTGATGGATGCGCTCGTGACCGCTTCGGAGCTCGACGTGCCGAAGGCGTTGGTCGCCGGCGAAACCGAGCGCATGGTCGAGGCAGCCCGCGCCGACCTGAAGAAGCGCGGCGTGAAAGATGCCGACACGGCGCCGATCCCCGCCGAGATCTTCCAGCCGCAGGCCGAGAAGCGCGTGCGACTCGGCCTGGTCGTGGGCGAACTGGTGCGCGCGAACAACCTGCAGGCCAAGCCGGATCAACTGCAAAAGCACATCGAAGAGATGGCGCAGAGCTACGAGAAGCCCTCTGAGGTCGTGCGCTGGTACCTCGGCGACCGCCAACGTCTGGCCGAGGTGGAGGCCGTGGTGGTCGAGAACAACGTCGCCGACTTCGTACTCGGCAAGGCCAAGGTCACCGACAAGGTCCTGCCGTTCGACGAGTTGATGACCGGCTGATCGGTCAACTTCGCACAGGAAGGGCGCGGCCGAGAGGTTGGCGCCCTTTTTCCTTGGCGACCCGAATCTTCCCCGTCGGACTTGTGGCGACATAATCGGCCCCAACATCCGCAGCATCCATTTGAAGGAGTGCCATGAGCGCGCTTGAAACCACTGGCCTGGGCATGGTCCCGATGGTCATCGAAACTTCCGGCCGCGGCGAGCGGGCCTACGACATCTACAGCCGCATGCTGCGCGAGCGTGTGATCTTCCTCGTGGGGCCGGTCAACGACCAGACGGCCAACCTGGTCGTGGCCCAGTTGCTGTTCCTGGAGTCCGAGAACCCCGACAAGGACATTTCGCTCTACATCAACTCGCCGGGCGGATCGGTCAGCGCCGGCCTGTCGATCTTCGACACGATGCAGTTCATCAAGCCCGACGTATCGACGCTGTGCATGGGCATCGCCGCCAGCATGGGATCGTTCCTGCTGATGGCTGGCGCGAAAGGCAAGCGCATGGCGCTGCCGAATTCGCGTGTGATGATCCACCAGCCGTCCGGTGGTGCCTCGGGCCAGGCGACCGACATCGAGATCCACGCCCGCGAAATCCTGAAGACGCGCGAGCAGCTCAACAAAATCTATGCCGACCGCACGGGCCAGACGATCGAGAAGATCCGTTCCGACATGGAGCGGGACATGTTCATGGATCCGACCGAGGCCAAGGCTTACGGCTTGATCGATCAGGTTCTCGAGCACCGGGCGACGCCGCCCAACGCCAGCTGATCGATTCGATGGTTCCGCGCCGCGAAAGCGGCGTCAGCAACAACACCGGAAACGGGGCCTTTTTTGCTCTCAAGGCCCCGTTTTCTTTTGAACTATCATTCGCCAACCCCTCCTTCTACGCCCCGAAACAACCACCTCTATGGCCGACAAAAAAGGCGCCTCCAGCGAGAAGGTTCTGTACTGCTCCTTCTGCGGCAAAAGCCAGCACGAGGTGAAGAAGCTCATTGCCGGCCCGAGCGTTTTCATCTGCGACGAGTGCATCGAGCTGTGCAACGACATCATTCGAGATGAAGTGCCGGCCGAAGGCACCGACCCGAAGGCCGCGAAGTCCGACCTGCCGGTACCGAGCGAGATCAAGGCCAGCCTCGATCAGTACGTGATCGGTCAGGATGTCGCCAAGCGCACCTTGGCGGTCGCGGTCTACAACCACTACAAGCGGCTCAAGCACATGAGCCGCACGAAGGACGAGATCGAACTCGCGAAGAGCAACATTCTGCTGATAGGGCCTACGGGCTCGGGCAAGACCCTGCTCGCGCAAACGCTGGCGCGTCTGCTCAATGTGCCGTTCGTGATCGCCGACGCCACCACCTTGACCGAAGCGGGCTACGTCGGCGAGGACGTCGAGAACATCATCCAGAAGCTGCTGCAGAACTGTGGCTACGACGTTGACAAGGCCCAACGAGGCATCGTCTACATCGATGAGATCGACAAGATCAGCCGCAAGGCAGACAACCCGTCGATCACGCGCGACGTGTCCGGAGAGGGCGTGCAACAGGCGCTGCTCAAGCTCGTCGAAGGCACGATGGCCTCGGTGCCGCCGCAAGGCGGCCGCAAGCACCCGAATCAGGATTTTTTGCAGATCGACACGACCAACATCCTTTTCATCTGCGGCGGCGCGTTCGACGGGCTCGAGAAGGTCATCCAGAACCGCTCCGAAAAGTCGGGCATCGGCTTCGCGGCGACGGTGCACGGCAAGAGCGAGAAGCGCGTTTCCGAAGTCTTCCGCGATGTCGAGCCCGAAGACCTGATCAAGTTCGGCTTGATTCCCGAATTGGTCGGCCGGCTGCCGGTCGTCGCGACGCTCGGCGAGCTGACCGAAGACGCGATGGTGCAGATCCTGACGGAGCCGAAGAACGCACTGGTCAAGCAGTACCAGAAGCTGTTCGCGATGGACGGCGTCGAGCTCGAGATTCGCCCGTCTGCCCTGCACGCCATCGCGCGCAAGGCACTGGCACGCAAGATCGGCGCGCGTGGCCTGCGGTCGATCATGGAGCAGTCTCTGATCGACACCATGTTTGACCTGCCCACGCTGGACGGCGTGGCCAAGGTGGTCCTTGACGAGCACACGATCGAAGACGAAGCCAAGCCGTTGCTCGTCTACCGAGAGCAGAAGGCGAGCGCCTAGCGAGACGCTCGCCTCATCAGTCCGGGTTCGCCGTCGGGCAGTTGCTGCCGCGGCTTCTTGCAATGAATGCTCAAGCCCTCACGTCGGGTTTGAGAAAGAGAGGAATCCTCAATGTCCGGACACCCCGTTTTGCCTGCCGAAGAGATCACCCTGCCGCTGCTGCCGCTGCGCGACGTGGTCGTCTTCCCCCACATGGTGATCCCGCTGTTCGTGGGTCGCCCCAAGTCGATCAAGGCGCTGGAAGTCGCGATGGAAGCGGGCCGCCAGATCATGCTGGTCGCGCAGAAGGCCGCCGGCAAGGACGAGCCCAAGCCAGACGACATGTTCGAAGTCGGTTGCGTCTCGAGCATCCTGCAGATGTTGAAACTGCCCGACGGCACCGTGAAGGTCTTGGTCGAGGGCATCCAGCGCGCCAACACGCACAGCATCAGCGACAACGGCGAATACTTTGTCGCCGACGTGACGCCGGTGCCACCCGAACTCGACACCAAGCCCGAGATCGAGGCCTTGCGCCGCGCGGTCACGCAGCAGTTCGACCAGTACGTCAAACTCAACAAGAAGATTCCGCCAGAGATCTTGACCTCGATCGCCGGCATCGACGATGCCGGTCGTCTGGCCGACACGATCGCCGCTCACCTGCCGCTGAAGCTCGAGAACAAGCAGTCGGTGCTCGACCTGTACGCGGTCGACAAGCGTCTCGAAAAACTGCTCGAGCAGCTCGAACATGAAGTCGACATCCTGCAGGTCGAGAAGCGCATCCGTGGCCGCGTCAAACGCCAGATGGAGAAGAGCCAGCGCGAGTACTACCTGAACGAGCAGGTCAAGGCCATCCAGAAGGAACTCGGCGACGGCGAAGACGGCGCTGATATGGAAGAGCTCGAGAAGAAGATCATCGCCGCGAAGATGCCGAAGGACGCGCGCAAGAAGGTCGACGCCGAACTCAAGAAGCTGAAACTGATGTCGCCGATGTCGGCTGAAGCGACCGTCGTGCGCAACTACATCGACACGCTGGTCAATCTGCCTTGGGCGAAGAAGACGAAGATCAAGCACGACTTGGCCTTCGCCGAAGAGGTTCTGAACGAAGACCACTACGGCCTCGACAAGGTCAAGGACCGCATCCTCGAGTACCTCGCGGTGCAGCAGCGTGTCGACAAGGTCAAGTCGCCGATCCTGTGCCTGGTCGGCCCGCCGGGGGTGGGCAAGACTTCGCTAGGTCAAAGCGTGGCGCGTGCTACCGGCCGCAAGTTCGTGCGCATGGCGCTTGGCGGCGTTCGCGACGAAGCCGAAATTCGTGGACATAGAAGGACCTACATCGGCTCGATGCCCGGCAAGGTGCTGCAGAGCCTGACCAAGATCGGCACGAAGAACCCGCTGTTCCTGCTCGACGAGATCGACAAGCTCGGCATGGACTTCCGCGGTGACCCGTCGAGCGCGCTGCTGGAGGTTCTGGACCCGGAGCAGAACCACACGTTCAGCGACCACTATGTCGAGGTCGATTTCGACCTGAGCGACACGATGTTCATTGCAACCTCGAACTCGATGAACATCCCGCCGGCGCTGCTCGACCGGATGGAGGTTATTCGCTTGTCGGGGTACACCGAAGACGAGAAGGTCAACATCGCGCTGAAGTATTTGTTGCCGAAACAGGCCAAGAACAACGGGGTGAAAGACGAGGAGATGGACGTCACCGAGTCGGCCGTGCGCGGCATCGTGCGCTACTACACGCGTGAAGCCGGCGTGCGGTCGCTCGAGCGCGAGATCAGCAAGATCTGCCGCAAAGTGGTGAAGGCGATCCAGCTCAAGCAGGTGACCGACAAGGTCGTCGTGACCGACGAGAACTTGAACAACTACCTCGGTGTGCGCAAGTACGACTACGGTCAGGCCGAGAAGAAGAATCAGGTCGGCCAAGTGGTCGGCCTCGCATGGACCGAAGTCGGCGGTGACCTGCTGACGATCGAGGCGGCGGTGATGCCAGGTAAAGGCAACATCATTCGCACCGGTCAGCTCGGTGATGTGATGAAGGAGTCGGTCGAAGCAGCTCGCTCTGTGGTGCGCAGCCGTGCGCGCCGACTGGGCATCAAGGACGAGATGTTCGAGAAGCGCGATGTGCACATCCATGTGCCCGATGGCGCAACGCCGAAAGATGGCCCGAGCGCGGGCGCGGCGATGACGACGGCGTTCGTGTCTGCATTGAGCGGCATCCCGGTCAAGGCGAATGTCGCGATGACCGGCGAGATCACGTTGCGTGGCGAGGTGACGGCGATCGGTGGTTTGAAGGAGAAGTTGCTCGCCGCTCACCGTGGGGGAATCACGACCGTGATCATTCCGGAAGAGAACGTCAAGGATTTGCAGGACATCCCCGAGAACGTCAAGAACAAGCTCGAGATCTTGCCGGTCAAGTGGATCGATCGCGTGCTGGAGATCGCACTGGAGCGCGTGCCCGAGGCGTTGCCCGAAGACGAGCCGCTCAAAGCCGCTGAAGAGGCTGCCAAGCCGGCCGCGCCGGCACCGGGATCGGAATTGCTGACCCACTGAACATTGTGCAATGGCGACTTGCAAGGCAGCGAATTTTCGGCCTATAATGCGGGCTCTGTTGATGTCGAACGCGAGTTCTTCACTCGGCATGACATGCGGGAGTAGCTCAGTTGGTAGAGCGCAACCTTGCCAAGGTTGAGGTCGAGAGTTCGAGACTCTTCTCCCGCTCCAGATTTGGCGAATCAAGGCCAGAGTGAAAGGGAAGCCAAGTGCTTCCCTTTTTCTTGTCTAGAATTATTCGACCAAGATCACGGCGCGATAGCAAAGCGGTTATGCCCTGGATTGCAAATCCAGTTAGTCCGGTTCGACTCCGGATCGCGCCTCCAAACAAAAAAAGGCCTCGCAGCAATGCGAGGCCTTTTTGTTTGGTGCGACCGATCCTGATCAATCAGTGCCGTCGCGGCCTCAGGCTGTAGTGAGCGTCGAGAACGCCGGGGTGAGTATCGACGAATATTCGCGCAGCGCTCTCGGGTTCGAGGTCCGCAGCATAAGGTTGCGTCGCCACCGCGTGTTTCACCGCCACCAGCACGTTGAGGCCTGGCTTCATCCGCATCAGTTGGAGACAGAAGCGGCCGAGCCACGAATGAGAGGATTGGTTGTGAGCCATGTCCCGATTTTTCGGCGGCCCTTGCAGCTTGCGCGTAGGAGGAAGCCGCTACCAAATGTCGGCAGTGTCTCGGGTCGCAGGGCCCTGGTGCCCGGGGCGGGAATCGAACCCGCACACCTTTCGGTCGCGAATTTTAAGTCCGCTACGTCTACCAGTTTCGTCACCCGGGCAGGGTCGACGGGATGATAATCAGAACTTCGACCTCCACACGATCGAGCCCAGGGCATTCGCCCAACAAGCGGCGCATCGTGCCGGTCGCGCCGCTGCTCAGCACGCGCAAGGTCGGCGATTTGTCCCAGGTCGGCATCGACTTTTCCCACAGCGACGCGCTGCGTTCGGCGATCGCGATCGCCGTGTCGATCACCACGACGTTCGCTCCCAGCAAATCGCGAATCGCTGCTTCGACGAACGGGTAGTGCGTGCACCCGAGCACGACTGTGTCGACGTTCGCCTCGCGTATGGCGTTGCAATGCGGTGTCAGTGCATCGAGTAGCGCCGCACCCTGCAGCTCGCCGCGTTCGATCGCATCGACGAGACCCGGGCAGGGCTGGACGTGCACATGCGCGCCTTCTGCGTACCGCGCGATCAAGTGCTGAAGGCGCGCGCTCCTTGCCGTCGCCGCCGTGGCCATCACGGCGAAGCGGCGTGTGCGCGAACGTGCGGCGGCCGGTTTGACACCGGGCTCGACGCCGACGAACACCAACCCGGGCCAACGCGCGCGGAGCGCTTCGATCGACAGAACGGTCGCGGTGTTGCAGGCGATCACGACCATGGTCGCACCTTGCGCGGCCAACCATTCGACGATCTTTGTGCTGCGCTCGAACACTTGCTGCTCCGAACGGTCACCATACGGTGCGTGCGCCACGTCGCCGACGTACAGCATCGAGGCGTCGGGTAGCCGCTTGCGCAGCGCTCGCAGAATCGACAAGCCGCCCACGCCCGAATCGAACACGCCGATGAAGGGTCTCGGCCGAGGAGCGGCGACGTCGGGCAGATGCGGCATTTCGTTCATGGCGAAGCCGAGTCTATCCACGACTTCGGTCTAAAATAGAACGATCGTTCTTTTTTCGAACTTGCTCGCCCTCGCGTTGCCTTCACGGCAGGGTGGTTCCACCCTCGCGAACTAGAATCCGCCCAACCCAGAATCCCGTCTTCAGGAGACAGCTGTATGAAGGTTCTCGTCCCCGTCAAACGCGTCGTCGACTACAACGTGAAGGTTCGCGTGAAGTCCGACGGCAGCGGTGTCGATATCGCCAACGTCAAGATGAGCATGAACCCGTTCGACGAGATCGCCGTCGAGGAAGCGGTTCGTTTGAAAGAGAAGGGCGTCGTCACCGAAGTGATCGCCGTCTCGTGCGGTGTCACGCAGTGCCAGGAAACGCTGCGCACCGCGATGGCGATCGGCGCCGACCGCGCGATCCTGGTCGAGACCACCGACGAGCTGCAGCCGCTGGCCGTCGCCAAGCTGCTCAAGGCGCTGGTCGACAAGGAGCAACCCGGTCTCGTCATTCTGGGCAAGCAGGCCATCGACGACGACTGCAACCAGACCGGTCAGATGCTGGCCGCGCTCGCCGATCTGCCGCAGGCCACGTTCGCGTCGAAGGTCGAGTTGACGGTCGATTCGGTGAGCGTCACGCGCGAAGTCGACGGCGGCGCCGAGACGCTGAAGCTGACGCTGCCGGCGATCATCACGACCGATCTGCGCCTGAACGAGCCGCGTTACGTGACGCTTCCCAACATCATGAAGGCGAAGAAGAAGACGCTCGAGGTGCTGAAGCCTTCCGATCTGGGTGTCGACATCAAGGCCCATTTGAAGACCCTGAAGGTCAGCGAGCCGCCGAAGCGCAGCGCCGGCATCAAGGTGCCCGACGTGGCGACCCTGGTTTCCAAACTGAAGAACGACGCGAAGGTGATCTGAGATGGCTGCCCTTGTTATCGCCGAACACGACAACGCCTCCGTCAAGGGTGCGACCCTCAACACCGTGACCGCCGCCGCGCAGTGCGGCGGCGATGTGCATGTGCTCATCGCGGGCGCGAATGCCAGCGCTGCTGCGGCTGCGGCCGCGCAGATCGTTGGCGTCAGCAAGGTGCTGCATGCCGACGCGGCGTACTTCGAGCATGGCCTGGCCGAGAACGTGGCAGCGCAAGTGCTCGCGCTGGCGAAGGACTACAGCCACATCCTGTTCCCGGCCACCGCTGCCGGCAAGAACGTGGCGCCGCGCGTTGCCGCCAAGTTGGATGTCGGCCAGATCTCCGACATCACCAAGGTCGATGCTGCCGACACTTTCGAGCGCCCGATCTACGCCGGCAACGCGATCGCGACTGTGCAGAGCTTGGACGCGATCAAAGTCATCACGGTGCGCACGACCGGCTTCGACCCGGCCGCCGCGACTGGCGGTTCGGCTTCGGTCGAAACGATCGGCGCGGTCGCCGATTCGGGCAAGTCCAGCTTCGTCGGCAGCGAGATCGCGAAGAACGACCGCCCTGAGTTGACAGCCGCGAAGATCATCGTCTCCGGTGGTCGTGCGATGGGCAGCAGCGACAAGTTCAACGAGGTGCTGACGCCGCTCGCCGACAAGCTCGGTGCCGCACTCGGCGCGAGCCGTGCAGCGGTCGACGCAGGTTATGCGCCGAACGATTGGCAGGTCGGCCAGACCGGCAAGATCGTCGCGCCGCAGCTCTACATCGCGGCCGGCATCAGCGGGGCGATCCAGCACCTGGCTGGCATGAAGGACAGCAAGGTCATCGTCGCGATCAACAAGGATCCCGAGGCGCCGATATTTTCGGTGGCCGACTACGGCCTCGAGGCCGACTTGTTCACCGCCGTGCCTGAACTGGTGAAGGCGCTGGGCTGACCGGCGCATCGCCGCAACGACGTTCAGGGGCGCGCAACGCGAGTTGACGCGCCCTCTTTCCATCCCTGGAGACAAACATGACCTACCGCGCCCCCGTCAGCGACATGCTTTTCTGCATGAAAGAACTCGCCGGCCTCGAAGAAGTGGCGAAACTGCCAGGCTTCGAGGAGGCTGGCCTGGAAACCGCGCAGGCAGTGCTCGAAGAGTGCGCCAAGTTCAACGAAGGCGTGGTGGCGCCGTTGAACTGGGAGGGCGACAAGAACCCGTCGTCGTGGAAGGATGGTGTCGTCACGACCACGCCGGGCTTCAAGCAAGCCTTTCGTCAGTTCGGCGAGGGCGGCTGGCAGGGGCTGCAGCATCCGAGCGATTTCGGCGGCCAGAACCTGCCGAAGACGATTGGCGCCGCGTGCATCGAGATGCTCAACAGCGCGAACCTGAGTTTCGCGCTTTGCCCTTTGCTGACCGATGGCGCGATCGAGGCCTTGCTCACCGCAGGCACTCCAGAGCAGCAGTCGCTCTACCTGCCGAAGATGATTGCAGGCGAGTGGACCGGCACGATGAACCTGACCGAGCCGCAGGCCGGCTCCGACCTCGCGCTGGTGCGAACGCGCGCCGAGCCGCAGCCGGACGGCACGTTCAAGCTCTTCGGCACGAAGATCTTCATCACCTACGGCGAGCACGACATGGCGGGCAACATCGTGCACCTCGTGCTCGCGCGCGTGAGCGGCGCGCCCGAGGGCGTGAAGGGCATCAGCCTGTTCATCGTGCCGAAGTTCATGGTCAACGCCGACGGCTCGCTTGGAGCGCGCAACGATGCGCACTGCGTCAGCATCGAGCACAAGCTGGGCATCAAGGCATCGCCGACCGCGGTGCTCCAGTTCGGCGACCACGGCGGTGCGATCGGTCAGCTGATCGGCGAAGAGAATCGTGGCCTCGAGTACATGTTCATCATGATGAACGCGGCGCGCTACGGTGTCGGCATGCAGGGCATCGCGGTCGCGGAACGCGCCTACCAGAAGGCCGCGGCGTTCGCGAAAGAGCGCATCCAGTCGCGCCCGGTCGACGGCTCGCTGAGCGGCAGCGGCCCAATCATTCATCACCCCGACGTTCGCCGCATGCTGATGACCATGCGTGCCTACACCGAAGGCTGTCGTGCGATGGCGATCACCGCGGCCGCGGCGTTCGATGCCTCGAACCACCACCCCGATGCCGAGGTGCGCAAGCTGAACCAGGCCTTCTACGAGTTCATGGTGCCACTCGTGAAGGGCTACAGCACCGAGATGAGCGTCGAGGTCGCGAGCCTGGGCGTGCAGGTGCACGGCGGCATGGGCTTCATCGAAGAGACCGGTGCGGCGCAGTACCTGCGCGACGCGCGCATCTTGCCGATCTACGAGGGCACGACGGCGATCCAGGCCAACGACCTCGTCGGTCGCAAGACCGCGCGCGACGGTGGCCGCACGCCCAAGGCGATCGCGGCCCAGATCGCGAAGACAGAGGCCGAACTGGCCACGCACACGAGTGCTGCGGCGGCATCGGTGGCCAAGCGCCTCGCGGCGGCGCGGGCCGCCTTCGAGCAGGTCGTCGACTTCGTCGCCGGGAACACCAAGGCCAGCCCGAACGCCGTGTTCGCCGGTTCGGTGCCGTACCTGATGCTCGCCGGCAACCTGATGGCTGGCTGGCAGATGGCGCGTGCGCTGCTGGTGGCCGAGGACAAGCTGGCGGCAGGCGAAGAGGCCGCGTTCATG